>OBLI01002928.1_pt1 | contig 13785 bp, 11 predicted proteins | sample 1519701 | NCBI WGS metagenome assembly OBLI01 (sample SAMEA3663005, study PRJEB22513) | pig gut metagenome | biome: pig gut; feature: pig-associated habitat; material: faeces | place: France | collected 2012 | reverse complement strand
TGATACTATCTCTTACTGGGACTGGAAAAGTAGGTCGCTGCGAGCTTTGTTAAAAATACTCTTTTATATCTAAATTTATGAAATTTTCATCTATATTTTATTCTATTACTTTTATTTTTATGCTTGGCTCATCTGGGATTTTTTTGGCTTATTTGTGGCTAAAAGAATACGATAAACAAAACTACACTAGAGAGTTAAACACCAAATACTCAGTCGTATCTCGTCTAACCTTACTAAAATACAGTGGTATTATCAGTGACAATGAATACGAGGCTCAAATCAAGGGCTTTGAGATGCCTCAAATACTTGATGATACTCTAATAAAAAAGGTCATAGATAACGCTCAAATCATCGAAGAACAAGAACAAGAAATCGGCAAAAGCGCAATTTTAACCTTTAATAACAATAATTATCTGCGACTTATTTCTAATAATGATGATATAATCGTGCTTTATGATGATAAGTTTCAAGCATACCGCTATGATGTGATTACACTGATATTTTCGCTAGTTTTCTTGGTGCTTTTGGCTGTTTATATCTTTATAATCCGCAAGCTAAAGCCACTTCGCCGCCTAAAAAGGCAGATTAAAAAATTTGCTGGTGGTGATTTGGAGATTGATAATGTCGCTACTGGCACTGATGAGATTTCTCAGGTTGCAGATGCCTTTTATGATGCTGTGCGTCAAATCAAGCTTTTAAATCACAATCGTGCGCTGTTTTTGCGAAATATAATGCACGAGCTAAAAACGCCAATCACCAAAGGTCGCATCACAGCTGAAATGCTGCCACAAAACAAATATCAAGAACGCTTAATTAGCGTTTTTGTGCGCTTAGAGAGCCTAATAAACGAGTTTGCGCTCATAGAGCGGGCTAGTTCAAAACTACAAATTGTAGAAAAATCTAGAATTCCTTTAAAAACAACAATTACCAAAGCCCTAGATATCGCAATGGCAGAAAGTGGGGCTGTAGAAATCAAAGAAAATGATGATATAATCATCAAAGCTGATGAAAAACTAATCAGCGTGGCCTTTAAAAACATCATTGACAATGGTATAAAATATGCTAGCGATCACAAGGTTTTAGTAGAGATTAACAGCAGTGATGTTTGCTTTATAACTAGTGGTGAGCCCCTTAAAAACGAGCTTAGCTACTACACTCAGCCTTTTACAAAAGATGGAAATGCCAAAAACAGCTTTGGTCTTGGGTTATATATTGTAGAAAATATACTAAAAGCTCATAATTTTATGCTAGAATACGAGCATGAAAATGGCAAAAATATTTTCAAAGTAAAATTTAAACTTCAGGAGAACAAATGAAAAAAATTCTACTCTCAAGTCTAGTTTTAGCTAGCGTGCTAATGGGCGAGAAAATCGTTATCGGTGCTACACCTGTGCCACATGCTGAGATTTTAGAGGTGGCAAAAGCTTCATTAGGGGCGCAAGGATATGAGCTTGAAATCAAGGTCTTTAACGACTATGTCCTACCAAATAAAGCCTTAGCAGATAAGGACTTGGATGCAAACTTTATGCAACACGAGCCGTATTTGCGTGAGTTTAATGCGATGAATGGCACTCGCTTAGAGCCTGTTTTTGGAGTTCATTTAGAGCCGATGGGGGCGTATAGTAAGAGCATAAAAAGTCTTGCTGAACTAAAAGATGGTGATAAAATTGCTATCCCAAATGACCCTACAAACGAAAGCCGTGCGCTTGATTTGCTAGCAAAAAATGGTCTAATCGAGCTTGATACAAAAGTTAAGCTTCGCACGCCTATGGATATCACTAAAAATCCAAAAAATCTAAAATTTGTAGAGCTTGAGGGAGCGACCCTGCCACGTGCTTTGGATGAAGTGAGCCTAGCTGTTATCAACTCAAACTTTGCTTTAAATGCTAATTTAAATCCAAAAAGTGATTCTATAATCAGCGAAGATGGTATAAATAACCCTTACTCAAATGTCGTAGTAGTGCGTGCTAATGAAGTCTATGGTAAAAAAGCAAACGCTCTTAAAAACGCAATTTTAAGCGATGAAGTGAAAAAATTTATCAATGAAAAATACAAAGGCGCAGTTATTCCGTCTTTTTAATCAAGATTAAAGGATAAAAAATGAAATTAGCAAAGCGTATGAGCACACTAAATGAAAGCCTTACAATAGCAATTTCAACTCGTGCTAAAGAGCTAAAAGCTAGCGGTAAAGATGTGCTAATTTTCAGTGCTGGTGAGCCTGATTTTGACACGCCTGATGTAGTAAAAAACGCTGTAATTACCGCTATGCAAAAAGGCTGTGGCAAATATACTCCAGTTCCTGGCACAAAAGAAGTGCTAGAAGCAATTTGCACCAAGCTAAAAAGAGATAATAATCTAAGCTACACTCCAGCGCAAGTAGTTACAAATGTAGGCGCAAAGCAGTCTATTTTTAACTGCCTTCAAGCCCTAGTTGATGAGGGTGATGAAGTTATCATACCTGCGCCATACTGGGTAAGCTACCCTGAGATAGTAGGATACTGCGGTGGAAAAAGCGTGATTATAAACACAGATGAGAGTACTGGCTTTAAAATGACAGCAGAGCAGCTAAAAGCAGCTATCACGCCACGCACAAAGGTTTTGATGATAAATACTGTGGGCAATCCTTGCGGTGGAATTTACTCAAGAGCTGAGCTAGAAGCTATTGGCAAAGTGCTTGAAGGCACTGAGATTATCGTGCTTAGCGATGAAATTTATGAAAAGCTTAGCTATGATACAGAGCCTACTGCTTGTGCTAGTGTGAGCGAGGATATGTTTAAGCGCACTGTTACTATAAACGGACTTAGTAAATGTGCTGCTATGCCAGGCTGGCGTTTTGGCTACATGGCAAGTCCTATCTCTGAGCTAAACGCAGCGGTAAAAAAACTACAAAGCCAAAGCACAGCAAACATCGCTAGCATAGTCCAAGCAGGTGCAATTCCTGCACTTTTAGGACAGGGCGATGAGTATATTGCAATGATGAAGAAAAACTTCATAGAACGCCGTGATTATGCTGTAAATGCGATAAATGCTATTGATGGTCTTAGCGTGCTAAGTCCTGCTGGGGCTTTTTATCTTTTCATAAATTGTAAAAAAGTAGATAGTGATTCAATGCGCTTTTGTACTAGACTTTTGGATGAAAAGCTTGTTGCTTGCGTGCCAGGCGTGGGTTTTGGCATGGATGGCTATTTTAGATTTAGTTTTGCTTGTGATTTAGAAAGCATCAAAAAAGGCTGCGAGCGTATAGCCCAATTTGTAAAAAGCTATAAAAAAGACTAAATAAAGCATTTTTATCTCTTAGGAATTCTAGATTTTTTTAGGAATTCTAGAATTCCTTAATTTTATTCTAGGAATTCTAGATTTTTCTTATCGTAACACTAGGGCTAAAAAATACCCAAAACTTACTAAAAATTTCTAAATTTTTGCTATTATTGTCAGCGTTAAAATTTTATAAAAAAGGTCAAAAAATGCAACAAGGAGCAATTCACAAAATTCTAATCGCAAATCGTGGCGAAATCGCTATTCGCATAGTCCGTGCGTGTAAAGACTTGCATATCGCAAATGTAGCAATCTACACAAAACCTGATGCTGAGTGTCTGCATGTAAAAGTAGCTGATGAGGCTTATTGCGTGGGCGATGAGCCACTTAAAGGCTATCTAGATCCAGCTAAAATCATAGAAACTGCTAAGCAATGCGGCGCAGATGCGATCCATCCAGGCTATGGCTTTTTAAGCGAAAACTACGACTTTGCTAAGGCTGTTGAGGATGCTGGATTAATTTTAATAGGTCCAAAAAGCGATATAATCCTAAAAATGGGCAATAAAAATATCGCTCGCTCGCTAATGAAAGAAAACGGAATTCCAGTTGTTCCAGGTACCGAACCACTAAATAAAGAAAGTATGGATACCATAAAAACTCTAGCTCGCCGCATAGGCTATCCAGTTATACTAAAAAGCTCAGGCGGCGGTGGCGGCCGTGGAATTCGCGAGGTGTGGAGCGAAGATGAGCTAGAGGAGAATTTTGAAAGCTGCAAGCGTGAGGCAAAGGCGTTTTTTAATAATGATGAAGTTTTTATGGAAAAGCTTATTGAAAAGCCACGCCACATTGAGTTTCAAATTTTAGGCGATAATTATGGAAATATCATCCACCTTTGCGAGCGTGATTGCTCTATCCAGCGCAGACACCAAAAGGTTATTGAAATCGCACCTTGCCCTACCATAAGCGAGGATCTGCGCAAACGCATGGGCGTAGCAGCAGTAGCAGCCGCAAAAGCTGTAGGCTACACAAATGCTGGCACAATAGAGTTTTTACTAGATGATTATAATAACTTCTATTTTATGGAGATGAATACTCGTATCCAAGTAGAGCACGGCATCACAGAAGAAGTAACCGGCGTAGATCTCATCGGCCGCCAAATCCGCATAGCCTCTGGCGAAATCCTAGATATCGAACAAAGCGAGGTAAAGGCTCGTGGCGTAGCGATTGAAGCAAGAATCACAGCAGAAAACGCGTGGAAAGACTTCGCCCCAAGCCCAGGCACTATCACAGGCTACTTCCCAGCTTTGGGTCCAGGCGTTAGAGTAGATACTCATATCTACCAAGACTATGAAATACCGCCATTTTATGACTCAATGCTAGCAAAGCTAATGGTAAAAGGCAGCAGCTACGATCTAGCTGTTAGTAAGCTAGAGCGTGCTCTAGATGAGTTTAAAATCGAAGGCGTTACTACCACACTACCGTTTTTGCACGCTATTTCAAAGCGCCGCCACTTCCGCAAGGGCTTTTTTGATACTAGCTATCTTGAAGAGCGCTTAGAAGATATCTTGGAAAATACAGCCGATGAAGCAAGCGAAGTAGTAGCCGCAATCGCAGCAGCAAAGCTTAGAGGTGAGTAATGAGTGATTTTCTAGGTGATTTGGCTGCGATTAAAGCTGATATGGTAAAAAACTCTACGCCAAAAGACGCAGCAAAACCAAAAATAAACCCAAACAAAGATGAGATAAAAGAGCATTTTTTAAATGAAAGTAAAGAAGAAAAATTTGCTCGCCTACAAGATGAATTTGCTGATTTTATCGAGTACAATGGAGTCAAAAAAATCTAGAATTCCCTAGAATCTAGAATTCCCTAGAATCTAGAATTCCTAGATGAATATGTAGGAATTCTAGATTAAAAGCTCTAAAATTCCTTGACATCTTAAAAATTTTGTGCTATATTTTTAGCACTCAAACTTACTGAGTGCTAAAAATTCAAAAATCAATCAATACAGAAAGGAAACAAAATGCAGTTTCAACCACTAGGCAAACGCGTTCTAGTAGAACGCCAAGAAGAAGCGACAACCACAGCAACTGGTATCATTATCCCAGACAATGCTAGCAAAGAAAAGCCACAACAAGGCAAAGTAGTAGCTGTGAGTGAAAAAATCGCAGACAAAGGCATAGAAGTAGGCGACCAAGTAGTATTTGGCAAATATACAGGCACAGAAGTAGCCGTAGATGATAAAAAATATCTAGTGCTAAACCTAGAAGATATCCTAGGAATTCTAAAATAAGGAGCAAAAAATGGCAAAAGAAATATTTTTCTCAGATGATGCAAGAAATCAACTTTACGCAGGTGTTAAAAAACTAAATGACGCAGTAAAAGTAACAATGGGACCACGCGGTCGCAATGTGCTAATCCAAAAAAGCTTTGGAGCACCAACAATCACAAAAGACGGCGTAAGCGTAGCAAAAGAAATCGAGCTTAAAGACAGCTTAGAAAACATGGGCGCAGGCCTTGTTCGCGAAGTAGCAAGCAAAACAAACGACCAAGCAGGCGATGGTACTACAACAGCTACTGTGCTAGCTCACGCAATCTTTAAAGAAGGCCTTCGCAACATCACAGCAGGCGCAAATCCTATCGAAGTAAAACGCGGAATGGATAAATACTCAGCCGCTATAATTGAAGAGCTTAAAAAATCATCAAAAGCAGTTTCAGGCAAAACTGAAATCGCACAAGTTGCTACAATCAGCGCAAATAGCGAGAGCGCAATCGGCGATCTAATCGCAGAAGCAATGGAAAAAGTAGGCAAAGATGGTGTAATAACCGTTGAAGAAGCAAAAAGCATAACTGATGAGCTAGTGGTAGTCGAGGGTATGCAGTTTGACCGTGGTTATTTAAGCCCGTATTTTATCACAAATGCTGAGAAAATGAGCGTTGAGCTATCATCTCCATTTATCTTGCTATTTGATAAAAAAATCGCAAATTTAAAAGATTTACTACCTATTTTGGAGCAAGTTCAAAAATCAGGCAAACCACTTCTAATAATAGCAGAAGACATCGAGGGCGAGGCTTTGGCAACGCTAGTTGTAAATAAACTTCGTGGCGTACTAAACATCTCAGCTGTAAAAGCACCTGGCTTTGGAGATAGACGCAAAGCTATGCTTGAAGATATCGCTATTTTAACAGGTGGCGCAGTAGTAAGCGAAGAGCTAGGCAGAACGTTAGAGAGTGCCACAGCAGCCGACCTTGGACAAGCTGAGCGTGTGATAATCGACAAAGATAACACTACAATCGTAAATGGCGCAGGCTCAAAAGAAGCAATTGATGCTCGCATCGCTCAAATCAAAGCGCAAATCGCAGAGACAACAAGCGAATACGACAAAGAAAAACTACAAGAGCGTCTAGCAAAACTAAGCGGTGGCGTAGCTGTGATAAAAGTGGGTGCAGCAACTGAAACTGAGATGAAAGAGCGCAAAGACAGAGTAGATGATGCGCTAAATGCTACAAAAGCAGCAGTAGAAGAGGGCATCGTAATCGGCGGTGGCGCAGCTATAATCAAAGCTAGCAAAAAAGTAAATCTTGGTCTAAGTGGAGATGAGGCAATCGGTGCTGATATCGTAAGACGCGCGCTTTTTGCTCCACTTCGCCAAATTGCAGAAAACGCAGGCTTTGATGCTGGCGTAGTAGCAAATGAGGTAGAAAAAGCAGGCGAAAACGAGGGCTTTGATGCAGCAAACGGTAAGCTTGTTGATATGTTCTCAGCTGGCATAATTGATCCTGTAAAAGTAGAGCGTATCGCACTACAAAACGCTGTGAGCGTAGCAAGTCTGCTAATCACAACAGAAGCAACAGTTAGTGAAATAAAAGAAGAAAAACCAGCTATGCCAGCAATGCCTGATATGGGCGGCATGGGCGGCATGGGCATGATGTAAGCCTTGTGCGAGCTGTGAAAATCTAGAATTCTATCTTAGGAATTCTAGATTTTAGCCATTTTAGCCTAGGAATTCTAGAATTCCTAGGCTTTTTTATTTAATTATTCAAAATATCTTTTAAAAAACTCTTGACTTTTTTAAATAGCACCTAATTTTTAGTTAAAAAGGAGAAAACAATGAATTGTTTTTATCACGAAAATTTAGGTGCTGTGGCAACTTGCGTTGATTGCGTGGTTGGGCTTTGACTGCGTTCAAAAAATCAAGCACCGCTTAATTTCTTTGCTATGATAGGCGTTTGGTGTCTTATAAACATAGGTTTTGCTTTATTCGCTATTTTTAGACCAGTTGATAGTGTTGATGAAGCCTTAGCAAAGCATAAAGATGGCGAGGGTTGGTTTATAGGTAGGTTGCTAGGTGGGCTTGTTGTTGCCACTTTTTGGGGTATTTTCTTGTCTATTCAAATCCTTTGGGTAGTTTATAAACTAAGCCAAGTAAAAAACAAGCTAGTGTATTTTAGCAAAATCAAGATATGGCAAATAGCATTAATATGTAATTTTCTAAAATCACCAGTTTTTAGGGGAATTCTAGAATTTCTAAGCTAAATTCTAGAATTCCCAAGCTAAAATCTAAAATTTCCTAGAATAAAAACTAGAATTCCTAAGCTAAATTTTAGAATTCCCTAGAAAGTTTTTACTCCACAGTTACGCTTTTTGCTAGATTTCGTGGCATATCTACATCATTGCCTAGGCGAACTGAAATCTCAAGCGCTAAAAGCTGCAAAACCACCATCATCTCAAAAAACTCGCTCATCATGTGAGAGTGCTTGCTAGTGGCTATATAATCATCTGCTAGCTCAAAAGGCTCTGGGCTAATTGCTGTGATAAAAGCATCTCTTGCAGCTAATTCTTGTGCGTTTGAAATCGCCTTGTCATAAAGGCAAGTGCTAGGCAGCAAAGCAATCGTATAAAGTCCGCTATCAGCCAAAGCAATAGGCCCATGCTTCATTTCGCCACTTGGATAGCCCTCAGCGTGAAGATAGCTAATCTCTTTAAGCTTCAAAGCACCCTCTAAGGCTAACGGATAAAAAATATCACGCCCGATAAAGAAAAAGCCGTGTCCGTGTAAATAATGCTTACAAATGCGGTAAATACGCTCTTGTAAGGCTGGGGAGAAGTTTAGCACCGCTGGAATTGCTCTTAGTGCCTCAGTCTCGCTGCTAAACTCGCTAGGGCTTAGAGTATTTCGCATTTTAGCTAGTCTTAGTGCTAGTAGCCACAGCACCAAAACCTGAGTGGCAAAGGCTTTTGTGCTAGCTACGCCTTTTTCTATGCCAGCACGAGTTAAAAGCACCGCGTCAGCTAAGCGAACTATGCTAGAGTTATCTACATTACAAATCGCTAGGCTTTTTAGCCCTGCGTTTTTAGCGATTTTTAGGGCTTCAAGTGTATCAGCAGTCTCGCCACTTTGGCTAATTACTACAAAAAGCGCATTTTTGTTTAAAAACGGGCTTTTGTAGCGAAATTCGCTTGCTATTTCTACCTTTGTGCGTATTTTTGCTAATCTTTCTAGCAAGTAGCTAGCAGCCAGGGCTGCGTGGTAGCTAGTCCCACACGCACAAAGCACTACTTCATCAATACTTTCTAAAACGCTCTCATCAATATCTAAGCATACTTCATCACCACTAATTCTGCCCATAAGGCACTCGCTAGCCACAGCACTTTGTTCGTAGATTTCTTTTTCCATAAAAAATCTATATCCGCCTTTTTGTGCGTAGCCCTTATCCTTGCTAAGTGCGGTAGGTGCTTTATTAAAAGGCTTTTTATCACTATCAAAAATTTTTAAATTCCCGCTAGTATCAGCAAAGCCATAGCAGCCATCATCAAGGTAAATCGCACTATCACAAAGCCCGATTAGTGGCGCATCGCTACTAGCAAAGTAAAACTCATCCCCACTTTGTCCTATCATCATAGGCGCAGCATTTTTGGCAAAAAACACTACATTTGGCGCAGCTTTGGTAATTAGCAAGGTAGCATATGCCCCTTGCAATCTAGAAATAGTCTTTTCATAAGCTTCAAAAGGCGAGCTAGCACTTTTGTTATAAAACTCAAAAAGATGAACGATAACCTCAGTATCTGTCTGGCTAATAAACCTCACACCTGCCTTTTCTAACTCGGTTTTTAGCTCTTTGTAATTCTCAATTATTCCATTGTGTATGACAAAACTATACTCGCCAAGGTGTGGGTGAGCGTTTATCTCAGTTGGCTTACCGTGCGTTGCCCAGCGTGTGTGTCCTATCGCCACGCCAGCACCTGTGCTTGTAAAATCACTCATTTTAGAACTTAGATTTTCTAGTTTGCCCACAGCCTTAAAGTGCCTTAGTTCTACGCCATCAAATACAGCCATACCAGCACTATCATAGCCTCTGTATTCTAGTTCTTTTAATCCATTTAAAATAACTTCTTTTTTCTCGTTTTTACCGATATAGCCTACTATTCCACACATTTTTCATCCTTTGTGATGTATTCTTTAAACAAAGCGAAGTTTCGCTCAAAACTGCTGTCTTTTTCTATCAAATATAAATTTCTCGTGCGATTTTTGATAGTTTGAATTCTAGCATTTGCAAGTCGCAAAGAAAATCTCTCAAAACAAGCTAAAATATAAGCCATAAATCCACGGCTGTCTTTTGCGTTTATGTTTATTTTAGCATATTCATCGCCTAGTTCGCAAGATACTTCATTTGGCAAAATCACAGGGCGAGATACGCTAGCTTCTCCTTTATCACAAAGTGCTGTGATAATGCTAGACTCCAAGCTAGCAAATTTCGCACTCTCCACGCTTTTAGCATATTTTAGCTTGACAAAAAACTTATTTTCAAACAGCTCAAAAATCTCCATATACTCCAAATCAAGCTTACTGAGCTTGCTAAGCACCATGCTTACATTCCAGCCACGGCGCACTATCATCTCCACACTTAGCCCCTCATCGCTAGAGATTTTAACAGAGATATTAGCACACTCCATAGCCCAAAGTGCTATATTTATTATCCCACTTGCTTTGTATTTTATAAAAAACAGATTTGAGATAATACTAAGAATTCTAGATTTTTGCTCGGCTGAGAGCTCTAAAAATGCGCTATTTTTCTTGATTAAATTTTCTTTTTTTGCTCTTGCTCTGCCTTCGCCTAGGCTCTCATCGCTAGTGCTTTTAAACCCAGCCAAAGCCCCCTCATAAAGCTCACGCAATGTACTAGCCATAGTAGAGCTATAAAAGCCATCATTTGTAGCATTTACAATGCTATAAGTTAAAATATATAGCATTTTTAAAGCCTCTACTGAGCCTATGTGCGAGATGAGATTTAGCGTGTTTTGTGCGTTTATTTCGCCTTTTATAGCTTTATTCATTAGCGAGTGGTTTTTTATAAGCGTAACACCAAGTGCGGTTGATGTTTGGCTAAGTTCTAGCTTGCTAGCATAAGAGCGAAAAATATTTGCCCCTTGCAAGCCATGCGTGGCACTTGTTTTGCCCTGAGATTTTGCTACTTCATGCATTAAAGCTACGATTTTTAGCAAGGCTTTATTTTCAGCACTTAGCTCATCATAGAGCCTGCCTACATTGCTATCTTGTATGTTTTCAAGATGATATATACACATTAAGCTATACTCATCTACGCTAAATTTGTAGTTATCAAACTGCGCTAGATGCCTTGTGTGTTCCATAGGCTTAATAAGCCCAAAGAGCTGTTCGCCATCTAAAAGAGCTTTTAAAATCCAAAAAGAATGCTTGCGATAAAAAATTTTTTTAAAGGCTAAAAGCTCGCTACTATCATATTTTGCCACGCTTATATGCTTAAAGTATAAAATACTTTCAATATGAAACTTAAAAGGCTCATCACTTAGCGCATTTACACTTTTTAGCACAGATATTAACGTTTTTGGCTTAGCGTGAAGTGGGGTAAAAATCGTATTGTCAATGAGATAAAAATCTCCACTAGCCTTTGCGCCTCTAAGTTTAGCAAAGCTTAATTTACTCTTAAAAAAAGAAGCAAAATTAGCCTTAAGCAAGTAGCGTGAGTATACAGCTATTCGTTGCATAGAAGTTAGCGCCTTGGCAACTAGTAGCACACGCACATCTAGTTCTCGCTTTTCTTTTATGCGCAGAATTTTAGATGCTGGTTCTAAAAAAGCACTTTCAATGCTGTCATTGCCACCGCTTATTCTAAGAGCTGACATACACGAGCTTAAAAACTCGCTTGCTAGCACAAACTCGCTGTATTCTTTCTCGCTTATAAACTTTAAGGCATTTTCTTTTGCTGAGCCTTCTAAGTTTAAGAGCATTAAAGCCCTTTCATAGTCAAAAAACCCACCATAACCACTTTTTAAATCTGGCTTTTGGCTAAGTAGCAATACATCATCATATGGTTTTAGTTCGTTTATATGATATCTTATAAACTCATCTTTGCCCTGTTCTTTTACCCTTGCTAGCTCGGCTTTGGCTTCTTTATACAGCCTTTTTGAGGCGCAAATGTAGCGCATAGTACAAAACTTGCTTTTTAGTTCTATATCGTGGCGCAAAGTATTAAATAGCCGTGAAATTTCTAAAATATGAACTTTAAAGTTTGAACTAATCGTGCTAAGGCTTTCTTCAAGTGCTATTGCAAAATCCCTTGCATTATAGCCACGAATATCTTTGTAGCAAAGCACGAGCGAGATATTACACCCAAAGCCAATTTCGCTAAGAGCGTAATTTGAGAGAGCCAAAGCACATAGTGGCACCTCATCATCGCTTGGTTCATAAGTGTCAAAAAAGTCTTTTTTGCACGCTTTAAATGCGTCTTTTACCACTCTATCAATCTCTTTAGAAAAGTAAGCACCAAAATTATGCCCATTTAAGCGCAAAAGTGCCTTTTTTAGCGCATCACTAGGCGCTGATAAAACTAATGATTGTTTTTGCATAGCTAGAATTATAGCAAAAATATTAAAAAATTTTGCGCTTTTTAAGGCGTATTTGGCTATAATTTTGGCTTTTTAAAGGAATTTAAAAAATGAAAAATCTAGTAGAAAAAATCAAAAATAAAAAGCGTTTAAATTATGATGAGAGCTTAGGGCTTTACGAGCTTGATCTTTACACACTTGGGGCTTTGGCAAATGAACGCAGAATAAAGCTTCATGGCAATAAAGTTTTTTATAACCTTAATCGCCACATAAATCCTAGCAATCTTTGCGCTGATACTTGTAAATTTTGTGCTTTTTCGGCACATAGAAAAAATGAAAATTCCTACACTTTAAGCTTTGATGAGATAATGCAAATTGCGCAAAATGCGCAAGAAAGCGGCGCAGATGAAGTTCATATCGTAAGCGCGCATAATCCATTTATAAAACCTGATGAGACCTTTGGTGTATTTAGGGCAATTAAGCAGAAATTCCCTAGTCTTCATATAAAGGCGATGACAGCAGCTGAGATTGACTTTATGAGCCGTAAGTTTAATCTAAGCTACGAGCAAGTAATAGAGCGTATGATAGAGTCTGGTGTAGATAGCATGCCTGGCGGTGGGGCTGAGATTTTTGATGAGAGTGTTAGAGAACAGCTTTGCGCTGGTAAAGTAAGTAGCGAAAACTGGCTAAAAATCCACAGCCTTTGGCACCAAAAAGGCCGCCAGAGTAACGCTACTATGCTTTTTGGGCATATTGAAAGTAGGGCAAATCGCATTGATCACATGTTGCGCCTGCGTGGGCTTCAAGATAAGAGCTTAGAGCGAAATAACGGCGGAAAGTTTAACGCCTTTATCCCACTTGTGTATCAAACGCAAAATAATTATTTAGAGAACATTACTCCGCTTAGCAGTGAAGAATACCTTAAAACCATTGCTATTGCGCGTCTTGTGCTTGATAATATCGCTCATATCAAAGCATACTGGGCTACAAGCACACTAGGTCTTGCTATGGTGGCTCAAGACTTTGGTAGCGATGATATAGATGGCACCATAGGGCATGAGCGTATCCAAAGTGCTGCTGGGGCGAAGAGCAAGGCAGGAAAGGCGCAAAGTGAGTTTATAGAGTTGATAGAGACTAGTGGGAAAATTCCAGTTCGTAGAGATAGTTTATATAACGAAATAGCGTAGTGGCAATTCGTCTTGCGGTTTTGTCGGCTGGCTCAGCTCGTGGGCGCCTTTGGCTACCGCACGCCTCGATGAATTGATTATTCTATCTTTGGCGCGCGCTAGCCAAACGAAGTTTCTGTGAAACTCGCCTCGCAATCTTGGAGCCTGTTTTTTACTGCCGCTGTCGCGAATTCTAGAATTCCCTACGGAATTCCAGAATTTCTAGTGAATTCCAGAGGAAATTCTAGATTAGGGAATTCTAGAGTGTTTTTACTGCTGCTGTCGCAAAACCCAAACAACTATGGGAATTCTAAAAATCTAGAATTCCTAGGAATTCTAGATTTAAAAACTATGGGAATTATAAAATTCTCTAGAATTCTCTAGAATCGCGGTAGCGGCAGTAAAAACAAGGCTCCAAGATTTTTTAGCTATTTTTTGCGCTCGCAGCGCAGGACTAGCCGTGGGGCTGTGTCCACGGTAGTGGCTGGCGAAATTCTGCGG
>OBLI01002925.1_pt1 | contig 13797 bp, 13 predicted proteins | sample 1519701 | NCBI WGS metagenome assembly OBLI01 (sample SAMEA3663005, study PRJEB22513) | pig gut metagenome | biome: pig gut; feature: pig-associated habitat; material: faeces | place: France | collected 2012 | reverse complement strand
TCATCCGCACCGAGGAGGAGAACTTCGCCAAGACCATCGACGGCGGCATGAAGATTTTTGACCAGTTGCTGGCGGACCACAAGGCGAAGGGCGAGACGGTCTTCTCTGGCGCCGACGCCTTCAAGCTGTACGACACCTACGGCTTCCCCATCGACCTGACGGCCGAGATGGTGGAGGACGAGGGCATGACCCTGGACCGCGAGGGCTTCGACCATGAGATGGAGGAGCAGCGCGTCCGCGCCCGGAAGGCTCGTGAGGCCCTGGGCGACCTAGGCTGGGCCGGTATCGAGTTCGGCAGTGACATGCCTGCCACTGAGTTCGTGGGTTACGACCATACCTCCATCGCTGATGCCAAGGTGCTGGCTCTGGTGGTGGAAAACGAGCTGGCGGAGGCTGTCATGCCCGGCGTGGAGGCCATCGTTGTTCTGGACAAGACTCCCTTCTATGCCGAGATGGGCGGCCAGGTGGCCGACCACGGCGTCATCACCGCCGGCGACGCTAAGTTTGAAGTGACCAACGTCCTGAAGAACAAGGGCGGTAAGTTCATGCACTACGGCAAGGTGCTCTCCGGTCAGTTCCGGGTGGGCGACACCGTTACCGCTTCCATCGATGTGGACCGCCGGAAGGCTATTATGCGTGCCCACAGCGCTACCCATCTGCTGGATGCCGCACTGAAGAAGGTCCTGGGCGACCATGTCCACCAGGCCGGCTCTCTGGTGGAGCCCGACCGCCTGCGCTTCGACTTTACGCATTTCGAGGCCATTACCCCTGAGCAGCTCAGCGAGATCGACCGTCTGGTAAACGACGCCATTCTGGAAGGCTATCCCGTGGTCACGGAGGTCCTGCCCATCGAGGAGGCCAAGAAGAAGGGTGCTGTGGCCATGTTCGGCGAGAAGTATGGCGATGTGGTCCGCGTGGTGGAGATGGGCGACTTCTCCATGGAGTTCTGCGGCGGTACACACCTGGACAACACCGCCAAGGCCGGTCCCTTCCGTATCAAGAGCGAGGCCTCCATTGCCTCCGGCGTGCGGCGTATCGAGGCCACCGTGGGCAAGCTGACCCTGGAGACGGTCAACCGCAACCAGCAGGTGCTGTTCCATGCCGCTCAGATGATGAAGACCAATCCCGGCGAGCTGGAGAACAAGATCGACCAGCAGCTCAATGAAATGAAGGAGATGCGCCACGCCCTGGAGAAGTTCAAGGCGGAGGCCTCTCTGGGCGAGGCCCGTCAGTTCCTGATGAGCGCCAAGGAAGTGGGCGGCCTGAAGGTCGTCACCTCCAACAAGAACGGCCTGGATGCCAACGCTCTTCGCCAGATGGGCGACTTCCTGCGGGATAAGGAGCCCAACGTGGTGGCCGTCCTGTCTTCCGTCAACGGCGAGAAGATCACATTCCTGGCCGTCTGCGGCCCCGAAGCCGTGAAGAAGGGCATCAAGGCCGGCGACCTGGTGAAGAACGTCTGCGCCATCTGCGGCGGTAAGGGCGGCGGCAAGCCTGACAGCGCTATGGGCGGCGGCAGTGATCTGCTGAAGCTGGATGACGCTCTGGCATCCGTGGACGATTTTGTGGCTGCCAAGCTGGGTTGAGATGCTGCCGAGAGATCCTGTGATCCTGTTGAGCTTCATCAACACAAAGCTGCGGGATGAATATGAAAATCTGGAGGGCCTGTGCGTCGCGCTGGACGCGGACGCACAGGAGCTCTCTGCAACACTGGCGGCGCTGGACTATCACTATGACCCGGCCCGGAACCAGTTTATATGAAAATATGATAAAAGGAGGTTTGCGCCATGTCTGATTGCTTATTCTGCAAGATCATCGCCGGGGATATCCCCAGCAGCAAGGTCTATGAGGATGACCTGTGCTACGCCTTCAATGACATTGCTCCCCAGGCTCCCACTCATTTCCTGGTGATTCCCAAGGCTCACATCGGCTCCGTGTCCGAAGTGAATGGGGACAACAGCGCCGTGGTGGCCCACATTTTTGAGGTCATCGCCAAGCTGGCGAAAGAGAAAGGGATGGACAGCTACCGCGTGGTCTCCAACATCGGCGAGCAGGCGGGGCAGAGCGTGTTTCACCTGCACTTCCATGTGCTCAGCGGCCGTGATATGACCTGGCCTCCGGGCTGATGTGCTGACGCGCTTAATGGTGGGATGCCAGTCCCCCTTTAGATTCCCACACACCAGTGATGCCTCGTCACTGGTGTGTGCGCCCCAAGGGCGCACAGGTCGTGGAATTTTCGGCAGGCATATGTCCTGCCGAAAATGATTTCAATGTAAAAACAGCGCCGTAAAAACAGCGCCTCGATTTGAGGCGCTGTTTTTCTGTGTGTTTCGTTATGCGGCGAAGGGGCGGTGGTCATGGACACGGTCTCATTGCCCTCGCTCACATCCCCTCGGCGCCGCAGAGCCGCACCAGCATGATGGCGGCTTCGGAGCGGGTGGGGCGCGGTCAGCAGCAATGTCGTGAACAGAAGGGTCAGAAAACGCTTCATGAGATTGCTCATCTCCTTCATATGCGGCGTGATTGCCAGTTTTACTATCAGGTACCCGCTGAAAATGACCGCCAATAGAAAGGGATAGACGAGTTTCGGTTGAAAATTTTTGTAGATCATATATAATTGAAGCCGTATGGGTGAAAGCCACTCAAGGGGGTGCAACCATTTGGTAGCATCATCTTGAGGTGGTAACATGTACTTTCGCCGATTGGAAGATTTGCGCACAGACCACGATAAGACTCAGATCGAAATTGCGGAATATCTGAATATGAACCGCAATGTTTATTGGCGCTATGAAAAAGGCGTGCGGGAAATTCCGGCATGGGCGGTTCTGAAACTGGCCGACTACTACAAGGTCAGCACGGATTACCTGCTGGGCCGTACCGATGACCCTACGCCGCCCAAAGGAAAATGAGAGTCCTTGCCACGTTCACGGGCGCTTTCGCCCTGGGTATTTTCCTGGCGCAATACCTGTTGCCGGTCAGTTGGCTGCTCCCCTGCGGAGCGGCTGTTTTCGTGCTGGCTTTCGGCAGGCTGCTCCTGCGGAACGACTGGGGACGACGACTGCTGCTGGTAAGTGTGGGATTGTCCTTTGCCCTCGGCTATGACTGGCTGCATATCCGTCAGGTCCAGCAGCCCATGGAAGCTCTGACCGGGACGGAGGCGGAGACGGTAATGACGCTGTGCGATTACGCCATCCCGACGAATTACGGCGCAAAGGCCACTGTCCGGCTGGAAGGACTGCCCGGAAAAGCCGTTTACTATGGCTCCTCCGCTCTGCTGGAACTGGAGCCGGGGCAGACTGTCACGAACCTGGTGCAGTTTCAGAGTGCCGCCCGCATTCGGGATGACGATGTAACCAGTTTCACTTCCAAAGGCGTGTTTTTGCTGGCCTACCGCCGGGGAGAGGCGTCCTATGGAGCGGGTACTTCCGGCTCACCCCGTTGGTGGCCTGTTCGAATGGGCCATGCGATGCAGGCGATGATATGGGAGCTGTTTGAAGATGACACGGCCGGGTTCCTGACCGCCATCCTGACGGGAGATAAATCAGGACTTTCCGTGGAGGGCGCCGCGGCACTGTCCGAGGCAGGACTGTACCATATTCTGGCGGTATCCGGTATGCACTGCGGCTTTTTGATGGCGTTGGTGACATACCTGACGGGAAAGCACCGCCGCCGTCTCACAGCACTGTGCGCTTTGCCGCTGCTGGTGTTTTACGCAGCCCTCACCGGGGGAAGTCCCTCCGTCCTGCGGGCCTGCGTCATGCTGGCGTTTCTGCTGGCGGCGCCGCTGTTCCGCCGGGACAGCGACGGCCCCACGGCCTTGCTTGCCGCTTTGTTCTTGATTTTACTGGCAAACCCCTTTGCCGCTGCGTCCATCAGTTTGCAGTTGTCCTTTGCCGCCATGGCGGGCATCCTGTTCCTGACGCCACGGCTGTACCGCCTGCTGATGAACGGCAGAAAGGGGAACTGGGTGACACGGTTCCTGACGGCGGGCTTTTCCGCCACCATAGGCGCTCTGGTATTCACGGTGCCCCTGTCCGGCTGGTACTTCGGTACACTGACGCTGATCTCTCCACTCTGTAATCTGCTGTGCCTGTGGGCCGCCAGCGGTGTATTTCTGCTGGGGCTGGTAACGGTGCTGTTGGGGTTTTTCTGCCTGCCGCTGGCAAAGCTGCTGGCAGTGGCCCCGGCACTGCTGGCCCGGTATATCCTGGCTGCGGCGGGCATGTTGGCGAAAATCCCATACCATGCGGCGTATTTTGCAAACCCCTACCTGAAATACTGGCTGATCTTCGCCTACCTGCTGTTTTTGGTGGCGTGGCTGCGACGGAAAGCGCCGCGGAGAAAGTACGCCCTGGCGGCGATCCTGGCGTGTCTGTCCCTTGTATTGACCATAAAGTTGGGAGAGTGGCGGTATAACGCCGATCTGGACGCCAAAATATTGGATGTGGGCCAGGGGCAGTGCGTTCTGCTGGCCTCGGACGGAGACTTTACCTTGGTGGACTGTGGCAGCGGCAACAGCTGGTACGGCCCCGGCGATACCGCCAGCCAGCACCTGCGGGCCATGGGCTGCTGGAAGCTGGACCGCCTGATCCTGACCCATTACGACTCCGACCATGTGAGCGGCGTCCGGAGCCTGCTGGCCCGGATAGATGTGGATACCCTGCTGGTGCCGGAGCTGACGGACGATGGCGGCGCCGGAGATGAGATTCTGGAACTGGCCCGCGCCCGGGGAGTCGCGGTACGGACTGTGGAAGAAAAGACAGATATTCCGCTTGGCCGTGCCGTGCTGACGGTTTTCCCGCCGGTAGGGGATGGCGAGGATAACGAGCAGGGGCTTTCCGCTCTTGCTTCCGCCGGAGAAAAAGCACTGTTGATCACCGGGGACATGGACAGCGCCACGGAGCGAAAGCTTCTGGATGCTTACGACCTGCCGGATATCGATGTCCTCGTGGCGGGACACCACGGCTCCAAATATTCCACTTCCAACGACCTGCTGGATGCCCTGGCCCCTGAGACCGCCTGCATCAGTGTGGGCAGCAACCGCTACGGCCATCCGGCTGATGAGACCATACGGCGGCTGGCGGAGCATGGCTGCGCCGTCTACCGAACGGATATGCAGGGCAGCATCCATTTAACATTGAATCGAGGAGACTGACATGGCATACGCGAAAAAGACCCCAAAGAGCAATGAAGCCTACAAGAAATTGAAGGCGGATCTGTCCGCCGGGATGGTGGGCTGCGCTTATATCTTTTACGGTGAGGAGAGCTATCTGCGGGAATACTACCTGGGGGAACTGCGGAAAAAGCTGGTGCCCGCCGGGTTCGAGGAGTTCAACTACCACCGTCTGGAGGGCAAGGACCTGACGGTCCAGGCCCTTTCTGAGATGGCGGAGGCTATGCCGATGATGGCGGAACGGACCCTCATTGTCGTCACGGACTTTGATATGTTCAAGCTCGGAGAGGAACAGCGGGAAAAGCTGGTGGCTTTTCTGGAGGATATCCCGCCTTACTGCTGTGTGGTGTTCGTCTATGATACCGTGGCGTACAAGCCCAACAAGACCATGAAAAAGCTGTGCAAGGCCATTGGCGACCATGTGCAGGCGGTGGAGTTTCAGGCCCAGGACAGCAGCGACCTCGTCGCCTGGATCGCGCGCCGTTTCCGGGCGCTGGACAAGGAGATCGACCGCCAGACGGCGGAATATCTTATCTTTATCTGCGGCGGATTGATGACCGGTCTGGTGCCGGAGATCTCCAAGATCGCCGCTTACGCCAAGGGAAAAACAATCACACAGAAGGACATTGACGATGTGGCGGACCCGGTGCTGTCTGCGGAGGTGTTCAAGCTCAGCGACGCGGTGCTGCAGGGTAATTACAACCTGGCGGCGTCCATCCTGGGAGACCTTTTGAAAATGCAGACGGAGCCTATCATGATTTTGGCAGCCCTGGGCAGCCAGCTGCGGCGCATTTACACTGCCCGCATTGCCATCGACAGCGGCAAGGATAAATACTGGCTGATGGAGCTTTGGGAGATGAAAAACGATTATCAGGCCAAACTCCTGCTGAACGCCGCGAAACGAACCACGGCGGATTGGTGTGCCGATGCGGTAAAAATGTGCCAGACGCTGGACCGCCGGATGAAGAGCGAAAAGGGCATCGACTCCGTGGGTGAGCTGAAGCTGCTGCTGGTGCGTCTGGGGGCAAAGCGGAAATGAGGAAAATCAAAGAGGTCATCGTTGTAGAGGGACGATATGACAAAAATGCCCTCAGCCAGGTGGTGGATGCCACCGTCATCACCCTGGGGGGCTTTTCTGTGTTTAATGACAAGGAGAAACTGGTTTTTCTCCGCCGTTTGGCGGAGAAGCAGGGGCTGATCGTTTTGACAGACAGCGACGGCGCGGGCTTCGTTATACGAAATTACCTGAAGGGAGCCCTGCCGAAGGAACAGGTAAAGCAGGCATACATCCCGGACATTCACGGCAAAGAGCGCCGGAAACGAATCCCCGGCAAGGAGGGAAAGCTGGGCGTGGAGGGCATGAAGCCCGAGGTCCTGCTGGAGGCTCTGGAGCGGGCAGGCGCTACCTTTCTGGATGGGGAGACGGGGAAGAGTCGGAAAGGGGAGACCATCACCAAAGCGGATCTGTTCGTTCTGGGACTTGCCGGCGGACAGGACAGCGCCGCCAAGCGCCAGAAGCTGCTGCGGAAGCTGGACCTGCCCGAGCATCTGACGGCGAACGGCCTGCTGGAAGCATTGAACCTGCTGTACAGCCGGGATCAATTTTTAGAATGCGTTAAGAAGCTGTTAAAAAACGTATAATTTCTGAATTTTAATGACTTTTTGCACATTACTATTTTTTTATCAACAAGATTCGACTATATTCGACAATCAGAAGTGCTATCCTGAACGGCAAAAGGAGGCATTTCTGATGCGCAGAATTTTAATGGGAACAGCCTGGTGCCATGACCTGCCGGTCCAGTATTATTTGCTGGCAGAGGCCCGGGAAGATGAGACGGAGGTTTACGGCATAGGTGTGGAATATGCCGGTGAACGGTTGGAGATCCCGAACATCACGCCCCTTCAGTATCGCATTCAGAAATTGGCGCAAATGCTGATCCGTGGGCTTGTCACGCCGACAACGCTGCACGATGTGACAGAGGACTGGCTCTTGACTTGAAATCACTGATTTCCCTTGCAATTTTTCCATGAATTCTGTATAATACAGTTCCATGCTAAAACTTGCACAGGAAGGATTGACAGCCATGGCTGATGAGATCAAAACCACGCAGGAGGAAGTGCCCGAGAGCCGGAACTTTATCCATGCATTTATTGAAGAGGACATTGCTCCCGGCGGACAGTTCGAGGGCATGACCGTCCATACACGTTTTCCGCCGGAGCCTAACGGCTACCTGCACATCGGTCACTGCAAGGCCCTGACCATCGACTTCGGCACTGCCGAAAAGTTCGGAGGTCTGTGCAACCTCCGGATGGACGATACCAACCCCACCAAGGAGGATACCGAGTTTGTGGATGCCATTCAGGAGGACATTCACTGGCTTGGCTTCGACTGGGGGGACCGCTTTTTCTACGGTTCTGACTACTTTGAGGAGGACTATCGTCAGGCGGTGGGACTCATTAAAAAGGGTCTTGCCTATGTCTGTGAGCTGTCTCCCGAGGAGTTTAAGGAGTATCGGGGCAGCATTGGGGTGCCCGCCAAGAGCCCCTACCGGGACCGTCCCATTGAAGAGAGTCTGGACCTGTTTGCCCGGATGCGGGCGGGGGAATTTCCCAATGGCGCTATGACTCTGCGTGCCAAAATCGACTTGGCCAGCGGCAACTTTAACATGCGAGACCCCGTGCTGTACCGCATCAATCATATGCACCATCACCGTCAGGGCGACAAGTGGTGCATCTATCCCATGTACGACTTTGCTCATCCCATTCAGGACGCGCTGGAGGGCATCACCCATAGCCTCTGCTCTTTGGAGTTTGAAGCCCACCGTCCCCTGTACAACTGGGTGGTGGACAACTGCGACCTGCCCAGCAAGCCCCGTCAGATCGAATTCGCCCGCCTGGGCATCGATCACACGGTCATGAGCAAGCGGAAGCTGCGCGCTCTGGTCGAGAGCGGCAAGGTTTCCGGCTGGGACGATCCCCGGATGCCTACACTCTGCGGCCTGCGCCGCCGTGGCTATACCGCCAAGTCCATCCGCAATTTCTGCGAGCGTATCGGCGTTGCCAAGAGCGCAAATGTGGTGGAATACGGCTTCCTGGAGCACTGCCTGCGGGAGGACCTGAACGAGACGGCTGAGCGTGTCATGGGCGTTCTGCGTCCCATCAAGCTGACCATCACCAATTACCCGGAGGGCAAGACCGAGACCGTCACCGTGGAGAACAATCCTTTGGATCCCACCGCCGGCACCCGGGAGGTCAGCTTTTCCCGTGACCTGTATATCGAGGCCGACGACTTCCTGGAGATCCCGGTGCCCAAGTACAAGCGGCTGTTCCCCGGCGGCCCCGAGTGCCGTCTGAAGGGTGCCTACCTCATCACCTGCACCGGCTGCGTGAAGGACGAGAACGGCAATGTCACCGAGGTCCTGTGCGAGTACGACCCCGAGAGCCGGGGCGGCGATCCCGCCGACGGCCGGAAGGTGAAGGGCGCCACCATCCATTGGGTAGACGCCGGAACCGCTGTGGACGCAGAGGTGCGGCTCTACGACAACCTGTTCTCCGACGAGTCTCCCGACGGCGCGGACAAGGACTTCATCGACTGCCTGAACCCCAACTCCCTGGAGGTCCTCCAGGGCTGCAAGGTGGAAGCCGGCCTGCAGGCTGCCGCCGAGGCCTACGAGCAGACGGAGAAGAAGGGCAAGACCGCTCCGTCCTTCCAGTTTATGCGCCTGGGCTACTTCTGCCTGGACAGCAAGGATTCCACTCCGGAACACATGGTGTTCAACCGCAGCGTGTCGTTGAAGGACAGCTTCAAGAAATAAGCAAAAAGCTGACGCCAAAACTGGCGTCAGCTTTTTATATGAGCTTGCTTTTCCTGTTTAAAAATGGATCTTCTGCTCAAGTTGATAAAAGGTAAAGGTCCCGGTGCCCAGCAAGGCGCCGTTCTGGTCTGTGATGCGGACCTCAAAGACGCAGACCGTGTTTCCGTGCTTGATCTCCGTGGCTTCGGCTGTCAGACGGTCACCCACGATGGCGCTGCGGAAGAAGTGATAACTGGCGTCCATGGTGACAGCCATATATCCATAGGAAGCCATGGCGGAGCCGCAGGCGGTGTCCGCCATTGTGAAGTATACCCCGCCGTGAGGTACGCCCAGAGGATTGGTGTCCTCCGTCGTTACAGTCTTGGTGACTTTGGCATAGCCCTGGCCGAGCTCCTCTACGACCACGCCCTGCCGCTGAACATATGGGTTATGACTGTTGCGGTATTCCGCCATCTTTTGATAGTCCATAAAGCAGCACTCCTGAATCAGATGATACGATCATACGCTTTTTCTGGAAAAAGGTCAATTTTTTCTGCGGCAGATTTGTGAAAAAATGCCTTTGAACCAGGCTTGGGGACCGCCTATAATGTTATATACAGCGTGTGGCGTAACTGCGTAAATCCGGTTGCGGCCACACGCTGTATTTTTGCGCTTTTAGGAGGTATTACATGAACGAATCGAAAAACGCCTTTCTGGAGGAGGAAAAGCTGGGAGCATTGATGCGGAAGTATGCCATTCCCTGCGTGATTTCCCTGCTGGTAGCGGCCCTTTACAACATCGTGGACCAGATTTTCATTGCAAATGCGGACTATCTGGGCTCCTACGGCAACGCCGCCAACGGCGTTGTGTTTCCTCTGACCGTAGTAGCTCTGGCCGTGGCCGTCATGGTCGGCGACGGTTGCTGTGCCTTTGTCAGTATCTGCCTGGGTTCCCGCAATCAGGAAAACGCCCACCGGAGTATTGGAAACTCCGTGGTGCTGTGCGTGGTCGGCAGCTTGATTCTGACCGTCATATACCTGATTTTCCAGGAGCCCATCCTCACCGCCTTCGGCGGCCGGGTCAATGCGGAGACCTTTGCTCAGGCAAAGTCGTATTTCTTCTGGATTACGCTGGGTATCCCGTTCTATATGTTCGGCCAGGCAATGAATCCCATCATCCGCTCTGACGGCAGCCCCAAGTTCGCTATGGCATCCACCCTTGCCGGCGCCGCAGTCAACATCGCTCTGGACCCAGTGTTTATTTTTGCCTTCCGATGGGGCATGATGGGCGCCGCCGTTGCTACTGTTCTGGGGCAGATCCTGACAGCCGTACTGGCGGTATGGTATCTCTGTCACTTGAAGGTCGTCCGGTTGGAAAAACGCAGTTTTTTACCTGACTGGGGCGTAATCCGCCATTTTATTCCCTTGGGTGTGTGCAGTTTCCTTGCACAGATCTCCCTGGTGGCGGCCATGGCGGCCATCAACAACATGATCCGGAAATACGGCGCCATGGACGCAGTATTCGGTCAGAAGGAGTATGCGCAGATTCCCATGGCGGTGGTGAGTATCGTCATGAAGTTCTTTCAAATTGTGATTTCCGTTGTCATTGGCATGGCAGCGGGCTGTATCCCCATCGTGGGCTATAACATCGGCGCAGGGCGGAAAGACCGTGCCCGTCAACTGTTCACCTATCTGTTGACGGCGGAGGCCATCGTGGGTCTTCTGACGCTACTGATCGCGGAGTTTCTGCCGGGGCAGCTGATCCAAATTTTCGGCGCTTCAAACGAGAGCCATTACTACACGGAATTCGCTGTAAAGGCTTTCCGGATCTATCTCTGCCTACTGCCCCTGGCCTGTGTCAACAAGGCTACCTTCATTTACCTCCAGTCCCTGGGAGAGGCCCTGCTGTCCACGGTGCTGTCTATGGTTCGTGAGGTGGTGTTCGGTGTGGGATTTGCCCTGCTGCTTCCACTGTTCCTGGGACTGGACGGCGTGCTGTGGTCCATGCCGGTGTCCGATGCCCTGACCTTTGTGATCTCCGCCGTCGCCATCATCCACACCTACCGAAAGCTGCGGTGAGGCTGGCGTCGCTTGGAAGCGAACCTTTCAGGCTGATTTCAGAAACCTCTGCTATCCTGTACCCATCAACCGCAAAGGATGTGGCGACATGAGACGAATGGTTGCACTGGTGCTTGCTCTGATGCTGGCGATATGCCTGACGGCCTGCGGCAAGGGAACAGCACCGGCAGAACAGTATGAGGGCACCGCTATCGCGCTGTCGGACAAGGGCGTTACCGTGGACGGCAAACCGGCGCCTGCCGGTGTGACCGCCGCCGTTTATACCGCCAACGATATTGTGTTCTATCTGGAGGGTCAGGGCATCGCTTACGGCGAAGGTACCGAAACCGACGAACACATCCGGGAGGAGGCGGACGGACACATGGTGGTCCATATCACAAAGCCCGGGACCTATGTTCTCAGCGGGAGCCTGTCCGCCGGACAGGTGGCTGTGGACCTGGGAGAGGACGCGGAGGAGGACCCTGATGCCGTGGTGACGCTGATTCTGAACGGCGTGGACATCACCTGCACCGTGGCCCCCGCTGTGATTTTCTACAACGTCTATGAATGCGGCTCCACAGATGCGGAGACAGCCACAAAGGATGTGGACACCGCTGACGCCGGTGCCAATGTCATCATCGCGGACGGAACAGTCAACAATATTACCGGCTCCTACGTTGCCCGCATCTATAAGCCGGACAGCGTAGAGCTCAGCGAAGATGGCACTGAGGTGATGGAGAGCAAGAAGCTCCACAAGTACGACGGTGCTTTCTATTCCAAAATGTCCATGAACGTGGGCGGTGGGGAACATGGCACCGGCATCCTGAACATCACTGCTGAAAACGAGGGGTTGGATTCCGAGCTGCACCTGACTATCAATGGCGGCAATATCAACATCACCTCCGGCAACGACGGTATCAACACCAATGAGGACGGGGTGTCCGTCACTACCGTCAATGGCGGCGTGCTGACCATCGACGTGGACGGTGCCACCGGAGAGGGTGACGGCATCGACTCCAACGGCTGGTTAGTCATCAACGGCGGCACCGTCATCGCCGCCGCCTGCGGCAGCAGCCAGGATTCCGGTATCGACTCCGATAACGGTATCTATATCAATGGCGGCACCGTAGTGGCTTCCGGCAATATGCTGGACCGCATCGACGGGGGAGAGCAGCCCTATGTGGTGTTCGGCTTCCGTCAGCGCCAGCGGGGAGGTACCTCCATCACGCTGAAGGCGGAGGGCGGCAGCACGGCAGGGGAATGGACACCCACCAATGACTTTACCTATCTGGTGGTCTCCAGCCCGGACCTGACGGAGGGCACCTATACCCTCTGGAACGGTGATACCCAGCTGGCAGGCGCCGCTGGGATGACCGGCATCATGGGCGGCGACCCCCGCCTGGACGGAGGGAAACCTCCAGAGGGTTTTGAAATGCCGGAGGGCATGGAGACCCCCGAGAGAGATCCGGACCGGCAGCCTGGCAAGGAGCATCCCCAGCCCAACGAGGACGGCACCATCACCTTGCCTGACGGCACAGTCATTGACCCGGCAGACATGAAGCGGCCGGAAGACGGTGAGCGCCCGGAGCCTCCAGAGGGCTTTGGCGGGAGGCCGGAAAATATGGAAGCAGCCGAAGTCAGCACAGAGTTCACTCTGACGGCGGAAGGCGGTACTTTCGGCAATATCGCCCCGGCGGAATAAAGAAGGAAAGAGGCCCTTTTGGGCCTCTTTCTATTTTCAAATGTTCTTTTTAATGGTATTGATGGCGCCCTTTTCCAGCCTGGAGACCTGGGCCTGGGAGATGCCTACCTCGGCGGAGACTTCCATCTGGGTTTTGCCCTCGTAAAAACGCAGGGACAGGATGCGCCGTTCCCGTTCATCCAGCCGCGCCAGGGCATCCTTCAGGGCAATGCGATCCGTCCACAACTCGTCGGTGTTTCGGGTATCGCTGACCTGGTCCATGACGCAGATGGCATCACCGCTGTCAGAGTAGACCGGCTCATATAGTGAGACCGGGTCCACGATGGCGTCCATTGCAAAGACCACATCCTCCCGGGGAATGTCCAGTTCTTTGGCAATCTGATCCACCGTTGGCTCCCGCTGACTTTCCGCAATGAGCCGGTCTCTGGCCTGGAGTACTCGGTAGGCGGTATCCCGCATACTGCGGCTGACACGAATGGAACTGTTATCCCGGAGATAGCGGCGGATCTCGCCGATGATCATAGGCACGCCGTACGTGGAGAACTTCACCGGCTGGTTGATGTCAAAATTGTCGATGGCCTTAATGAGCCCCACGCAGCCCACTTGAAACAGGTCGTCCGCATTCTCGCCCCGCCCGGCGAACCGCTGGATAACGGACAGGACCAGCCGCAAGTTTCCTTCAATGAGCTGTTGGCGGGCATCCTGATCGCCCGATTTGCTCCTGCGGAGCAGCTCCATGGTCTCATCATTTTTCAGAACCTTCAGCTTCGCTGTATTGACCCCCGCGATCTCGACTTTTCCCTGCATCAAAACCGCCCCCCTGCCTCTTGAAAACTTCTGAAAGCAGTATTGCCGGAGGCGTTTTTTCCTATACTGGGAGCTTTTGTCACATTCTGGGCGCATAGGACAGACGGCCCCGCGCATAGGGTCATTTACAAGGAGGGATGCGCGATGCAGTGCAGGATCAGGGACTTACGGTGCAAGGAGGTCATCAACATCTGCGATGGCTGCCGATTGGGCTTTGTGGGGGATGTGGATGTGAAAGTGCCGGAGGGACAGGTAGTGGCCATC
>OBLI01002922.1_pt1 | contig 13826 bp, 18 predicted proteins | sample 1519701 | NCBI WGS metagenome assembly OBLI01 (sample SAMEA3663005, study PRJEB22513) | pig gut metagenome | biome: pig gut; feature: pig-associated habitat; material: faeces | place: France | collected 2012 | reverse complement strand
CTTGGCCTGCTTTTCTTCTTTTAAGTAGGGCTTGAGGGCGTTGAGGAGCTGCGTGGAATGGCTTTGGTCAGCGGTCAGAGCCTGCAGCATGGGCAGAAATCGGGCGATGGTCTGCATGTCAAGCCCGCCCAGCAGAGAGCCTGCGCCGCCTGCGTTTGGCGGGCTTTCCGGCGGGGGAGAGGGCGGCGGCTGCGGCGGTTGCGACCCCATGGAGCCGGAGAGCTGCTGCGCCAGCTGTACCACCTGCGCCATGCCGGCGGGATCCGAGAGGAGAGAGTTGAGCTTGTCTTCCAGTTCCGACATGGCTGCACCCCCTCGTTACTGCTGCATCTGGCTGCCTAAGCGGTTTATCAGCGCCGAACCCTCCGGCGACTGCATGACTTTCTTCAGCATGGCCACCATTTGGGCGGTGCTGCCGCTATTGGCCGAGGAGGCCGCCCGATCCAGCGAGCTTCCGCCGTCCGACTGCGTGAGCATCTGCATCAGCTTTTGCCCGTCCGGCGACTGCATGATGCGCTGCACCATCTGGGGATCGTTTTTCACCTGCTTGAGTAGCTGCTGTATGTCCACAAGGCATCATCCTTTCCGCTTCATTCATGGCAGTATATGACGGGAAGCGGAAAATAGTACCAAGGGGAAGGTCAGAACAGCTGCGCCAGAATGTCCACGCACTTGTCGATGCCGAGGACGCCGCTGTTGAGGCAGATGTGGTAGTTCTGGGCGTGACCCCATTTCATGTCGGTGTAAAAGCGGTGGTAGGCGGCGCGGCGCTTGTCCTTGTCCTTCAGACGCTCCTCGGGGGACTGCTCCCGCTCACCGTAGACCTTGACGATGCGCTCGGCACGAAACTGCATATCCGCATGGATGAAGACCTTCAGGCAGTCGGCCTTGTCCTGCAGGATGTAATCGGCGCAGCGGCCGACGATGACGCAGGGGCCTTTTTCGGCCAGAGCGGTGATGATCTTATACTGGTGCGTCCAGAGAATGTCCTCGTTGGTGGGGCCGAACATCCGGTTGGAGAGGGCGGAGGAGAGGAAACCGCCGGGGGCATACTCACCGGCCTCCTTCACATAGTCCGCTGAAAAGCCTGTTCTCTTTTCCAGCTCCCGGATAAGCTCGGAATCATAACAGGGGATACCCAGCTTTTCGGCTACTTTTCGGCCGATGGTGCGTCCGCCGCTGCCAAACTCACGGCTGATGGTGATGACTCTGTTTTTCATGGTTTTTGCGCTCCTTCCATATTCAGATCACGGTATGTTTTTACAAAAATAAACAATGATATGATGAAAATCAAACGGCGGTTCGACCCATGTCGCATAGGATGCGAAGGGTACAGCTCTCGCAGCGGGGGCTGCGGGCGGTGCAGACCGCGCGGCCGTGGAGCACCATGCGGTGGCAGAAATCGCTGGATTTTTCCGGCGGCAGGCAGAGCCGGAGCTGCTTTTCCACCTGCAGGGGATCTTTGCTGCCGTCGGTAAGCCCCAGACGGCCGGTGATGCGGATGCAGTGGGTGTCGCAGACGTAGCCGGCCTGACCGAATATATCGCCCAGAATGAGATTCGCCGTTTTACGCCCCACGCCGGGCAGGCGCAGCAGCTCCTCCATGGTGCCGGGCACCTTGCCGCCGTAGTCGCGGAGAAGCATCTGGGCGCAGGCCACCAGATCCCGCGCTTTGGCGCGCCAGAAGCCGCAGGAGTGGACATACTGCCCCACCTCCTCCTCGCTGGCCTCGGCGAAAGATCCGAGGGTGGGAAAACGGGCAAAAAGCGCCGGCGTAACAAGGTTTACCCGGGCGTCGGTGCACTGGGCGGAGAGCCGCACGGCGAAGAGCAGCTCATAGTCCTTTTTATAGTCCAGAGAGCAGAGAGCGGACGGGTACAGGCGCTCCAGCTCGGCAATGATGGCGTTCACTTCAGCGGGAGATTTCAAATCGCATCACCTCTTGCGGCCATTATAATAGATGCGAAAGAAAATTGCAATTCCCATAAAACTGTGATACAATATTAAAATCCAAACCGAAAGGAGGGAGCCGTATGCAGCCGTTAGCCGATGCCATTCGCCCACAGACGCTGGACGAGGTGGCCGGGCAAAAGCATCTTTTGGGGCAGGGCGCCATGCTCCGCCGCATCATTGAGAGCGGCACCTCTGCAAATTTGATATTCTACGGTCCCTCCGGCACGGGGAAGACCACGGTGGCGGGCATCATCGCCAAGCAGACCAACAAGACCCTGTATCACCTTAACGCCACCACGGCGTCTTTGCAGGATGTGAAGGACATCATGGCGGACGTGGGCACCATGCTGGCGCCCAACGGGGCGCTGCTGTATTTGGACGAGATCCAGTACTTCAACAAAAAGCAGCAGCAGAGCCTGCTGGAATACATGGAAAACGGCAAGATTACGCTGGTGGCCTCCACCACGGAGAATCCGTATTTTTATGTATACAATGCCCTGCTCTCCCGCAGCACGGTGTTTGAGTTCAAGCCCCTGACGGCGGAGGAGACCGTGCCGGCGGTGGTGCGGGCGCTGGAGATCGTGCGGGGGCAGAGCGCGCTGCCGCTTTCCTGGGAGGATGATGTGCCTGCGGCTATTGCAGCCGGCTGCGGCGGCGATGTGCGCAAGGCAGTGAACGCCGTGGAGCTGCTGTATCAGGCGGCAAGGCCGGAAAACGGACAGCTGATGCTGACAAGGAAAGATGCTTTACAGCTTGCACAGCACAGCGCCATGCGCTATGATCGAGCGGGGGACGACCACTACGATCTGCTCTCGGCGCTGCAAAAGTCCATCCGCGGCTCCGATCCGGATGCGGCGGTGTACTATCTGGGGCGGCTTTTGGTGGCAGGGGATCTGCTGTCGCCTTGCAGGCGGCTTTTGGTCATCGCTGCAGAGGACATCGGCCTCGCCTATCCACAGGCCATGGCCATCACAAAGGCTTGCGTGGATGCGGCGGTGCAGCTGGGATTGCCGGAGGCGAGGCTTCCGCTGGCTGAGGCGGCGGTGCTGCTGGCCACGGCGCCGAAGTCCAACTCCGCCCACAACGCCATCATTGCCGCCATGCAGGACATTGAGGCGGGGCAGATGGGGGATATTCCCAGGCACCTGAAAAACGTACACGCCGACAGCGCCGGCAGCGGGAAGCCGGAGTCATATAAGTATCCGCACCTATATCCCAAGCACTATGTAAAGCAAAGATACTTGCCGGAAATCATGGGCGACAAGATCTATTACGAATACGCCGACAACAAAACTGAGCAGGCCGCCAAGCACTACTGGGAGCTGATAAAGGGCGGAGGAGAGTGACATGGATCTGAAAGTGAACGACAGGGTGGAGCTGAAAAAGACCCATCCCTGCGGCAGCAAGGAATGGCTGGTGCTGCGCATCGGCATGGACATCAAGCTGCGGTGCATGGGCTGCGGCCATGAGATCATGGCGCCCCGACGGAAGGTTGAAAAAAGCATCCGCAGGATCATAGAGGAGGAGAAATCATGAGACCGAAATGGACAAGATATGTGGCTATGGGCATTGCCCTGCTGCTGGCGGTGGTGATGCTGGTGGCGCTGGTGCTCCCGTATATCGGGCTATAAATCCGGTTGCGGCGGCAACGAAATTGTGATATACTATATTTATAATGACCGAAAGGAGATTTATTTGCACATGAACGACACTGTGAAAGACATTCTCCGGCGGGTGGATCACACCCTTTTGAGCCAGGGCGCCACCTGGGAGGAGATCCGCGCCATCTGCGACGACGGCGTGAAGTACGGCTGCGCCAGCGTGTGCATTCCGGCCAGCTATGTGAAACAGGCGGCGGACTATGTGGCGGGGAAGATTGCCATCTGCACCGTCATCGGCTTCCCCAACGGGTACAGCACCACGGCCACCAAGTGCTTTGAAACGGAGGACGCCGTGAAAAACGGGGCGTCCGAGATCGACATGGTCATCAACATCGGCTGGGTGAAGGACGGGCTGTATGACAAGGTGCTGGAGGAGATCAAGGCCGTGAAGGCGGCCTGCGGCGGCAAGCTCCTGAAGGTCATCATCGAGACCTGCCTGCTCACGGACGAGGAGAAAAAGGAGATGTGCCGTGTGGTATCCGAGTCCGGCGCGGAGTATATCAAGACCTCCACCGGCTTCGGCGGAGGCGGCGCCACCCGCGAGGATGTGGCGCTGTTCAAGGCGAATGTGGCGCCCCATGTGAAGATCAAGGCCGCCGGCGGCATTGCCAACTTGCAGGACGCGGAGGACTTCGTGGCCCTGGGCGCTGACCGTCTGGGCACCAGCCGCATCGTGAAGGCCGTGAAGGCCATGGAAAAATAAGGAGGATTATAGATATGGCAACTCCCCACAACAATGCGAAAAAAGGCGATTTCGCAAAGACTGTTCTCATGCCCGGCGATCCCCTGCGGGCGAAGTTTATTGCCGAGAATTTTCTCACCGAGCCGAAGCTGGTGAACAACGTCCGAGGCGTGCAGGGCTATACCGGCACCTACAAGGGCGTGCCGGTGTCTGTGATGGCCAGCGGCATGGGTATGCCCTCCATCGGCATCTACTCTTATGAGCTTTATACTCAGTATGATGTGGAGAACATCATTCGGGTAGGCTCCGCCGGCGCCATGCGGGCGGATATGGAGCTGGGCAGCGTGATGGCCGGTCAGGGCGCCTGCACCAACTCCAACTTTGCCGACCAGTATGACCTGGGCGGCACCTACGCCCCCATCTGCGACTTTGAACTGCTGATGGCCGCCGTGGAGTCGGCCAAAGAGCTGGGCGTGAAGATGCCCGTGGGCAATCTCTACTCCTCCGACACCTTCTATGACGCGGCGCAGCGGAACATGCGCTTCGGCAAGATGGGCGTGATGGCCGTGGAGATGGAGGCCGCCGCGCTCTACTGCACCGCCGCCTACACCGGCAAGCGCGCACTGGCCATCTGCTCCATTTCCGACAATCTGGTCAACGGCACGGAGCTGTCCGCCGACGACCGCCAGACCACCTTCACCAACATGATGAAGATTGCGCTGGAAGTGGCCGTGAAAATGGCGAACAAGTAAACCGATAGGCTACAAAACGCAGCCCCTTGTGCACCTTGCACACATTAGGGGCTGCGTTTTTGCGGCCAAATTGTAAATTGGGACTTGCTTTTTCGGAGATAAACTGGTAGAATACCGATATGTATGGAAGGAAAGCCATACAAATAAGCCGTCCTTCGGGGCGGAAAAAATGTAGAAAGGTAGATTAGACATGAAAAAGTTTCTTGCTCTGCTCCTGGCTCTTGTCATGGCGCTGTCCCTGTTCGCCTGCGGCAAGAAGGACGACAACAAGGATCCTGACGACAACAAGGTCGTTAAGGCCGACGACATCAAGGACGAAATGACCTCTGCTGACGGTAAGTATGAGATCGCTTTCGTCACCGACGTGGGCGCTCTGAAGGATAAGTCCTTCAACCAGGGCACTTACGACGGCGTGAAGCTGTATGCCAACGCCAACAACCTCAGCTACAAGTATTATCAGCCCGCCAACGGCGATCAGGCCACCGATGATGACCGCTTCGACGCTATGAAGGCTGCCTGCGAAAACGGTGCCAAGATCGTTATCTGCGCCGGCTTCATGCAGGAGAACGGCCTGCGCATGGCCGCTAAGGCTTATCCCAACGTGTCCTTCGTGTTTGTGGATGGTTATCCCGTCAGCGAAGAGGCCGGTGTGGAAGGCTCCCCCGCTCTGAAGAACGTTGCCGGTATCGCTTTCCAGGAGCAGCAGTGCGGCTATCTGGCCGGCTATGCTGCCGTTAAGGAAGGCTACACCAAGCTGGGCTTCACCGGCGGTGGCGGCGGCAACAACCCTGCCTGCTGCCGTTACGGCTACGGCTACGTGCAGGGCGCCAGCGCTGCTGCCAAGGAGCTGAACAAGAAGGTCGAGATGAACTACTCCTGGCTGTACGGCGGTTCTTTCCAGGCTTCCCCCGAGCTGCAGACCATGGCCAACGGCTGGTATGAGAACGGCACTGAGGTCATCTTCTCCTGCGGTGGTTCTATGTTCGCTTCCGTCGCTGCTGCTGCCGGCGCCAATGACGGCAAGGTCATCGGCGTGGACGTGGACCAGAGCTTCGAGTCCGACACCGTTATCACCTCCGCTATGAAGGGTCTGGCTGACTCCGTGCAGTGGGCGCTGACCAAGTTCTATGCCAATGAGTTCGCTTCCATCGGCGGTACTGTTACCTCCCTGGGCGCCAAGGACAACGCTGTGGGTCTGCCCACCGATACCTGGTCCCTGAAGGGCTGGACTGTTGACGAGTACAAGGCCATGCTGAAGGATATGGCCGACGGCAAGCTGGTCGTGGACGACGACTACACCAAGCTGGCCAGCACCGACAATCTGACCCTGAACGAAGTGAAGTAATTTAGGGATTCATAGGATTACATAAAAAAGAAGGGCGAAAGCCCTTCTTTTTTTGCACAAATTGGAAAGATGCTTGCGGCATTTTTTTGTAAAAACACGACACAAGACTTGCAATCGGCCGCAGTGTACTGTATAATATCTATATTATTTCTGCGTTTTATACGGGGGAAGAGAAAACTAAGGAAAGTAGGTGGCGGCATGGACAATGCTCCCCAGTATGTGATCGAAATGCTTCACATCACCAAGGAGTTCCCAGGCATCAAGGCCAACGACGACATCACGCTGCAGCTCCGCAAGGGCGAGATCCACGCTCTGTTGGGCGAAAACGGCGCCGGCAAATCCACGCTGATGAGCGTGCTGTTCGGTTTGTATCAGCCCGAGGCGGGCGAAATTCGCAAAAACGGCGAAAAGGTCAATATCACCGACCCGAATGTGGCGACCGCCCTGGGAATCGGAATGGTACACCAGCATTTCCAGCTGGTGGAGGTATTCACGGTACTGGATAATATCATTTTGGGGGCGGAGACCACCAAGCTGGGCTTCGTGCAGAAAAAGGAAGCCCGCAAAAAGGTGGAGGAGCTGTCGGAGCGGTACGGACTGAAGGTGGACGTGGACGCGCTGGTGGAGAACATCACCGTGGGTATGCAGCAGCGCGTGGAGATCCTGAAGATGCTGTACCGCGACAACGAGATCCTCATTTTCGACGAGCCTACTGCGGTGCTGACGCCGCAGGAGATCGAGGAGCTTATGCAGATCATGAAGAATCTGGCGGCAGAGGGCAAATCCATTTTGTTCATTTCCCATAAGCTCAACGAGATCATGGAGGTGTCCGACCGAGTCACCGTGCTGCGCAAGGGGCGCTACATCGGCACCGTGAACACCGCCGACACCAACAAGCAGGAGCTGTCGAACATGATGGTGGGTCGTCCGGTGCAGCTGGAGGTGAAGAAAACGCCTGCCCAGCCCAAAGAGGAGATCCTGCGGGTGGAGGACATGTGCGTGGCCTCCCACACCCACAAGCGCAATGCCGTGAATCATGTGAATTTCAGCGTGCGTGCAGGCGAGATCGTGTGCATCGCCGGTATCGACGGCAACGGCCAGACGGAGCTGATCCACGGGCTGACGGGGCTTGACAAGTCTACGGGCAAGATCACCCTGTGCAGCCATGATATTTCCCATTGCTCCATTCACCAGCGGAGCACAAATATGAGCCACATTCCCGAAGACCGGCACAAGCACGGCCTGATCTTGGACTTCACGCTGGAGGACAATCTGGTGCTGCAGCGTTTCCGGGAGCTGCAGTTCCAGCACGCGGGGTTCATCAAGCGTGACGCCGTGCGGGCGTACGCCGAGAACCTTATCGAGCGGTTCGACGTGCGCAGCGGTCAGGGGCCTGTGACCATTGCCCGCAGCATGTCCGGCGGCAACCAGCAGAAGGCTATCATCGCCCGCGAGCTGGATCGGGAAAAGCCGCTGATCGTGGCGGTGCAGCCCACCCGCGGACTGGACGTGGGCGCCATTGAATACATCCACAGCCAGCTTGTGGCGCAGCGGGACGAAGGAAAGGCCGTGCTGCTGGTGTCGCTGGAGCTGGAAGAAGTTATGAGTCTGTCCGATCGGATCCTTGTGCTGTACGAGGGTGAGATCGTGGGCGAATTTGATCCGAAGGAGATCACCGTGCAGGAGCTGGGTCTTTACATGGCCGGCGCAAAGCGTATGGGGAAGGAAGGTGAGCAGGCATGAAGCTGAAATTGCAGACTCTGGGCCGCAGCGACGGCTTCAACAAGCTGCTGTCCTCGCTGATCTCCATTGTGGTCGGCCTGCTGGTGGGCGGCATTGTGGTGCTCATCGTGGGTCTGGTGGAGCCGAAGATCACCAGCGGCAGCGTTTGGGACGGCATTCGCCTCATCTTTGCCGGCATCCTCAGCACCGGCCGTGACGCAGCCGGTTCGCTGACCTGGGGCTTTAACGCGCAGAATATCGGCAACATGCTGTTCCGTGCCACCCCGCTTATCATGACCGGTCTTTCCGTGGCCGTGGCTTTCAAGACGGGTCTGTTCAACATCGGCGCACCGGGTCAGTACCTGATGGGCACGCTGGCCTCCCTGTGCATTGCACTCGGCATCCCGTCTTCCTCCGTTCCCGCAGGCGTCATCTGGGTGCTGGCGCTGCTGGGCGGTATGCTGGCGGGCGCACTGTGGGGCGCTATCCCCGGCCTGCTGAAGGCGCTGCTGAACATCAACGAGGTGCTGGCGTGCATCATGACCAACTGGATCGCCGCCAACCTTGTGACGTGGATATTTGACATCAGCAACTTTAAGAACATGGTGGAAAACACCAAGTCCGGCTATATTTACAAGACGACTTATAACGGCGTGGCCACCCCGAAGCTGGGGCTGGACAAGCTGTTCCCCGGCTCGCAGATCAACGCCGGCATTCTGCTGGCGATCCTGCTGGCGATCGTGGTGTATATCATCATGCAGAAGACCACCTTCGGCTACCAGCTCAAGGCCTGCGGCAGCAACCGCCACGCCGCCCGCTATGCCGGCATCCCCGACAAGCGGAACATCGTGCTGTCCATGGCCATTGCGGGCGCTCTGGCCGGAACCGGCGCAGCGCTGTACTGGCTCTCCGGCAACACGGAGTTCTACTGGACGACGTATCAGTCCCTGCCGGCGGTGGGCTTTAACGGCATCCCCGTGGCGCTGCTGGCCATCAACAACCCCATCGGCGTCATTTTCGCCGGTATCTTCATGGCTATGCTGGACATCGTGGGCATGCAGTTGACCAACCTCACGGCCTATAATGAGTATATCACCGACGTTATCATTGCCGTTATCGTGTATCTGTCCGCTTTCTCGCTGTTGATCCGGATGATGCTGGTGAACATCAGAAAGCGCAAGGAGCTGAAGAAGGCCGCCGTTACCACGGCGCCTGTCCCGCCGGAGGCCGCGGCGCAGCCGCTGGACGCGCCGGAGGAAGCGCCGCCGGATGCGGCAGAGGAACCTTCGATGGGTGCAGATGGTGAGCAGGAGAAAGGAGGGGAGGACGCATGACATTTCTGATCCAACAGACATTGATCTTTGCGATCCCCCTGATGATCGTGGCGCTGGCGGGCGTGTTCGCCGAGCGAAGCGGTATCATCAACCTCGCTCTGGAAGGTATCATGATCTTCGGCGCATTTGTGGGTGTGCTGTTTGTGCGCATGATGCAGCAGGCGCAGGTGTTTGACGCCGCTAAAAAGTCGGGCGACTGGCTCGCCCTGCAGGGCTTCGAGCTGCTGGCTATGCTGGTGGCCGCCGTGATGGGCGCTATCTTCTCCCTGCTGCTGAGCTTTGCGTCCGTGAACCTGCGAGCCGACCAGACCATCGGCGGCACGGCGCTGAACCTGATGGCTCCGGCTCTGGTGCTGTTCCTCATCCGCATCATTGCCAACCAGAACGTGCTGCAGATGGCCACCGGCGACTCGGCCAGCTGGTTCATGATCAAGAAGACCACGCTGGGCTTCGACAAGGACGCGGATCTGGGCTTTTTGGGCAACACGTTCTTGAACAAGGTGTATCTGGCGACCTATATCTGCCTGATCATCTTTGTGGTGCTGTCCATCCTGCTGTATAAGACCAAGTTCGGTATGCGGCTGCGCTCCTGCGGCGAGAATCCCCAGGCAGCGGACTCGCTGGGCATCAACGTGTATAAGATGCGGTATGCAGGCACCACCATTTCCGGTGCGCTGGCCGGCATGGGTGGCTTCGTGTACGCGCTGACCACCGCCAACTGTAGCTCCAACGGCGACGTGGCCGGCTTCGGCTTCCTGGCGCTGGCGGTTATGATCTTCGGTAACTGGAAGCCGCTGAATATCGCCGGAGCATCGCTGCTGTTCGGCCTGTTCAAGTGCATTGCCGCGGCCTACTCCAGCCTGGACATCAACGGCGACGGCGTGTACTGGCTGGCGGAGATCGGCATCAGCTCCCATGTTTACCGGATGCTGCCGTATATCATCACGCTGGTGGTGCTGGCCTTCACCTCCAAGAAGTCCCGCGCCCCCAAGGCAGAGGGCATCCCCTACGACAAGGGAAAGAGATAAATATTTCAAATGTAAAATGGGCGCCGGCCATATGGCCGGCGCTCTGCTTATGTATGCACACCAAGATATTATTTGATCCATGCAGGGATGAAGACTGTATCAAAGATCTACGAAACAGATTGCAATACCATCCTGTGGACTGGCTGGAAATAAGTTTTTCGACAGACAAAAGGCTCTGCCGCAGCTGCGGCAGAGCCTTAAAAAGCAGGGAGAAATATCCGGTCAGAAGCGGAGGTCGTAGTAAATGATATTGCCGATACTGTTGAGCTGATCGACGATCTGGGCACGGCTTCGGGCGCTGTCCCGCGCCAGATATTCCAGCTCGGACTGGTGGCGCTTTTGCGCCACCAACTGCTGCATGCGGTCGGCGTGCTCCGAGGCAGTTCGCTGCAGCTCGGCCTGCAGCTTCTGCTTTTCGATCTCCAGCAGCTGGCGGTTGGCCATGAGCTTGTCGTACTCCTGCAGGGCTTCCTTGATAGAATCGGCGCGGCGGATGTTGATAAAGCGGATCAGCAGCTCCACGGTTTGGAGGTTTTTGTCCTCCTCGCACAGGCAGTCCATGGTGATACTTCCTTTCTCCCTCTTTTTTGAATGGATCAAATGTGCAAAATACACATTTTTTTATTATATTTATGATGAGAATGCAAGTGCTGCGTGTAATTTGCCCGAAAGAGCCCGAAAAAAGCAGAGCGAGCCATGGGAAGGCTAAGTGTCCTGACGGAGAGGTACAAGAAACAAAAAGGAAACGGCGATCTTCCGGTGAAAATCGTCGTTTCCTTTTTGGCGTCCCAGAAGGGATTCGAACCCCCGACCTTACGCTTAGGAGGCCGGACCTATCCCCTTGAAGGGGTCTGCAATATCCGTTTCTTGCATAAAATCCGTATTTTTCAGGGTTTTAGGCTCAAAACCAAGCTGTTTTCCGTAACTTCCGCAGATTTCATAGCAAGTCCTGAGCGCGTGGCACCACGCAGGGTGCCAAAAATGGCACCATTTATCCGAAACAGAATAAAGCTACTGTTTAGAAGACGCGTAGCACGCGTCTTTTCCTGTTTCTACGATCGAAATAAAAAACAAAAGTGATTTTCAAAATATCCGCTCGAAACCGAATTTGTTTTCAAAATTGTATTGACTATTCGACGTGCTTTGACTATAATAGATAATACAAAAATATCCGCTTTAGAGGCTAATCAGATTGAATTTAGAAAGGACTGTGAGCTATGCACGATGTCCAATATTATAAGAGCATATTCGATAAGTACGGCGGCATGATGCGTACCACGCAGCTTGCAGAGGAAAAGATATTCTATCCGCAACGTGAAAAGCTGATCGCAGACGGCTATGTGGAAAAAATCCGCAGAGGTTATTATCAATGGATCAACCCGGACGACTTCAGCGAAGTGGGAACCGTGATTCGCCTATTTCCTGATGCCATACTCTGCATGGACACAGCGCTTCGCTATTACGGTTATAGCGATCGTACTCCGGGCGACTGGCACCTGGCAGTTAGCAAAGACTCCGGCAAATCCCGATTTAAAATTGACTATCCCTTCGTAAAGCCGTATTACGTGGAGCCGGCCGTACTGGAATTGGGTCTGACAACCGGAACCATGGACGGTCATGCCATTCGCATCTATGATAAGGAACGTCTGATTTGCGATTGCCTGCGCTATCGCAATAAGATGGACAAAGAGATATTCAACAAAGCGATTCAGAAATATATCGCAGATCCGGAAAAGAGCATCCCGAAGCTGATGGAATATGCCGGCCCTCTGAGGGTAAAGAAGCTGGCAAAAGATTTGATAGGAGTGTGGCTGTGATGGCAGATATGGCGGCATCCGTTCTGGCAAAACTGAAAAACAAAGCAAAATCATCCGGCATCAGCTATCAGCAGTGCCTGCAGCTATTTTTCCAGGAGGAATTTCTGCGCCGGTTGGCAGGCTCTAAGTACGCAGAGAATTTCGTGCTTAAGGGTGGCCTGTTCATTTATACCCTGACCAACTTTGAAAGCAGAGCGACGGTAGACGTGGATTTTCTGATGCGCGGCCTCAACAACGATCTCGCCCGTATGGATGAAATCATAGCGGAAATTCTGGCAGTGGACACCGGTAATGACTTTGTAACGTTTAAGGCAGGCAAAACCGAGCCGATTGCAGTGCAGCGCAAATACCATGGTGTAAGCACGCAGATCACCGGATACATAAAGAATGTTCGCGTGCCCTTTAATGTTGATATTGGCGTTGGAGACGTGATCTTACCGAGCGCCGAGCGTCGAAATATTCAGACACAGCTTGAGGGTTACGACAAACCCGAAATATTGACCTATTCCCTGGAAAGCACCATTGCCGAAAAGTTTGATGCTATCCTGCAGCGCTTTGAGCTCACCGGTCGCATGAAGGACTTTTACGACATTTATTATCTGTCCCGATCCTTTGACTTCGAAGGCCTGAAGCTGCAGACCGCAATCCAAGAGACCCTTCAAAACCGCGGCACAGCATATGAAAAGGATAGCTTCGCCCGCGTCCTCGCCCTTGCAGAGGATGAGGATATGCAGGTGAAGTGGCGCTACTTCCTCAAGACACTTGGAAATCCCGACATGGCATTTGCAGATGTAATGGAAGGCATCAAAACCTTCCTGCTGCCGGTTTGGGAAGCGATCACGACAGAGGAAGAATTGCTTAGTAACTGGAGTTCCAAAACACTAAACTGGGTGAACGGAGGACAATGATATGACGATTGATAAGAAACAGTTGTCAGAAACCGATATCCGAACCAAATATATTACTCCGGCGTTCGAGGCTGCAGGCTGGAATAAGATGATGCAAATGCGCGAGGAATATCCTATCACAGCTGGTCGAATCATTGCGCGTGGCCAAGTGTGCAAACGCGAGAAACCGTTAAAGGCGGATTATGTCCTTTTTTATAAGCCCAACAAACCCATTGCAATTGTCGAGGCAAAGGACAATAATCACACTATGTCAGACGGTATGCAGCAGGCGCTGAATTATGTTGCTTGATACATTCATGATAACAAATTTCAAACTTCCGCAAAATCCACTGGCGCCGCCGAAGTGCATAAAGAACCGAGGCATCTTTTCGGCGTGCTCCTGTTCTTCGGCAAGAGCAGCTTTTTTATCTGCCTCCGTCTTGATAATGCGATTCTGATACAGGGCCAAAGCGCCCAAAACAACAGTACCGATGAAGGAGAGAATTGCACCGTAGTATCCGAGCGCGTCACCGGCATCCCATTCGGCTACAAACGCTTCTGAAATGGCAGGTACCTTATCATTCCTTCTCGGAAAAATGTGATTTTATCACGGAGAGCGCCTCCGAAACAGGTTATACTACAAAT
>OBLI01002920.1_pt1 | contig 13831 bp, 14 predicted proteins | sample 1519701 | NCBI WGS metagenome assembly OBLI01 (sample SAMEA3663005, study PRJEB22513) | pig gut metagenome | biome: pig gut; feature: pig-associated habitat; material: faeces | place: France | collected 2012 | reverse complement strand
CGTGCCGGTTCGACCCCGGCCGCCGGTATAGCTTAAAGTAAAGCAAAAGCCTTGTATATCAAGGCTTTTTTGCTACTTTCTTTCTACTCTGTCCCAAATTTTGTCCCAATTAAATCTGATTCATAATTTCTTCAACCTCTTTGAATTCAGTATCTATTCTTTCAGCCATAGTATGACCATAAACTTCAATTAACATTTGTATGTCTTTATGTCCCAATATTTTTGCAACACGCCCATATCAATATCATTATGAAGCAAATATGAGCCATAGGTATGTCGTAGGCCTTTGGTTGTTATTATTGGTGTGATACCTAGCTCTTTGAGTATTTTCTTTAGTGCTTTATTCACGCTTGCGACTGATGGGATTCCATGTTCAAGTCCATAATGAAAGAATAGAAAATGTTCTTCATTTTTTATTTTAAGTGAACTAATGATTTGTTCTCTTTCAGCTTTCATTGTCGTTATAACTTGTATTGTTTTCTTGTCTATCGGAGTAAATCTTTTTGATGTCTCGTTTTTTGCATTAGTCCATTTCCATGTGGATGTGTTGTATCGTCTATGTGTGTGCAAGTAGTGGTCATCCAAATGTGTATCTTCATCTGTCAAGCCGATTACTTCACCATATCTCATACCTGTTTTAGCTATTATATAAATGACATGATTGACGACAGAATCTTCATAATTTAGGTTGTCTTCTAGGTATGAAATAAGTCTATGGTAATCTTCAACGCTATGGATATACTTGTCGTCTGCTTTTTGTACATCTTTACCTGCAAATAATTCTACCGTTGCCGTAAAGTCATCAATAACTATTTTATCTGATTGAGCAAGTTTGACTGTCTTTCTGATAATTGAGTTGATTCTACTGAGATAGTCGTATCCGACAGTTTCGCCATAGACATTCATAATACGCTGATATTCAGTTGCTTTAATTTCTACAATTGGTTTATCACCAAAGAGACGTTTAAGTGTTTCTCCATAAATTTGGTAATTCTTTTTTGTTTCTTGTGAGATATTTTTCTTAGGTCTAATTTTTAGGTCATACCATGTTTGAAACCAATCATAAAGGGAAGTGTATCTATCAAGCGAGAAACCTTGTCGTAATTTTTGCTGAATTGCTAATCCTGCGTTTTCAGCTTCTCTTTTTGTTTTGAATCCTGCTTGGTATTCTACGGTCTTCCCTTCATTATCACGGATTTCAAAGAAGTACAGACCTGATGATTCATTTTTTCTAACACGAGGATTAAATTGAGGAATATACATTGAAGCCTCCTAAAATTTTACATGAAGAATTTCTTCAACAGTACTGATAGGAACAGCACCTAATCTTTTATTGCTGTAAAATTGAAATCCTTGGCTCACAAGTACCATCTTAGCTTCATGAATGACTTTCCTAGCTGTTCCCTCTTTGAGTCCTTGTTTGATTAAATCTTGTTTTGTTATCAGTTGTTTTTGCATGTTATCATCCTTTCTAAAATAAAAAAGCAGGTATAGAAGACCTGCAAAATAGAAAACGAAAACAAGCCCATTTCTGGACTTGCTTCCTAGGAGATTATGAAAAAGAAAAGTTATTTAGGATTGATTGTATTATACGGTACAATCCCTAAAGGAATCTTAAGTCATAATCTCACTTGTTGCTTCTGCACATCAATTTTTGAGTTATTGACGTATGGATGCAACAGTTATCAATCGTAAAAAAGATAAAGAATCGTAAAAGTTCGTAAATACTATTGCACCACGGCATAGCTTTGATTGCTAGCTGGTTTCATAACTTGGTAGTGAACTTGATTTTGAACGTTGTTATAATTACATTCTGAAATTAGGAATGTTCCATCTTGGTTGACGGCTTCAATAAAGGCAACGTGTCCATAGATGCCTCCTGAGAAAGAAATAACTGCGCCAACTTGTGGAGAAGAAACTTGCTTCCAACCACGAGAGACAAGACTTGCCACCCAGTCTTGACCGTTTCCGTTGTAGTTATAAATAGCAGAGTTGCTACAGATACCTGTTTCAATCAGGCGATTGCAGACGTACCATGTGCATTGTCCAGCAGGATAGGTATTATTTCCAAGGGTGGTCATGGTATTTGACGTTGGGATACCGTATTTGAGTTTGCCATTGTATTCAGTCGGAAAGGTAAATGAAGAAAGTATCGTTCCTGTGGTCAGTCCTGTTTCTCCTGAGAAATCAGCTGATGTGGAAGTTGTTTCAATGGTGCCATCAAAAATGGCATACCATTTCTTGGCATCAGCTTTCAATTCCTCGGCTTTGGTTTGACCATCAGAGAGAGCCACCCCCTCATAGTGTTCTGACCAGTAAAGAGCTGCGTCTTGGGCACTTGTCGCCTTTTGCATTTCTTCCTTGACTGCTTTATAGGAGCCATTGAGTTCAGTGGACATGAGTTTAAGCTCGACATCGCTATCTAAGGTCTTGCTTTCAGCTTGAGCCCAGCGGTTTCCGTTGATGGTGGATGACCAACCAGACCATTGAAAATACCCAGCGACTCCACCGCTAATATTGATAGCTTTAGGGTCAAAGCCTGACTCCCTCTCGGCAACCGCAAGGCTTCCTGTTGACCCTGCAAGGGTAAAGTTTTCAACGGAGAGTTGGTAGTTGAGGATTTTGATAACGTCTGCGGCTCGTTCTTCTGAGATAGCAGCTTTTTGTGCAACCTCTTGAGTGGTTAAGGTAGTGTGACTCCCTTTTGTGGTTCCTGAGCTAGATGTAGAGACTCCTGCAATCGCCGACCCTGCTAAAATGATAAGCAATAGGGGCAAGAAGAGCGGTAGGAGAAGGGTTGAGAGTAGCCATTTTTTCATCTGTCCCTATCACCTCCTTTTAGTGTTTTAGATAGACTTTGAAAATCACGGTTCCATAGAGCCATTTGGCGTCTAGAACGGCAGGAAAACTACGGCAGATGTCAATAATCCGTTTGCTTTCGGCTTCATCTACGGGATAGAAAGCTGTGACTTTAATAGCAGTCAGCCCTTCCTCATAGGCTTTGTAAATGTGGCGTTCTAACACAGGAACCACTTGGTTTTGGTTGTAAATCCTAATCGGTTCTATCATACTCACCTCGCAATCTATTGAGTTCTTGAGTCAGACGATTCTTGCGCTCAATATTAGCTTTGAGCTTTTCGTCAGGTGTTAAGGTTTTACGGAAATTTCTGGTAAAGGCATTGGAGCCTTGGGCTTTGTAAAAGTTGGTATCCTCATCATAAGTGGACAATTCCTTTTCCAAACGGTTGATTTTCCGCTGTTGTCGTGGGGAGACATACTGGTCTTTTAAGGACTGAAATTCATCTTTCGTTGAGAGACTAGGTTCTTCCATTGGCATGTGAGGCACTTGGAATTGAGTGTCTTCATTGATTGGCGTTTCCTCTTGTGACAGAACTTCTGTTTGTGGCGCTTCTCTTGGAAAATCTTGTGGCTTATTAGGCATTTCAGAGAAGTCAGCTTCGTCATAGGAAGGAGCTGGGCTCTCAGGTTCTAGTGTTGGTTTCGGCTGAGGCCGTTCTTCTGTCGGCTCAGGCTTTGAGCGATTAAAGAAGTGTCCTGCTTCTTTGAGATGAGAGGGAGCGTTTAGGACACTACCGGCTAGAAATCCCGAACTTGCCAAAGCGAAGTTTCCGAGGTGCTGAGCAGATTCAAAACCACGTTCTGGGACGTGTTCAAGCAAGTCTCTTCCTTGTGACACTTTTCTTTCCACTTGGTCACCGATGTTTTCCACCTTAATGCGAGCCCGTGAGCCCATGATAAACTCAATGAGTTCTCCCTTGTATTTCCAAAGGAAGAAATAGACACACGCCTTAGCCACAACGGCTACCATCAGCTTAAAGAGTAAGGCAAAAGTAGAAAGTGATGGAAAGTTGGCAATCACGGCATCAAAGCCAGAGGTAATGAGATTTTCAACAAGTTTTTCGATGTAGAAGATGATAAGGGTGATAAGACTAGTGATAGCTGGAAAAGCGAGTCCTCCAAACATGACCTTAAAGACCCCAAAGATAATATCTTGCATTGCTGGCACAAAGGAGACCAGAAGCGCAATCGGGAACAAGAGAATCATGATGAGGACTAAGAGCTGAGCGATAAGGTTTAGAAGTTGTACCAGAATAATTGGTATGGCAATGACTACCGCTTCCACGATTTTAAAGACCACGTAGAAGAACTTGATGAAGATGTAATCCCAGACGGCTGAGACCCAGCGATTACTTTCGTTATCATCATCTCCACCGTGTCCTAGTTCATCTAGATAATCTTTTCTGTCCGCATTGGATACTGCTTGAAATGTACCAGTATCATCCAGACTTCCTAGTACTTGGCTATCATCAAAAGTCTTTTCTTCTCCTGTTTTACTATCCTTATATTTCCCGTTTTCTTGACCTGTATTGACAAAGACATAAGCTGTATAAGAGGTTTGGGCAATGTAGCTGTCTGCGAGAGAGTCGCCAATTTTTACGGCATTGTCTTCGCCATAGGAGACGGAGATATTGGAAATCTTGGTGGTCACGGTATCTGCGACATTGTCCACAGTATCAAGGAGATAAAGTCCACCAGAGGTCGAGGCGATGGTGCCAAAGTAACCAAATCCTAGGCAGATAACAAGGACAAGGTGGAGAACTTTGCGCATGAAGTTGCCACGGGAAAAGAAATACTGGTAGAAGAGGTAGAATGCCCCGACAGTCAGAAGAATAGAGACTAGTGAGGAAGAGGATATTCCACCTGTAGAAGAACCCGTAAAGCCTTGCCAGATAGTTTTAGAGGCATTATAGACATAGGTCTTGTAGGTGTCGTAGAGGTCGATATTTTCCAATATCCGAATCATAAGGGAGAAGAACCCGACCACGACGTTTAGGAGAAAGAAAAAGAGATTGACTAGAATCTCATTAACCGCCACGATGATGGAGGTCTCAATAGCCCTTGTCTTTTCCAAGTAGGATTTTAAGGCGAAGATATCCACGCCTTTTAATTTCTCAAAGGCTTCTTGCATGGGAGCCCTCCTTTCTAAGCAGCGTATTTGTTTTCAAGACTAGAGGAGACCGTGGCTTTCATTGGTTTCAAAAGCATGTCAATATCCTCAAAGATGTTGTGAATGGAAATCATGTTGAGATTACCATAGACATCGTAGTAGAGACATTGTCCTGAAATCATGTTGTCAATCCATTCTAGATTGCTTTCTGTTGGTTCCAAGTTGACGTGTTTGAGAATGTCTTCTCGTTCGGATTTTTCGTAGAAGGCAAAGATGGTTCCAAAGCCTGTGGTGTCATCGTCGTTTTCGGCATCATGGACAGACTGAGTGATGAGAGCCAAGGTATTGTTTTTAGAGCGTCCGATACGACGCATATTCTTGATAACGGCTTGTCCTTCGGCAGATTTCATAAGAATCCATGCTTCGTCAAAGAACTCAATGGTGTCTTCTTGTTCGTCCCGTTCGCCAAAGTGGGTACAGAAGGCTCCAAGGGCAAACATGAGGGCAATGGAATTACGTTCATGGTCTGAAATCTTCGTGGCATCCGTCTTAGGAAGTTTTAGATTGGCGACTTCCAAGACAGTTACTTGAGCATCATAATTGAGCCCTTGTGTTGTTCCATCTGAGAAAGCCAGTTCCAAGATGGAATTAGTCACAATAGACGTTAAGTACCGTCCAACAGAAGCAATTTGGGTATTGTCGCTATTTCTTAAGGCTTCAAGAACCTGCTTAAAGCCAACCGTTTCTCCTTTTTGGCGTCTATCCACGACAGCGTTGATGGTTTCCGTGATAGCTGTCTTCTGATCCATCGTGACGTTGTCCACGGCTTGGAGCAAGAATTCCAGCATATTTTTAGCCACCTCAACGGCTTGTTCTTTATCCAAGACCACAATAGGGTCAAGCACCCCGTGGTTTGATGTCAGGGAACTATCCAAGGTCACAAAGTTAAAGGCTTCTAGTTGGCGTTTCCGTTCAGGATAGAGACGACTAAACTCAGGACTGTTCATCACTTCTTGGTAATGATGACGGAGTTCACGTTTCGGGTCAATGTAGAGGGTCTTCACATTTTGAAGGGCGACGGATAAGAAAATCATCTGAGCGAGATAAGATTTCCCTTGCCCTGTGGCACCTGTGATAATGATGTGTGGGTTCTTGGTAATCTTACCTGCGATGTCTTCTTTATTGCCGACCGTCGCATTAAAGAGGACGAGGTTTTTGGAAGAGTCGATGGCTTTCTCAATCGACTCCCAGCGTCCCGTCCAATTATCCACTCGTCCGATGTACCAACCAATTCGATTTCCAGCCGAGGTATTGGTAAAGGGCATGAGTTCCGCAAAGCCACGGCTAGTGACTAAATGTGTCCATGTTCTGGTTTTCTTTTCTAAGTCTTTGCCATAAAGCAGGGCTTGGAAGAGATAAGGCGTGTCAAAACTGGCTTCACTGACTTCCACGTTCATGTCGTCAAAGTAGTTAAGCACCACTTGACGACGGTTTCTCAGTTGATTAAGCGAAGAGCCTGATACAATCAGGTAGGCACCATATTCAATGATGTCTTCTTTGTTTCCCACCTTTTTCATCAGGTCTTTTAGGGAAAGAGAGCCCATAAGGATTTCATCTTGTTGGACAGTGTCGGTACTGTCTGCTTCTTCCATGATGCTTCTAAAACGGGTATTTGACCGCCCCATTTTACCTTTGATTTTATTTCGGTCAATGTACTCCGCCTTAAAGCGAAGCTCGACAGGGAAATTGAGCCGTTGGACAAACTCGCCCAAGTGAAAGCCATTAAAGATGGTATTGAATTTCCCGATAGGTAGAATGGTCACGAAGGAATGCCCATAAGGACTGTCTAGCTTCATAAAGCCACCTGCAAGAGATTTTAGCAGAGTATCGGTCACGTTAAAGAGAGAACGGTTGGCAAGGACTTCTTGCTTGAGATGGGGAATGTATCTCAGGTATTGCATCCGTTGGTAGTAGAAGAGCTCATCATTGGTCAACCTTTGGGCTCGTAGGGTAGAGAGAGTTTGGTAGATGAGGGCTTCATCGGTTGCATAGTCCTCATACCACGGTCTGTCTTCTTCGAGGTCAAAACCAAGACCGTTGGCAAGAAGTTCTGAAACTTCGGATAGCCGTTCGTAAGCTAATTCTTTAAGCCCACCACCTCGGTCATGCTTACGCAGCTTAATCCCAATCAGCCAATCAAACTGATATGGAATTTCCATTTCTTCGGTTAATTTATCCACGGAATCAAGGAGAAGGTGTTTACCTAGCTCTTTGTTATTGGGAGATAAGGCACCCATGAAATCTCGCATTTTTTCTTCCAAGAGGTAATCCTTGGGAATGAGAGTCAGGTCAAAGGTTTTGTTTTTGGCGAGTTTTTTAAAAAGCTGACTGACGGTGAGTTTATGCTTCTCTTTCTTTTCGTCATCCGTGATGGTAATAGGGGTGTTTGGAATACGGTAGTAAGCCATGACTTGTTTGTCTTTTCGTAGGATAAGGTTGTCATGGGTTTTCTTGATGGGATATTGTAGCGTTATCGCCATAGTGCCTCCTTTCTAGAGGTCTGTTTTTTCAAAGACGAGGTCTTCATCGTCATAAGTTTCCACTCGCTCGTTATGGTAGATGGCTTTGGGGTTGATACGGAAATCCCAGAGGTAACACACATAATCCACGAGAAAAACGTGCATCTTCTTGCCATGTGGCTCATACTCGGTGTAGAACTTTGCCAGCTTATAGGGAACATAGACATAAAGCAGAAGGAAAATCGAGTGGGTCATCCTAGCAAGTGGTGTCAAGATAGGGGACAGTCCTAAAATCATGACGACAAAGACGAGGGCAAAGACCACAAAAAAGGACACCTGCATGGGTGTGGCAAAATACCAAATGCGTGTCCCTTTTTTGGTCTTGATTTCTTGAATCCAGTAGGGAGCATTTAGCCCCCGTGAATAGTCGTAAAAGACGTCTTTTTTCTTTTCCATATCAGAGCCCCGTTTCAATACCAAAGAGACGGAGAAACCAGCCAATGACAGAGAGAATCTGTTGCCCTTTGGTCATGGAGATGATGACTCCCCAGAAGCCAATAACGGAAAAGAGTTGGAGCCAAGAGCTGTTCCGCCATGCTTTGATGGCAAGAAGGACAGCCACGGCAGTCAGCATCCAAGCGCCATCGCCTTGGAGGAATTGTTGGAGTGTGCTTGTGTTCATAGGTGTTAATCTCCTTTTTGTTTCGCATAATCTGTTGGAATGGTATGAGTAAGCTTGGTCACGTAGTAGGATTTGTTTTTGGTGGACAAGCTCAAGGTGAAGTTTTCCGAGTGGGTGCTGCTAGCTACTTCAAAGGTCACTTGGACGTAGGCAGTGATGGTGTCTCCCTCTTCTTTCAGATAAATGTAATCAAGGCTCTTGTAGGTGGTGTTTTCAAGAACAGTTAAGTCTTTTCCTACTAAGTTCAGATTGTCTTGGTCTGTAGTGTAGTTGGTGAAAAAGAGGTCTAAGAACTTCTCTACCTTATCGTGGGTCTTCTCAGAGAGACTATCAGACGCAGACAAGACAAGCGACGCTTCTTCGTCAAATCCTGTTGCTTGACTGCTTGAGAGAGCTGAGAACCACGGCAGACCAGAAATGTAGTAGGCGTCCTCTTTTTCCCCATAAGGAACAGTGAAGCCTGTGGTGATTTCCTCATCCGTATCTCCGTTCTTTTGTTTGTAGGTCACTTGGTAGGTTGCCGTGTTCTCTGTTAGGGTAAGGAGCTTAGCTGATACCAGAGAAGTTGCAGTCCGTTTTTGTCCTTGGTTTTTGGTTTCAGGGACAGTATCATAAAAGCTATTGAGCTTTTCGGTTTGTTTCTCCTGTTCTTTCGCCTTATCTGAGAAAGTGAAATAGGCAGTGACGTAATCATTGAGGTAGTAGGTCAAGCGGTAGTCGGTGTCAGTCGTTGTAGAGACAACCTGAGAGCTTTGACTATTCTTGATGGTGTCTTCAAGAGAGGACACTTTATGGGATAAGGTGATGGCTCGCAGGCTTCCTACAATCCCGATAAGTGCCAAACTTCCCAATCCAGCAAGAACTAAGAGGTTGACGTGTTTTCGGGTAGCTTTAATGAGTTTGGGAGAGCCACGTTTCTTGTCTCGCTTTTTGAAACGGGACAAGTAGTGACTGACTTGGGTGATGAGTAGTTTGAGTTTAGACATTGTCCCTCCGTACTAGGCGCTTGCCAGTTCAATCAGTTTATTGCCTTTGGCATAGAGTTGTTTGTGAAGCTTATTGATTTCTCCGTTGACGTAGTAGTAACCACGTAGTTCAGAACGGAGTTGGTCAAGTAATTCAGGAGCGAGTTTTTCAGCGTCTTCATTTTTAAGCAGGTGGTTGAGTTCGCCAGCTTTTGTCCATGCTTCCTTGTCATTGTGGGCTTTCATGAGTTCGCCCAGTTCAAGGGAAGCAGCTTTAATTTTCTTTTCGATAAGGGATTGGGTTGCCATAAGGATTTCCTCCATAAAGTTTGTTTGTTTTTCTTGAATAACGTCTCGAAAGAGCGTTACTAGTCTTTTGTCCATGTTTCGGTTAAAGTCTAGGACGTGACCGTCCATGGTAAAGTAGGCGTGTTGGTATTTGGCTGGGTAGTCAAGGTCAACGGTTTCTCGGGCAAAGGCATCTAAGAAAAAGTCCTTTTCTTTCATGAGGACAATGTAGAGGTTCCAAAACTCATTAGTCTCAGGAAAGCAGGTGATGCCTTCGTAGATTTTCTTAATGAGCATGACTTAGACTCCAGAATGTCGCACTTGATGGATGTGATACTCCAAAACCGTCAGTTTGTGACGATAGTTTTGGTTAGCCTTACTTACTTCTTCAAGAGCGTTAAGGACTTTTTCCAGCAAGTATTTTCTATCCGCTGGTGCCGTCTTAATTTCTTGATGAATCGTCGTCATTAGCTCAAGACTATTGAAAGGCGGTTCTTGTAACTCTTTCAAGCAGTTGCGCTGACTAGCCAGCAGTAATTCGTTGGTGTGTGTGTTATCAGTTTCAGTCATAAAGACCTCCTTATTATTCTTCAATCAGGTCACGGTAGCCCAGTGCCTTAAAGATGAAGTCCTCGTCAAACCAGAGCCAATCATTGATTTCTGTTTGCGTTGGCGTATTTCCAGAGAACACGTCTTCGCAGAGACTGGTTAATTGGTCAATTCCGCCACGTTCACGGACGGTGTTTAGGGTTTCACGGGCACCAGACCAAGCCTTGAATTGGTCAATGCTTGAGAGTTCAACTTTGTATTCCATAATATTGTCCTTTCGTTATTTCTGTAAACGGTAAGAAGCTTTCAAATCGTCTAAGATATGTTTGGCTCTATCCGTGATTTCTCCGTTTTCCTGTATCATTTTGAGAATGTCGGTATCCATAATTTTGCCAGCTTCCTCAACCAGTTTGAGGGAGTTTGCGACTTGATACATGAGCCAGTTGACGGTTCTATCTATGGTGTAGGGTTCGGGTTTCATTCTGAGTTTCAAGGGTTCAGTTCCGCCAAAGAGTTTTTGCCATTTCTGGTCAGGAAGAAAAGCCCCAAATTTATTGGTGCCATCATAGACCTGCATCTCATGGTTGATAATGCCTCGGGCAATTTCGCCAAGGTCAACACCATTGATGTACTCTTCGACAGCCAGCTGGGCTTTTTCATGGGCAAAACGGAGCTCATACCGATTCCAGATACCAAAAATCTCCAAGGCTTCTTCCAAGGAAATTTGTTCTTTTTTAGCGAGTTCATAGCGTTTCTCATAGAAGTTGAAGTAGAGGTTACTTTGGCGACTTCCAAAGTAAAGGGAAATGCCTTGCCTACTTTCCGTGTCCTCAAGATTTTTGAGGTTACCACCGCCAATGTGATTCCACGTGCGGATAGAACGAAAGCTGACCTCATCTTGATAGACCTTGGTAATCATATCAGATAACAAAAATTGTTCATCCTGTCTATCGTGACCAAGGTAAGGCTCATCAAGGGCAATATCTAGTCTGGTTACACGGCTATCGGTAAAATCAAAGAGCAGGGCTTGGAGAAAGTCCTGCCAGCTGAGCTGACAACTGTCTAGAACGAGCTCCATTTCACGGCAACCTTGACCAGAGAGTTGAAGCGTCACTTGGTTATTTCCTGTTTCGACTTTATCCAGATAGTCAAATAGCCAAATATTTCCCCGTTTCCAAACTCGTGTATAGGTCAGTAAGCGAGTTTCCGACTCCTTAAACTCAGATGGCGAGCAGTGGAGATAGGTCTTGCAAAAACTATTCAGGTCACGAATAGACATAAAGGTCATTCGCAAATAATCCAAATGCACATCCACAAAGTTAGGGTCTCGGTTTTGATGGAAGCCTAACTGTTCTTTGAAGCTACTAAATTTTTCAAGGGATAACTTACGGGAGCCATCTTCGTAACTGCGATAGGTACGAGGGGAAATCCCAACGGATGCCGCAAATTGTTTTTGGGTCATGCCTGTTTCTTTTCGGAATTTCTTGAGGTGTAGTGGGTTCATCTTATCCATTCATAGGGTCACACTCCTTTTTTTGAGCAATTAAAAAGCAGCCATTTTCGTGACTGCGGTTATTTTTCTTAGGATTTAGCTTATTTAAGGCGTCTTTTCAATTGGTGACACAGTTTTGAGACCAAAAGTGACACAAGATGAAATCTTGAAAAACTTTGGTACCATTGGGATAGGGAGGTCGGACATTGTCCATTTGACAATCGTAACCCCCCTATTAGAATTCGGGGGTACTTACACCAATCATGGGCACTTGGGAACGGCGAGCTACGGTCTGCGCCTGACCTGTGGTCAGGCTTGCCCTTGCTCTTGTCCCAGCCCATGATTTGCGAGACAGCTTTCAACCGCCTTTGGATAAGACTTCCGTCCTTCCTCCTCAAAGAGTGACAAGATTTCCAGAAGTAGCTGTTCTTGAAAAGGTGTCACCACAAGCGAGTTATCCTCTTTGTCAAAAGGAATGCCTCGTTCATCTAGCAGGTAGATGATTTTACGAAGGGTCTTGACGGTCAAGTCATGTTCCTTGGCAAAGTCTGTTAAGAGACGGTTTTCTTCTAAAATTTCTGCGATAGTTTTTTCTTTTGGGCTTGCCTTTTCGCCAGGATCAGCAGGAGCTGGTCTGTCTTGAGGCAAGACTGCTTCATCCTCATCTAACACAGGAAGTTTGCGAAACTCTTCTTCAAAAGAAAAGCCTTTGTCAAAGGGAACGTAGGGAGAGAAGAACTCTCCAGCCAGTTCCCCGTTATTGGCGATATATCCTCGTCCATGAACTTTCTTCCCGTTGATTTTATCCAACTTTTTGAACTCTTTATTACGGTTGGCATCGCCAAACATCATGGTGTACCCAGTGTCTTCTAAGTGTTCGACAGAAAGGCGTTTCATGAAGTTATCCCGAAGAGCGGTCTTGATATACTCCCCGTCAGGACGTTGCATGGCAAAGATGACAAAGACCCCAGATTGACGCCCTTCTAGGACAATCTGACTAAGGTATTCGGTGGCTTCTGCCTGCAAGTGGTAGTCATTTTCAATCTTGGCAATAAAGGCTGCCCATTCGTCAATGACAATGAATTTGGGTTTGAGTCCATAGTCTGAGAAGTTCTTCCCAATTTTATAGTCAGGACGGTTCTGAATAGCTTCGTAGCGGTCTTCCATAAAAGTCACGTTGTCTTTCAAACAAGCGATAATATCTTCTTTTGAGGTAAAGACACGTCCTTTAAAGACAGGAATAGCTTTCAATCCTGCCAAGTCGGCATTTTTTGGGTCACACAGGTCAATAAAGCCAATTTTAGCCAGTGCCCAAACAATAGTCATGAGAACAACGGTTTTCCCACCACCAGTTCCACCACTAATCAGTAGATGAGGTTCTGCGATATAATCCCAGAAAACATCTTTCATGAGTCGCAAGCCTTTATCCGTCATGGTCACTTCTGAAACGTTGATACGAGAGGCAATCCGATTGATGGCAATCTCGTAGGTCACAAAACGATTGTCAAAGGTTTTATTACGAAAGTCACCGTTAAACATAACTTCCAGCGTTGCCCCAAGATTGATAAAGCGGTCTTGGAATTTGTTTCCTTCTAGGATAAAAGAAGCGAGCAGCTGATACTTACCACGCTTAACATAGACTCTTGGAAGAACAATCTTTTCAATCGTCTTGCCCTCACGTTTAATGGTTTTAGAGAGGTAATACCGATTTTCCAAAAGAAAATTCGTCATGATACGTAGGGTATTGAGGCGCTGAAAGAAAAGCACCTTCTGGTAAAGCAAAAGATTGATAAGGGGCACAATTAGAAGTGGTGGAAGCAACGTCAAAGCAATCTTAGGCGCATAAAAGATAGGGTCAGCTATTATTAACTCATAGATGGGATAGTAGTAGAACCCATTTCCAATCAAAAAGGGCAATAACATGAGCAGACACGTTATCACCCTGATGTGACTGTAAATCTTACGGACACGAAGTCCCCGATAGGTAAAGAGGTGCATAGAACCCTCCTACTTATTTCTTATCCTCAGCTTTGGCGTGGTCTTTAGGAGTAGCCCCTTTTTTCTTGATACCAGAAGCGTAGAGGCGGTAATTGTCATTACGCCCGATAGCTGAGTAGGTCACGACAATATCGGTCAACTCCACCTCTTCACGGTAGTTGAGACCAAGGTCAGTGATTTCCTGTTCTGACATATCCACGATAGTGAAAAAGAGCGTTTCATGTTGGTTAGCGGAGTGAATGCCTAGGGTAATACCACGGACTTCCCCTGTTGGTACTTGGACATAAGAGCCATCGTCATTGCGTTGGCTGCGGTCATCTTCATAGATGAGTTCAGCGCCTTCAATAGAGCGGAAAGTCAGTTTCCCAA
>OBLI01002914.1_pt1 | contig 13863 bp, 11 predicted proteins | sample 1519701 | NCBI WGS metagenome assembly OBLI01 (sample SAMEA3663005, study PRJEB22513) | pig gut metagenome | biome: pig gut; feature: pig-associated habitat; material: faeces | place: France | collected 2012 | reverse complement strand
GTCTTTGGAGTTCTCGTCCATTACGATGAACTTGTCTTTGGGCGAACGGCCGGTGTAGATGCCGGTCTTCACGTTGACGGCTCCGAGTTCGGTTTCCTGGCCTACTTCAAAGCCTTCGAGGCCGGCTTTGGTCTCTTCGGCGAAGAGTTGTTCGTAGGAAGGGTTGTGTACGATCTCGGTAACGCCGGTGATACCGTACTTGCTTAAATCTAATGTTGCCATAATGTGTTATAAATTAAAATGGTTTGTCTGTTTTTTTTGTTGGCATTTCAGGCGAAGGCACGTGTCGGGTGCGTCGTGCCTAATCGGCGCAAAAATACGAAAAAGTTAGTGCCGTCAAAATGATTTAACGCATTTTATTGACTTTCCACCTATGTACCGTCACTGCACCCACAAACAAGAGCATGATGATGGCGAGTGCAGCGTAGGCAATGCGGTTGGTTATGTTCACGCTGGCGGGTCGGAATTCCAGCTTCACCTGATGCTTTCCGGCGGGCACTTTCAGTGCGCGCAGCACGTAGTTCACGCGGCCCGGTTCAGCGGGTTGTCCGTCGATGGTCGCCGTCCATCCCGGATAGTATATTTCTGAGAATACCACCACGCCGCCTTGTTCGCTCTCCACGTTGTAGTGCAGTTCGTTCGGCGCGTAGGCTGTGATTTTCACCGTACCTTTTCCGAGTTTGGAGCCGTCGAGTTGTGCTTTGAAGCGTTCGTCGGCCACGGCTTGGTGTTTCGTGTCAAGTTTTTGCAGCGTTTGCATTTCCGCATCGGCGTTGGCCACGAATTTCAGTTCGTCCACGAACCAGGCGTTGCCGTTGGCATACGGATTTTCGATAGCCTGGGCGTGTTGTCCTGACCCGAAGATGAAATACTTGGTGTTCAGCATGTTCAGTGCCGGAGCCAGACTGTCGCCCGGCACGAGTTCCATGCGTCCCTCCGCCTCGTTGATGGCTCCCACGAAGTGTTGCAGTTCTCGGTTGAGCATTCGGTCGATGAGGTCTTGGTACCGGTGCAATTTGGCCGCGTGATAGCCGCCGATGCTGTGGTGGTAATAGGACGTAGCGTTCGACGTTTCGTTGAAGGGGTTGCCTGCGCCGATATTCGCCACGCGGAAGTACGTCGTGTCGCGGAGAATTTGTTCGTCGGCCGGGGTTTTGGCAAATCCCTCCTCCATCTGTACGGGGTCAGTAAAGCTCTCGTCGTTCAGATAGCGTTTGTCAATTTGCCAGAGGTCGATGAGGCATATCAAGGCCAAGAGTGAGCACACCATCCATCCCTTCATTTTTCCCTCGGCATAGGCCCAGAGCAGCAGGGCGCAGAGGGCGATGATGAACAGCGAGCGCAGCGCGTCGGCCGAGAGGATGGCGTGGTGCATGTCCGAGAGTGCCGTTTGGTAGCGCAGCACCATTTCTGCCGGGAAGCCGGCTTGGCGCATCATGTCGAACGTTTGCGCGTCGGCTTCCGAGATGCAGCTGCCCGCCACGGAGGGAGCTACCCAGAGGAGCAGGCACAGTCCGGCCGTTGCGGCGGCTGCCACGGGCAATCCCACCTTCTTTTCGATGGGGGCGTTTTTCCAGTTGGTCAGTTGGAAGAGCGTTTTATCCTTCATGATGCTCCGCAGGCAGAGGATGGCGAGCAGCGGCATGGTAAACTCCGCTATCACCAACGCCGAGCTGACTGTGCGGAATTTGCTGTACATCGGCAGGTAGTCGATAAAGAAGTCGGTGATGGAGGGCATGTTCTTACCCCAGGCAAAGAGGAGGCTCAACATGGTGGCCAAGAGTAAGGCCCATTTCAGGGGACCTTTCACGTAGAACAGTCCGAGCACGAAGAGGAAGCAGACGAATGCGCCCACATAGACCGGGCCCACGGTAAAGGGTTGGTCGCCCCAGTATTGCATGATGCCCGGCGGATAAGCTTGGATGCCGCTTTGTTGGAAAGCCATTTGTGTTTGTCCGGCGCAGTCGTAGAAGTCATCGTACCCTTTGAGGTTTTCCACTCCTTCGCGGTCGATGATGGACGTTGAGCCACCGCCTTTATAGTCGGGCACGAGGAGAGTGAGCGTTTCGTCCACGCCGTAGCTCCACGCCGTGATGTAGTCGCGTTCCAGTCCGTCGGTTGCCTTTTGCGCCTTTTGTGCCTTGTTTCCCACAGCGGTGAGTTCCGACGGTCCGCGCATGGATTCTTTGGCGTAACTATAGGTGTGGTAAATGTTGGGCAGGTTGGCTGCCACGCCGAGCAGTCCTGCCACTACTACCATCAGGGTGGCTTTCAGCCAGTGGAGCAGTTGTCGGCGGCGCAGTGCGTCGATGCCGTAGCAAGCCACCATCAGCCCCATCACGAAGAGGAAGTAGTACGTCATTTGCAAGTGGTTGCTCACCACTTGGAAGGCGGTGAAAATGGCCGTAACGGCTCCGCCCCACAGATACTTGCCCCGGTAACACAACACCAGGCCGCCGATAGTCGGCGGAATGAAGGCCAGCGTCATCACCTTCCAGATGTGGCCGGCAGCGATGATGATGAGAAAATAGGAGGAGAAGGCCCAGATGACAGAGCCCAAAGCGGCTAAGTAGGGCTTGAAGTTGAAGGCACGGAGCAGGATGTAAAAGCCCAGCAGATAGAGGAACAGAAAGCTGATGGCGGGAAACCAATATATAGTCCCAAGACCGTAGGCATTGGCTGCGTCCGAAACAGTCTGCGTTGCGCTGTACGAGGGCGCAATCTGGTAAGTGGGCATACCACTGAAGATGGCGTTCGACCATCTCGTCGTTTCTCCGTCGTGAGTTGCACGATACGCTTTTTGTTCCTGTCCGAGTCCCACGGAGGCTACGCTATCGTGTCCGCCCAGCACCAAGCCTTCGCTCATGGGGGTGAGGAAGTAGAAAGTGCTCACCAGCAGAAAGATGAGAACAACGAGCACATCGGGCCACGCCTTCTCCAATAGTTTGTTGAAATTCATTGCTTATTCTTTTTTATTTCGTTTTGTGGGGACAAAGATAGGGATTTATTAAAGTTTAGAGTTGAAGAGTTCAAAGTTTATACGGACAGTTTGCGCTTAGGAGTTGAAGAGTGGATAGCTTATCGTATACTCTTTGAGCGGTTTGCCCATCAGGTTTTAGAAAAAGTGGCTTGCTGTTATTGGGTTGTCGTCTGTTTTCCATGCCTCGAAGAGCCACGAGAAAAAGTCCAGGACTTTTTTTTCCTACTCGTCGATTAGAAAAAAATAGTCCAGGACTTGTGAAGCACAAGTGGCGGACTATTTGCGCCCACTCCGTGAACCGCTGAAAATAGTGGCGGAGTGGTCCGAAAAATTGCCTGTTCCAATGCCGTTAATCCAACATTTTTTAGGAAAGAAACGGCTTTGAGCTGGAAAGTATACCATGAAAACAGTCAGAATTCTTTACAAAATCGCAAGTTAACCGTTAAAAAATATTTTATACAAGAATTCTTTTCGGCAAATGCTTGCATTCGCCTGTGCATCCCCCTACTTTTGCATCGTGTTTTTCATAGTATTAGATTTAAGGTTAACAAGGTTGGGATACAGCGGTATCCCATTTTTTGTGTCCCTACCCCTCGTTTCACTTCTTTATTTTCCGTAAAACCGGCCACATGTATGGCACGGAAAGAGCCAGGCACAATGATCCGCCGAGCCAGTGGAGCAGCGGTGCAGACTGCGAGGCGGCCCACAGGTTGGCCAGCAGAATGACGAAGAGGAAGAGACAGCGTTGCCAGGTGCCCTTGCTCATGCGGAAACCGTAGTGTCGGCGGTAACACAACGAGATGAAAAGTAAATCGAACAGGTTGGCGCCGGCCAGTCCCAAGCCTGCCCCTGTCAGTCCGCCGAAGTAATACCCCCCAATGACGCCTGCGCAAAACACCACGTCGTAGGCCAATTCCATATACATATAGCGCAGCGAGTGGCCCCGCGCCAAGGGCAGGTAAGCCACCGGTGTGTATACCGCCTTGAAGAACATGTAAGGCGCAGCGCAGAGCACCATGGGCATGATGACCAGAAAATCCGATGTGTAGAGCAGGCGGATAATCCAAGGCAGAAACAGGCTGAACAACATCAGGAAGGGAGCCATCAGCACCACCAGTGTGTTGATTTGGCGGTTGATGGCTACGTTCGTTTCGCGCACATCATGGGCCGGAATGGCCGACAGACGGGGGAAATAGTCGGCATCCATCGCCACAAACACAATCCGTGCGTAGCTCACGGTGAGTGTAAATCCCGCAGCGTAGTAGCCAATCGTGGCTAAGTTGCCCGCTGTGCGCATCAGTGCGGCGCGAATGAGCATCTCCGCTCCGGCTGTCATCACGGCCGCCATCATGTACGCTATCCCCATTCGCAGCATGGGCAGCCCGGTGCGCAGAAAATTCCGGGTGAACGGTCCGAGACGGTAGGCATAGGATTTCTGTGCCTCGCGCAGGTTAAAGGCAAAGAGGCTCGCCGCGCTGCACACCAACATCGGCACTACGCCCGCCACGCCCAGCCAGGAGTAGAGCACCACGCATGCCGCCAGCGCGAAGACCGCACTCCACAGTGTGGCGCTGGCTAACCGTTTGAGCTGTCGCTGCGACTTGAGAATGGCCACCTCCCCGCCGGTCAGTGTGGCCAAGGCCACGGCCGGAGAGAGCAGACAAAAATCGCCTGTTCGCTCCACATTGCCGCATACCATCAGCGATATGAGGGGCGAACAGGCCAAACAGACCAACAAACCGAACACCGCCGTTACGGCCACCCACGTACGCACACGACGCACCTGTAAAGCCCGTTGCTGAGCCACCGCTTCGCCGTCGGTCTGTTCCGACAGCGTTTTGATGGCGCTCATCCCCAGTCCGAAGTTCGTCGAGCCACCCAGCAGGTCGAGCGTGCGGGAGTACAAGTCCGCCAAGCCCATACCCGCCGCGCCAATCAGTTGCGCGGCCACCTTGTTGCGTACCACGGCAATCAGGATGTAGAGAGCCTGAACGCTGCCTAAAAGGCCGGTGGATTTGAATAGTTGGCGATAGGTCGACATGAGCGGGATGAAAAGTCGGATAAATGGGTTACGGTCGGTGGGGTTGTAGAATTTTATGCCAAAGGCAGTTTATACACATTCGTTTCGCGCTGCACATATCCCGCCCGGCGATACAGACGGTTGGCAGCTTCACGGGCAGGTCGTGAGGTCAGGTTGAGGCTGGCAGCTCCCAGGCGTCGGCCTTCTTCCTCCATGAATGCCAAGAGCTGGCGTGCGTAGCCCCGGCAGCGACACCGTGTGTCCACCACGACGTCTTCCACCCAGGCCTTGGTGCCGGTGAGCAGCGTGTCCACCGCCAGCGTCGTCATGCCGCTCACCTTGCCCAGCTCATCGTAGAGCAGGTAAACGTGAACGTTGGGTGCGGCCACCACGTGGGCCAGCTTTTCCACGCTGATGCTTTTCGTTTTCGACGACAGCTGCGCTAACAGTCGGGAAATGTCGTCCACCACCTCGGCAGCGCGTGCCGGGTCGGCCAGTTCCTCGATACGTGCCACGTTGAGCCGGTCGAGCAGCTGCTTCACGTTGAGTTCTTCGCCCGGCAGCACCAGTTCGGGTGCTATTTCGCAGAGCGGTTCGAGCACGAAGCGGCGTTCTGCGATGGCCGGGTGAGGCAGCTGCAGGCGTTCGGTGTGGCATTGCAGCGCATCGTAGCTCAGCAGATCGATGTCGATGATGCGGTCGGCGTATTGGCCGCCTTCGCTCTTCGTGTCGCGACCCATTTCGCGTTCCATCCGCTCCGTTTCTTCCAGCACCTGTTCCGGTTCGAGCTCGGTGGTCACCTGTGCCACCGCGTTGAGGAACAGGTTATCCGACTCGAAGCCCACGGGCTCCGTTTCGTGGCAGGCCGATACGGCCTCCACCTTTCCGATGCGTTCGCCGATGAGTCGTAACGCCGTTTCGATGTTCTCGCGGCGTTCTCCCAGGTTGGTGCCCAAGGCTAGATAAAGTGTTTTGTTCATCTTCTAAGATTTTTTTGAAGAGTTAGGATTTTGTAAGAGAAGAAAAAGGAGCCTGATGTTCCGAAGCCTGTCGTGTGAGGTGCAGTCAGCTGTTGTCAAGACCTTTTCGTCAGCTTGGGAACATCAGGCCCCTTTTAGGATGATGTCATGTTAGTCTAGTATGAGCAGTGCGTCGCCAAAGGGTCCGAAGCGGTAGTTCTGCTTCAGAGCCTCCTCATAGGCGTGCATCGTTTCGTCGTAACCGCCGAAGGCAGCGGTGAGCATCAGCAGCGTGGAGTAAGGTGTGTGGAAATTGGCCAGCATGGCGTCGGCCACATGGAAGTCGTAAGGCGGGAAGATGAACTTGTTGGTCCAGCCCTCGTACTCCTTGATGCGATTGTCCGTGCTGCATGCCACTTCGAGCGCGCGTTGTACCGTCGTTCCCACCGCCAGCACCTTGCGCTCCTCGTCCTTGGCTTTGTTCACCAGGTTGCAGCATTCCGCTCCGACGAACATCTGTTCCGAGTCCATCTTGTGTTTCGTCAGGTCCTCCACGTCGGTTGCGCGGAAGTTGCCCAGACCGCAGTGGAGCGTGATAAATGCCGTGTCGATGCCTTTGATTTCCATGCGCTTCATCATTTCTCGCGAGAAGTGCATGCCTGCCGTGGGGGCGGTAACGGCTCCTTCGTGTTTGGCGAAGATACACTGAAAACGCTCCATGTCCTCCGGTTCGCTCTCGCGGCCTATGAAGCGGGGAATGGGGGCTTCGCCCAAGGCATAGAGCGACTTTTTGAATTCCTCGTGCTCTCCGTCGTAGAGAAAGCGGAGTGTGCGTCCCCGGCTCGTGGTGTTGTCAATCACTTCGGCCACGATGGAGTTGTCCTCGCCGAAGTAAAGTTTGTTGCCGATGCGTATTTTGCGTGCCGGGTCCACCAGGACGTCCCACAGGCGGAGTTCTTGGTTCAGCTCGCGCAGCAGGAACACCTCGATGCGGGCTCCCGTCTTCTCCTTGTTGCCGTAAAGTCGCGCGGGGAACACTTTGGTGTCGTTGAACACGAATACGTCGTGCTCATCGAAGAACGAGAGGATGTCCTTGAACATCAGATGCTCCAAATCGCCGGTTTTGCGATGCAGCACCATCATCCGTGATTCGTCGCGGTGGGGTGCGGGATACTTGGCGATATGGTCTTCCGGAAGTCTGAATTTAAACTGAGAGAGTTTCATGACCTTTGGTGATTTTATGTGCTGCGGGCTGCGGAACTTGTCGTTCGGATGTGCCGAGCGGTGCGCCGGGAAGCCCGGATGTTACGTTGATAGGGTGAAATCGGCGGGGCCTCATTGCGGCAGCTCCGTTTCTATGGTCTGTTGTGCGAGCCAGCTTTCGAAGCTGTCGAGTGAGAAGGCCGAAGCGAGGTCGTAGTCACCCACCCGGGTGCGTTGCAACGCCGTGAGGTGCGCTCCGCTGTTGAGTGTTTGGCCAATGTCGCGCGCCAAGGCCCTGATGTACGTTCCTTTGGAGCATACCACGCGCAGCTTCAGCTCCCGTGCCGGCAGGTTGCAGTCGAGCAGTTCCAGCTCGTCGATGCGCAGGGGTTTAGCCTTGAGCTCCACCTCGTCGCCCTTGCCGCTGCGTGCCAGGTCGTAGGCTCGTGCGCCGTTCACCTTACAGGCCGAGTAGACGGGCGGCACCTGCATAATCTCGCCCACGAAGCGTGTGAGCGTTTGGCGCACCATTTCTTCGGTGATGTGGTCTGTGGGAAACGTTTGGTCCACCGGATGTTCCAGGTCGAAGCTGGGTGTGGTGGCACCCAGGGCCAGCGTGGCCACATACTCTTTCACTCCGGCCTGCAGCTGCTCTATGCGCTTCGTGGCCCGTCCGGTACACACCACCATCACGCCTGTGGCCAAGGGATCCAGCGTTCCGGCGTGTCCCACCTTGATTTTGCGGCCTTGCATGGCGCGGGTGAGCAGCCATCGCACTTTAGCCACGAGCTGAAATGAGGTCATGCCGTAAGGCTTGTCGAAGGAGAGCACTTGTCCGGTGAGGAAATTCATGAAGCAGGGGTGTGGTTTTGACGGAGGAAGGTGGGTTGTTGCAGTTCGGGGAATTAAGCTGCTCCGCTGGTGAATAAGGAGCTGATGATGGTGATGAGGCCCACGATGAGGCAGTAGTAGGCAAAATAGATGAGCTTACCTTTCTGCACAATGCCTATCATCCATTTGCAGGCCAGCACGCCCGATACAAAGGCCGCTATGAAGCCTACTACCAAGGCACTGATGCTCAGGTCGCCAAAGGCTGCGCTGAAACCTTCCTTGGAAGCCTTCAGCACGTCGAGCAGGGCCTCGCCCAGGATGGGCGGGATGACCATGAGGAAGGAGAACTGCGCCATGCGGCTCTTCTTGTTGCCCAGGATAAGTCCGGTGGCGATGGTCGTGCCCGACCGACTCAGACCCGGCAGTACAGCAACTGCCTGCGCCACACCTATAATAAAGGCGTGCCACAGGGAGATGTTTTCGCGCTGACGCGGTTTGGCAAAGTAGGAGAAGGTCAAGAGGGCGGCGGTGAAGAGCAGGCAACAGCCCACAATGAGCAGTCCGCTACCGAAAATCTCCTCCACCGTGTCCTTGAAGAAGACGCCTACGATGCCGATGGGAATCATTGACACCAGGATGTTGAGCGTGTAGCGTTGGTCCTCGTTCAGCCGTTCCCATCCCCGGCCGGGACCGAGGGGGCGGAAGGTTCCGGCGAAAATCTTCACGATTTCGTGACCCAACACCACCAAGGTGCTCAATACGGTGGCCACGTGAACGGCCACGGTGAACATCAGGTTTTCTTCACTCTCTATGCCCAGCAGTTCTGAACCGATGGCCAGGTGTCCGCTGCTGCTCACGGGCAAATATTCCGTGAGGCCCTGGAGCAGACCCAGCAACAAGGCTTGTAAAGTGTCCATGTGTATGCAGAAATATGAGGATTATTTTTCAACCTTTTTGGTGTCGGTTGAAGTTTCTTCGTCGTGGCGCGGGCGGCGCAGGATGCCGTAAATCATGAAGAGGTAACCAAAGAGGCATACGGCGGGAGCCACTTTGATGTGGCGGGCATCAAAGATGTCGGGGTTGAAGGTGTGTTCGTTGGAGCCGGAGCCGGACATCAGCACCATGCCCAGGATGACAACGGCCATGCCAATGGCCAACAAGATGAAGTTAACGCGGTCAAAGGCAAAGACCCTTTTGTTTTGGGAGGACATATAAAGTGTATTTTGGTTGTTAGGAAATACCGAAGGCCGGAGGCTGTGATGCCGGCTGGCATTCGGTTTCCGGATGTTACTTGAGATAAATCATGTGGCTGCTCATGTGCAGATACCGGTTTACCGACACGTAAGCGCAACACATGGTCAGGCAAATGCCACACACCACTACGGTGCCCAATGTGGCGGCCCATACCCACGGCGTAATGAGTTGGTTGAAATAGATGTCGCCCGCGCCGGCCTCAAACTGCAGGTAGTAGAGTGCGCCGCCGAGCAGTGAACCGGCCACAAGGGCCGCCACCAACCCAATGCGGAATGCCTGCCAGATAAAGGGGCGTCGGATAAAGCCCCAGCCGGCTCCCACGAGTTTCATCGTTTGTATGCTGTAACGTCGGGCATATACGCTCATGCGCACCGTGTTGTTGATGAGCGAGAACGACACTAAGGTAAGGAGTGCCGCCACAACGAGCAGGCCAAGCCCCACGGCGGGGATGGTGCGGTCGAGGCTTTCCATCACGTCGCGCGGATAGTTTACGTCTATCACGCCCGGCATTTTCTTGATGCTCGCTTCGTAGCGGTTGAGACTGTCCGGACAGGCGTAGTCCGCCTTCAGGTACACCTCGAACTCCGCCGGGATGGGACTTTCGCCGACAAAGTCGACCATATCGTCTTGCAACGCCTCGTTCATCTCGCGGGTGCCGCGCTCTTTAGAGATATAATCCACCTTGCGGGAGTAGGGAGCCTCGCGCAGCCGGGTTTGTACGGTCAGCAGGTCGGTCTGGGAAATACTGTCGTGCAGCATCACTTCCACCGTCAGCCCTTCGCGCAGCTGTCGGCTGAAGTTGTTGCCGAGGTTCACAAAGAGCACCACCAACCCGAGCAGAATGAGTACCAAAGTGGTGCTGATGGTGGTGGTGATGGTGCCGAAGCGGCCGGCCTTGCGTGATTTTTTTCTGTTTTTTGTCATATTGTGTATGCAGGAACCTGCACAGTTACGCTAAATTGGCACAAAAGTACAACGAAAGCAGGGGGAAATCCAAGGGATGTGGTGTTTTTAACAAAAATCTACGGATTGCGTGCTGCCGGCGAGGTGGAAGGAAGGAGGGATGCGGGAGTGAATTCGCGGAGCGGAAATGTCGGCGCGAGGAGGTGGCGCACCCGTTTTTCCCGGTGCTCCCGCCTTGGTTCGAAATGTTAAAATCGGAGCGGCCGATTTGCTTGTTGGGCAAAAAAGCCTTACCTTTGGCATAGGAAAAGGAAGAAGTTCATCTCGGCGGACTTCTTCCTTTCATTTTGCGGCTATTACGGCAAAAAACAGCGCCGGACAACGGTTTACAACTCTTGGAGTAGGAAAAAATAGTCGGCAACTTGAAAAAAATAGTTGGCGAGTAATAAAACGCATTCGGCGAGTTGTGCGCGCAACTCGCCGAATGCTATGTTTTTCTGCTGCTTTAAAAGTGCAGATAGGTTAAAAATGTTAATGTGGAAAGTCGTTTGTTGCCCTCACTTGCCCCTTCTCTGCGTCTATTCCTCCTCCACTACGCGCAGCAAGGACAGGCCGTCGCGCAGGGGCAGGATGACCTGTTCCACACGCGGGTCGGCGGCGATGCGGTCGTTGAACTGCCTGATGGCCACCGTTTGTGCGTCATGGTCGTAGGCGGGGTCGGTGACGTGTCCGTCCCACAGCGTGTTGTCAGCCAGCAGGAGCGAACCCGGGTGCATATAGGGCATGAGCAGGTCGTAGTAGTCAAGGTACTCCCGCTTGTTCGCGTCGATGTAAGCCACGTCGATTTGCAGCTCCATGGGCGGCAGGAGCTCAAACACGTTGCCTATCCACATTTTCACCTTGGCAGCGTAGGGCGCGCCCTCTAACCACGGGCGGGTGAAAGGTTCCTGTTCATCGTTCACCTCGAACGTGTGGACCACCCCTTCCGCCGGCATTCCCGAAGCCATGGCCAGGGCGGCATAGCCCGAGAAAGTGCCTATCTCCACCACCGTGCGGGGCTGCACCATCTGCATCAGCATCCGCAGCAGCTGCCCCTGCACGGGGCCGGTCGTCATGCGCGGACGCAGCAGGTGCAGGTGAGTGGCGCGGTAAAGGCGGTGCAGGTATTCGTCGGGCGGGGTGGAATGGGAGGCTATGTAGTCAGAAAGCATGGTAGGGGATTTTTTGAGGGGAAAAGTGGAGTGGTAGGGTGAGGAACGGGATATTTTTGGGCGAAAGGCGGAAGGGGTTTCAGTTCGGGTACGTCTCTTCCCCCTCGCTCTCGAACAGGTTTTCCACAATGTTCATTTCCATAAACGAGGTGCGCTGTTCTTTCCGTTGCGAACCGAGGTAGCAGATGCGGTCCTCGGGGCGCAGCATATTGTCCGCCAGGAGTTTGCGCAGGGCCGCCAGCAGGAACTCGTGGCCGTAGCTTTTCATCGGCATGTAGATGGCATAAACACCGTAGGAGAGGGCCAGGTGGCGCACCGTCTTCGCCTTGTAGCAGATGGCCAGGATGGTGCATTTGCCACGGAACGACGAAACGTAGCGAGCCGTGCGTCCCGTGAACGAGTCCATGATGATGGCGCGCAGCTTCATCTGCTTCGTGGCCATCACCGCCTCCTTGGCGAAGAACTCCGTCACGTCCGGATTGGGCGACAGGGGTATGTCCATGCCTCCGAACTCCTTGAACGACTCCTGTTCCGCCTGCAGTGCGATGGTCGCCATCACCTTCACCGCCTCTTCAGGATAGTCGCCGTAGGCCGTTTCGCCGGAGAGCATCAGCGCGTCGGCGTGCGAATACACGGCGTTGGCAATGTCCGTCACCTCCGTGCGCGTGGGCCGCGGGTTGTGTATCATGCTTTGCAGCATCTGTGTGGCCACGATGACCGGCTTGTGGGCTCTGATGGCCTTGTCCACGAGTCGTCGCTGGATGCCCGGGATGCGTTCCTGCGGCACTTCGATGCCCAGGTCGCCGCGTGCCACCATGATGCCGTCGGCCGCCTCCAGTATTTCGTCGATGTGGTCCACCCCTTCCTGGTTCTCGATTTTCGCGATGATGCGGATGTCGCTGCCGGCAGCGTCGAGCAGATGGCGGATTTCGGCGATGTCCTCCTTGGAACGTACGAAACTGTGGGCTATGAAAGCCACGTCGTAGTCAATGGCAAAGGCTATGTTCTTGCGGTCGCGCTCCGTGAGTGCCGGCAGGTTGATGCGTACGCCCGGCACGTTGACACTTTTGCGTGAGCCCAGCGTGGCATCGTTCTCCACGTGGCAGGTCAGCACCGCGCCGTCCTTGTGGTCCACCACGAGGCCCAGGTCGCCGTCGTCGATGAGGATGTGTGCCCCCACGCCCACGTCCTTGACAAAATCCTTGTAGGTCACGGCAATCGTTTCGTGCGTTGTCCGCAGTTCCGGGTTGCCCACGATGTTCACCATGTCGCCTTTTTTGAAATCAATGGGCGTGTCGGTGGCCGTGGTGCGCACTTCCGGTCCTTTGGTGTCGACGAGGATGGCCATGTGGCTCGACACCTCGCGCACATTGTCGATGACGCGTTTCATGCCCGCCGCGTTCTGGTGCGCCGTGTTGAGGCGTACCACGTTCATGCCGGCATCGTAGAGCCGTTGGATGAGTCCCACATCGCAGCGTTGGTCTGAGATGGTGGCAACGATTTTTGTTTTCTTGTACATAGTTGGTAGTTTAGTTAAGGTGTGTATCGGATGTTGTTTAAGCTCCTTTCAGTGCTTCGATGGCCAAGCGGTAACTGTCCGTCCCGAAACCGCATATCACGCCCGTGCAGGCTGCGGCGAGCACCGAGTGGTGGCGGAACGCTTCGCGGCGGTGGACATTGCTGATGTGCAGCTCCACCACGGGGAAGGGCAGCGAGCGGATGCAGTCGTGCAGGGCTATCGAAGTGTGCGTATACGCCCCGGCGTTCAGCGCGACGCCTTCCACCCCTTCGTCGGCGGCCTGTTGCAGGCGGTCGATGAGCAGGCCCTCCACATTGCTTTGGAAATAGGCTATCTCGTCGTCGGGATAGCGCAGGCGCAGGGCTTGCAGACAGTCGTCCATGGTTTGTGAACCGTAAATGCCGGGTTCGCGGTTGCCCAAGCGGTTCAGGTTGGGCCCGTTCACGATGAGAAGTTTCATGAGGCGGAGATGATGAAAAAAACAGATGATATAAACGAAAAAGGGCTTGGGGTGTTGCGGTCTTATCCACAATGCGAAACAAGGAGAGCCGGTCTGATGAGCCGGAGAGCTGCGCCGTGGGCTACAGGTACTTGCGGCTGAGGTATTTCACGGGATACCACACGCTGGCATAGCCCACCACGAGCACCGTGGCCAGCACCAGCACCACGTCGGTCGGGTGGATGCTCACGGGATAAGCGTCGACGATGAAGCTGCCCTCCGATGCGCCGAGCCGCAGGAAGCCGAACGACTGCTGCAGCCAGCACAGCGTCAGGCCCAGCACCGTCCCGATTATCGCGCCCAGCGTGGCGATGAGCCGGCCCTCGTAAAGGAAAATGCGGAAGATGAGCTTGTTGTCCGCGCCTAAATGGCGCAGCGTGTCCATGTCCGCCCGTTTGTCGATAATCAGCATCGAAACCGAGCCCACGATGTTGAAGCACGCCACCACGAGGATGAACGTGAGAAAAAGGCAAGCCATCATTTT
>OBLI01002909.1_pt1 | contig 13880 bp, 17 predicted proteins | sample 1519701 | NCBI WGS metagenome assembly OBLI01 (sample SAMEA3663005, study PRJEB22513) | pig gut metagenome | biome: pig gut; feature: pig-associated habitat; material: faeces | place: France | collected 2012 | reverse complement strand
TAACAAAAAGCTTGAAGCAATCCCCATGCTTCAAAATGCCAATCTAATTGATCACAACCCAGTTATCTTTTTAGACATCTGATTGCTAATATCACTTAAAAAAGTAGTTTTACCTGATCCACGTAAACCATAAACAAAAGTAATTTGATATGGACTTACAAGTTCCTCAAGGACCTTAATTACGATATTTATCTGTTTCGATCTATCTAAAAATATTTTAGGAACATCACCAAATGTTGAATTAAATGGGTTCATTATTTTTCCTCATTTATTACTATAAACTGTTTTATACTTTTCTATAAAAAAAGCAGCCACTCAATAATTGAGTGACTAAAAATATTATTTTTCAATTCTAAAGCGATAAAAACCTAAACTCATTTGCTTCAATGTCTTAGCAAAATCTTTTTTATCAAAGTGATTTTGATCAACTAATGCTTCAAATTCACCATCTGCATCGATTAACATCTGGTGCGTTCTACGCCAACCATTCTTCTGGTAAAAACGCAAACGACTAACACGTTGATGATAATTTTCTGCATCAGGATCAAGCGGTTCAATATCTAATACGATTTGCTGATCTGGATATTTTTCTTCAAGCATATGTAAAATTCTGCTCCCATATCCATTGCCACGTAATTCTGGTTCAACAGCTAAGTACGCCAAATAAACAGTATTGTCACTAATATAGTAACAAACCATTCCGCAAAATACTTCTCCATCATAAACGGCATTAAGTTGGAGTTTCTTTCGCAAGCTCATTAATACCATTGAGATCCATGAGAATCTTTCCCATTCTGGAAAAGCACTATAATATAAATCTTTAACTTTATGATAATTCTTAGAGCCCCATCGGGCGGGTTGTTCGTCTAAAATAAGAATCCTTCTCTTTTCTAAATTATAATTTACTTCTTTAATTAAAAAATACTTTTCTTTAAAAATCAAATTTCTAATGCTATACAAAATAGGGACAAGCTTGTCTGCTCGCCCCTATTGCTTTAACTATTAATCTGTTTCAATCGTAAATCAGTTACTATCTTTTCAATACCAGCAATGATATTTTTTACATCATTTTCAGAAACTACGAATCCTTTTTTCTCTAAGCTGGTCACAACTGCTCTTACTACATTATTTAACTTTTTCTCATTTGAGATAAGTTCTTTATCATAAAAATATACATAATCAATCATTAGCTGTCTAGCAAGTTGGATAAAATATATTTGTTGTTTTTCCTTAAAATGAACATACCCTAATACAGTCACACTAATAATACTAATAATCCATAAAACCAGCTCTACTAATTCTATATAGTCCTTTGTACTCAATCCTCTCCTCTTTTCTTTAAACTAATTAATTTTGACATTCAACTTTTCATCTTTTAAAAACATAACATCTATAACTTTCGAAAGGTGTTTTTCATGAATTCACAAGATAACCCTATTTTTGTTTCCCATTTAACTAAATGGGATGTATTTAAGTGTAGCAGTTTGGCAGCCTTTTTTAACTTATTTTTTCCTAATTTTCACAAATTGCGTCTCATACATTGTTTTTCATATATAGTGTATTGGGTAAGTTATATAATCTGTTTATTAATATTTACTTTTTATCCTATTTTTAGATTTAATTTATACATTCTTTTGATACTTTTAAGTCCATGTTTAATTTCTTTATTCCTTGGTTTAATATATGCAAAACTTCTTCTATCTAATATTGCCATTCATCTCAATTATCCTATACAAAACAGAAGCAACTTAGATGACAGCTTCAAGAAGATAAAAATCTGGAAAATTGCTCTAAAAAAAGAAAAGTACAATTTTATTATTAGCACGAAAAAATTTCTTATTTTATCGGGACCAATAAAGATTAAACAAAATTATAAAGTTAAATATTATTTTGTTCTGTTCATAATATCTAAGAAACAAAATCAGAAGTTGCTTTCACACTATGATCTATACAATAATCAAATAATAAAAAGCAAACATTACATTAATTTATCAAACCAATAATCCTGAAATGATTCCTCCCAAAGATGCAATTGAAAAACCAGCTATACTAAATACTACAAGAATAGCTGCTACTCCCGTTACTACCACAATTTGCTTAACTTGTTCTCCTGACAAACTTAATTTTACATCTGCACCGTCTCAATAAAAAGTATTGGTTTAATTGTCATATCAATGATAAGTGAAAGTTCGGCATCTAATAATTTGTCCTCCTCTTTAATTACATTACAAATAATTGAGAATCATATCGTCATTAATAGTTAAATCTTCTCCTATCATTATCTAACAATAATTTCTAAGCATCATATTTTCTTCATTTTAATTTCCTTTCTATAATATAGTTGAAAGTTTAATTTTTTAGAAAGGAAATTAAAATGAAGAAATATATTGCTAAAATTGGACCACTTAATGCCGAAAAAATAGCTTGCTCTCCTCACGGAACTGCTACTTTTACTGAAGATGAGGAACAAGATACGCTACATATTATGATTGAAATGTTTGACACTCCAGCAAACATCGAACACTGGCAACACTTCCATGGTTTCCCTGATGGTAAAGATGCTCATGTAGCAACAATGGACAATGACTTAAACGGAGATGGTTTTGTCGATTTACCAGAAACTGCACCGGTATCAGGTACAACGATGGTTCCATTCAATGCAGATCCAGAAACTATTAATATTCCTACTGATTCTTATCCACATGCTGATGAATATGGTCACTATCTATACGAAGCTGATGTTCCTTTAAATGAATTAAAGAAGCATTTTAAAGAAATCTTTAATACAACTGATCTAGCTCTAGATAAACGCGTAGTTTATATTCACGGCGTGCCTAACAGCTTATCTCTTCCAGATACCGTTCAAGGCAGCGTTTTAAACTATGGTCCACATGTTACTTTACCAATAGCTGTCGGCAAAATTAAAAAGAGTAATTAGTAAATAATAATTAATAAAGTAAAAGGTTGATAGATAGTCGTTTTCTTTAACGATTATCTATCAACCTTTTTATTTACTCTTTTTGTTAAATACTAAATTTAAAACAATTGCAATTACTAATAAGGCGGTCGCACACCACATAATTTCTTGAAGTCCTAAATGAAAAATATTTCTCATTGTTGGAAGTAAATTCTGTGGCAAATTTTTTGCGGAATTGGCATCACTTAATTTATTGAGCATCCCCATTGTTATACCAGAATTCCCTCTTACTCCGCGCGCTAATTCCATATTCATAATTACTCCATAAACTGCAGCCATCACAGTCTGAGCTAAAATTCTAATCAAATATGAAAGTGACGTTGCTGGTGCCATATTTTTTTCACTAGCATCAACCTGAACTTTTATTTGAAGTAAAACAAAAATAAAACCCACACCAAAGCCAGAAAAAGTTCCGATACCAGCTAACCACCAAATGTTAGTACTTTGCGGCGCTAGTGCTAAACCTAAAGACGAAATCAAAATACAAATTAATCCCATTGAGAGCAGAGTTCGATTACTAAAGCGTGCTTTTAAGGGGTTAACTACTAAAGTCCCTACAACATCAACTAAAGAATTAGGAATTAGCGTCATTCCACCAATTAATGCAGTTGTTCCAAGTAATCCCTGCGCCCACATTGGCAAGTAAGTATTTACAGCTAAAAAAGCTCCCCAGCTAAAAATAAAAAGCAAAAAATCTCCAACTAAAGCACGATTTTTAAACATGCTAATCGGTACAACTGGATTGGGATGATTTTCCTCATGCATAAAAAATAAGACCAGTAAAACTATACCAGCAATAACTAAACTGATCACAATCCAGCTACTAGTTAACCCAAGTAGTTGGATTCCCAATAAAAGTAAAGTTAAACCAACAATAATTAGGAAAGAGCCTAATACATCAAATTTTGGAGTCTCTTTAATTGTACCTTCACGATAGTAGAGCAATGAAAGAAAAATTGCTAAAAGTCCAATAGGAATATTGATATAAAAGACCCAATGCCAAGAAAGTGAATCAACCAAATAACCACCTACTAGCGGTCCGATAATAGCTGCTACACTAAAGGCAGCCCCTAAATAACCTAAAATTTTTGTTCTCGCTTTAATATTATCAAAGATAAAACCAGCCATTATATAGGGTAGCGAACCCATTCCTCCAGCCCCTACTCCCATTAAAGCTCGAGCTAAAAGGAAAAAATACATATTATTTGCCAGTCCCTGAAAAAGTGACCCTAGTACAAAAAAGAGTAACGATAATTCAAAAGCCGACTTATTACCAATCTTTTCCCCAACTTTAGTCCAAATTGGGGTTGAAACAGACATTCCTAAGAGCATAATAGCAATTATCCATCCCATTAATTGAATTCCATGTAAGTCTGCAATAATAGCTGGAATTGCTGTATTAATAATCGTGCTATCTAATCCCGCCATTACATTAGCCAAAACCATAGCAAATGTGACCATCGTTACTTGCTTTTTTGTCATCAGTACACCTACTTTTCTATGAAATAAAAAGCCCCAATTATTTTGCAATAATCAAGGCTAATAATCTTATCTAAAATATACTTGCTTAATTCCTTAAACACAAGCTTTATTTTGATGATCTATTAATTTTCTTATTCGGTTGCTTAAAATTAAAATAAAAATTAAATATGGTTGCAATTAATAATAAAATGAATGAAACAGCCATAATTTCGTGTATACCACTGTGAAAAATTTTACGCATTTCTGGTAGTAAAGACTGCGGCAATAGCTTAGCTGATTTTGCGTCACTTAGTTCATTCATCATATGCATCGTGATATTTGAATGGGTATTAATGCCACTCGCTAACGCTAAATTCATGATGACCCCGTATACGGCTGCCATAACAGTTTGAGCTAAAATTCTAATTAAATAAGAAGTTGAGGTCGCAGTTGCCATATCTTCCATTCCAGCATCGATTTGTACTTTTACTTGAAGTGCAACAAAAATAAATCCTACTCCAATGCCGGAAAATGCCCCAATCAAAATTAATATCCAGAGAGGAGTTTGATCATTAGCTAAGAAAAGACCACCAGATGAAATCATCATTGTAACAATTCCAATCATTACTAGCGTAAAAGTTCTAATTTTTTCTTGAATTGTAGCAACTGTTTGGGATGCAATAATTTCAACGATGGAGTTAGGAATTAACGTCATCCCACCCATTAAAGCCGACATTCCTAAAAGAGCTTGAGCCCACATTGGTAAATATGTATTTACAGCAATAAGAGCTCCCCACGTAGTCGCAAACAAAATCAAATCACCATTTAGATCATGATTACTAAAAATAGATAAAGGAATAATTGGATTCTCCGCTTTAGCTTCATGTAAAAAGAAAAAGATCAGTAAAACTAAGCTAAATAGGATCAACCCTACTACAATCCAAGTTGCAGTTAACCCTAAGAGTTGAATTCCCATTAAAAATATAATTAAACCACTAACTAGTAGACAGGCCCCTTGTAAATCAAAAACTGGAGCAGTTTTTGGTGTAACTGGCTTGTAATAGATTAAGGAAATTAATAAAGCAACTAAGCCAATTGGAATATTAATATAAAATACCCAGTGCCATGATAAGGCATCAATTAGCCAACCTCCCACTAAAGGTCCTAAAATTGCTGCTCCATTGAAACTAGCTGTCAAATATCCTAAAACTTGAGTTCTTTTCTTAATGTTTGGAAAGACGTATCCTGCAATAATATAAGGCAAGGATCCCATTCCTCCACCACCAATTCCCATAATCATTCGAGCGATTAAGAAAAAGTAGATATTAGGTGCTAGTCCTTCAAACGTTGAGCCTAAAACAAATAGCACTAGTGCGATTTCAAAAGCTAATTTATTAGTAATTTTTTCTCCAATTTTTGTCCAAATTGGTATTGAAACAGACATTCCTAAGAGATAGATTGCCACAATCCATCCCATAAATTGGATCCCATGTAGCGCTGAAACGATGGCAGGAATAGCCGTATTAGTAATAGTTCCATCTAATCCTGCCATAACGTTCCCTAGCATCAACGCTACCGTCACCATCGTAATCTGTTTTTTATTCATTAAAGCACTTCCCTCAACAACAAAAAGAGCCCTTATTACATTTTGTAATTAGAGCTTGGACACTTATCTTCTTATTATGCAAACTTTTTGCTTAAAATTGCAAGATTCTTTAAAAAATATCTATGCTTTTTTTGTAAACTTAGGTATAATCAGTACTTGTGTTTATTTTTCACTTATTTTTTCAAGAGAGGAAAAAGTATCTTATGGAACATAGTTGGATGCTTAAGTATTTTGCCGAATTTTTCGGTACGCTAATCATGGTTATGTTTGGTAACGGTGCCGTTGCCAACTCATTTTTAAAAGGAACTACTGGTAATGCTCATGATGGCAAAGCCAATGGGGGTTGGATTTTAATTGCCTTCAGTTTTGGTTTTGGTGTTATGCTTCCAGCAATGCTTTTTGGATCAATTTCTGGTAACCACCTTAATCCAGCCGTTACACTTGCTCAAGCTACTGCTGGTGTCTTCCCTTGGGCACAAGTAACACCTTACATTATTTCACAAGTTCTTGGCGCAATTTGTGGTCAACTTCTTATTATCACTATTTACTGGCCATACATCAAAAAATCTACCGACTCTAACATTGTTTTTGCATGTTTTGCTACTAGTGACTGTGTTAACAGTAAATGGAATGGTTTCATTTCTGAGCTTGTCGGTACTGGTGTCTTGATGTTTGTTGCAATCGGTTTATACAAGGGTATGTTCTTCAAACAAGCAGTTGACATTGCCAATATCGGTGTAGGATTCTTAATCACTGCTTTGGTTATGGCACTTGGTGGTCCAACTGGCCCAGCCCTTAACCCAGCACGTGACTTCGGTCCAAGACTTGTTTACTCAATCTTACCAATTCCTAATAAAAAGGATGCTCACTGGAGCTATGGATGGGTTCCTGTTGTTGCCCCTATTCTAGGTGCAATCATCGGAATTTTCCTTTACAAGATTCCATTTGGACTTTAATTATTCAGACAAAAAAGCAGATCAGTCGATCTGCTTTTTTTAATTTTCAACTTTATTAACTCTTTTATTAAAAGCATAAATACAAATTATTGAAACAATTATTACAATTCCAAAAATAATTAATATCGGGCCCCACGGTGAAGCTTCAGCATTCATATTTGCAATATTTGGTTGTAAATCTAACAAAAAATGCATTAGAATACATGGCCAGATTCGATTAGTAAAAATATGCAGATAGGAGAAGGCTAACCCGATAGCAGTTGCATAATAAACTTGTTGGAAAGTTGCATCTAGCGCTGCCCCATGTCCTAAGTTCATCAAATGAAATAATCCAAATAAAACTGAAGAAAAAATGCTCGACCAAAGCAAAACATACTGTCTATTTTCCAAAATCTTGGTAAATAAATTAAACAAAGTTACACGACAAAGAAATTCCTCTCCGATTCCAGCAGCTAAAGCAACACAAATAGAAGACCACATCATTTCAGGCATTAAATTAAAGACCTGGACCCAACTTGTAATCAGATTCATTAAAAAGTATAAAGCCATTAACATAATACAAAAGATAATGGTTAAGATCTTAACTTTCCCCTCTTTATGTAACTTAATAAAAACACGATCTGTTTTATAAAATATTTTTGCTCCCAGTGCTAAAAAGCAAACAATCACTAAATATAATATTGGAGCCCAAAGTTCAGAAAATGCTGTTACTATCTGACCAGCTTCAGTATAGATTAGCAGATAGACTAGTGATGCTATTGTGAGCCACTTAATTGATACACCAGTTCTATTGATTGCTAAATAGTTATTCTTCTTTTCTTTCATTTTCTATTTTCCTTTATATTCCCATTAAATTAGCCAAACTAATTATGACTGGAATGGTAATAATGGCTACTAAAGTAGATAAACACATTAATTTGGTAGGAAATTTTACTTCAAAATTACTGATTAAGCTAAAAAGCACTACTACACCTGCTACTGGACAAGCTGCCATAATTAAAGTTGTCATTTTAGCAATTGATGGAAGTGGCAAAATTAGTAAGAAGCCTAAAATTATTAATGGGAAAAACAGGTTTCTAACTAATACCCCACTCCAAACAAATTTATCATGCCAGTCTTCTTTTAAATTAATAGCTCCAAGATTTGTACCAATAACAATCATACTTAGCGGAGTATTCAAATTAGCAATATAATTCATAGGATCAGAAACTATATCAGGTAATTTGATTTGAATTACAAACAATATCATCCCTACAATAGCTGCAATGATATTAGGGTTAACTATAGCTTGATGAAAACTTTCTTTAAATGACTGCTTTTTTCTAGTAAACATCCTAATCCCATGCGTCCACATAAAGATGTTATAAATGATCAAATATGGTACTGCGAAAAACACACCATTATTTCCTAAAAGCGCTTGTACTAAAGGAATTCCCATAAAACCTGCATTAGTGTAGGTTCCCGCATATCGCAAAATTGTTCTTTTTTGCTCGTCTTTAATTGTTCTTTTGTTAAAGAGAACTGAGCTTACAATAATTTTAAATACAAATAAAACTAGTACTAGTAAAAAAATCAAACTAAATTGTACTAATCTAGTAACTGAAAAAGATTGGCGAAAAGAATTAATAATTAAGCATGGCGATACCACGTAAAGAAGGATTTTAGTTAAATCTTTTACTGTTTGTTCATGGAGAAATTTTACCTGATAGCAGATCCACCCAACAAACATTAAAATAAACATAATCACTACTTGTTTTGTCGGTAGTAGTAAAGGCATTACAGTTCTCCATTCTTAAAACTACAATTTTCTATATGATCATTTATTAATCCAACTGCCTGTAAAAATGAATATATTGTTATTGGACCAACAAATTTAAATCCGAGATTTTTCATTTCTTTTGAAATTTGGTTAGATAATTCATTTGAAGCAGGAACATCTTCCATTTTTTTAGGATGATGATTTATTGGTTCAGGGATAAACTTAGTTAGAATTTGTTTGAAAGTTTGATTGTTGTTTTCTAGCTTAACTAAAACTTTCGCATTATTAATTGCAGCATTAATCTTTAGTCGATTTCGGATAATTCCTTTGTCTTGCATCAATCTTTCAAAATCAGCTTCATTAAATTTAGCTACTTTACGATAGTCAAAATTCGCAAACGCTTTTCGAAAATTTCCACGTTTATTTAAAATTGTTTCCCAGGATAATCCCGATTGAAAACTTTCTAATACAAGCATTTCATATAAGTAAGTTGAATCTAGATTCAACTTCCCCCACTCTTCATCATGGTATTTTTGGTAGAGTGAATTCTTACTATTTCCCCAACTACAACGCATTTTTTCCATTTCTTACACCTCATTTTTATCAATTATAGCAAAATAGACAGACATAAAAGTCTGTCTATTTTTTATTCTAAAATTTTTCAACTTGGTAAATACGATTCATTAGAGTTGTTAAGTCACTGTTGCGTTGGTGATAAGCTACTGTTAAGTAAAGACAATCGCTAGTTACTTGAATTCCTTCAAATTCAGTACAAAAATCTAAAGCATCAAGTTTTAAGCTATTATCTAAATTAACTGCAGACCACTTATCTGGATTAGTCATCCCCCACGGAATTTTAACAATTTCACGCGGCTTTCCCTGTCTTGGAAAGCCCAAAAAAGTTGTATGTGGACTTGGCTGACTTGAAATATAAATGTCCTTATTATCATCTATTCCGTATCCCTGAATAGAGACAATCTTTTGATCATTAAAATGAGGAACCTTAAATGCTCCTAAGCATGTTAAGGTTTCAATATTAATATCTTCAGCTTTTTCTTCTGCCGCATCTAATTTGTTATTTACTTCGTTAAGGTCATAAAGCGCAAAATAGCCCGTATGATTTATATCAATACTTGCAATCAAGAAATAATGACCATTTGGTGAAACAGTGGCTTCTACTCTCACTAAATCTTTTCCTGGATAAACTGTACTCCCATCTCCATAACCAGCTCCTGCTCGGTTAAGATAAGAAAGCCGTGGTAACTCCGTATTATTAGTAAATACTTGTGTTTGATATCCAAGCACTGTTACTCTTGCAATTTGTGTGGTCCAATATGTATTTCCATGTCTTTTTGGTTTAGTGCCAACAAACCACTTACTATTTTCTCCACTTTGTATCCAGGTCTGTGTATGTCCACCAGCAGTTCCAGCTGAATTTGGGCCTTTTAAGTATAAAATAGGATGGTCTTCATCAAATGTAACAGTTTCACTATCATTTGGAGTTTGATAAACAACAACGTCGCTCTGTTTATGAAGAAGCTGCAAGGCAAAGACGTTACTTCCATCAATTGCGGAAGCTTGAACTACAACATGGTGAATATTCTCTAATTTATTTACTAGGCGTATTTGAGTCTCTCTTCCAATCATAACTGGACCAATCCTTTCTTTATTATTCTGCTCTCAAATTTATTATGAGCGATTTGAACCAAGACAACAAATAAAGTACACTGCTATCATAAATCTAAATTGTATAAAGGAATTGATAGAAAATAATGGCTAAAAAAAGCATAAATATTTTAATTTTTAGCAGCATATGGAGTTTCATTATCGGTATCTTAACTGCTTTATATCTAAATCTAGTTAACTATATTGTTGACTTTATATGGGGTTACTTTAACCATAATACCAATTTTTCTTTACGTCCTGCTTATCCCTTTCTTATTTGCATACCATTTGGAATAATTATTGGATTCTCAGTAAAAAAATTAGGTTCCTATCCTTTAACGATTGAAGAAGTACTACATGATGTGCGAAAAAATGGAAAACTCGATTATCATTCTTGGTGGAAATCTTTTACTTTAGGACTTTTATCATTAGGAGCTGGTGGAAGTATTGGGCCAGAAGCTTCTACTACTGTTCTTACTTCGGGAATGATAAACTGGCTCGGAGATAAAATCAGATTAATATCTACCCATTCTCAAAGCTGGGTTCATTTTTGGCAAATACACATTGATAAAGATGTGCTACTAAAATCCCCAAAATTTAGTGATCTTTTTAGATCTAAAAATCATAAAAAGTGGTTTATCACCTTTAATATTTTAATTGGATTAATTGGAACAATTTTAATCTTTAAACTTTTTCCTGAAGAAGGGGCATTCGGAATTCATGAACGTCCAATTCACTGGTCATGGACTATTCTATGGTTTAGTTTAATTCCTGTTATAGGTGGAATAATTTTTGCATATTTCTTCTTATATTTAGAAAAAATATTTACTAGAGTAGAGACTTTGGCCTTACCAGTACTTTTAAAAGCAACCTTATGGGGCATTGTACTAAGCGTTTTAACTTTAGTAACTGATTACGCACTTTTTTCAGGCGAATTTCACATTGTTCCATTTTCTAAAACTGCTCTTTCCTACTCACCCTTATTCTTGCTATTAATTGCTCTAATTAAAACAATTTCTACCCATGCTGGATTTGCAATGGGATGGCGCGGAGGTAAAATTTTTCCAGCAATTTTTGCTAGTGTCGCTGTTGGTGCTGCAATTGCTCAATTCATCCCTATTCAGCCCGCAATTACTGTCTCCTTAGCAGTAGTAGCTAGCATTACTATTATTTTAGAAAAGCCACTCCTTACCGCTATCTTGTTAATTTTTTTATTACCAATTTCTTTAGCTCCACTTATTTTTATTACTGCCTATATAGTTATGTTGATACATAAGTTTCTTCTGAAAAAAATTGGCTTAAAATCCTTAATTTACTAAATTAATGTTAGAATTAGAACAATTTAACAGAAAGAAGGTATTCAATTATGACTGCCACTACAGAAGACAATTATCAATTATTATTAAAACAAGCCCAAGCCTTAGTCGAAGGCGAAACCGATTGGATTGCAAATACAGCAAATATTTCAGCTTTATTATTTAATTCACTTAATAATGTTAACTTTGCTGGTGTATATCGTTATGAGAATCAAGAATTAATTCTTGGTCCTTTCCAAGGAAAACCAGCTTGTGTTCATATTCCAATTGGCAAAGGAGTATGCGGAACAACCGCAAAAGAAAAGCAAACTCAAATTGTAAAAAATGTACATGAATTTGTTGGACATATTGCCTGCGATAGTGAATCAAATTCTGAAATTGTTGTCCCTATCTTTAAAACAAACGGCGATTTATGGGGAGTTTTTGATTTTGATTCAACTAAATTAGCTAACTTCGATGAGTTAGATCAAAAATACTTAGAAGAAATTTCTAAAGTATTTAAATTCTAAAAATTAATTATTTAACACTATAAACAAAAAAAGCTCCACAATGGAGCTTTTTCTTATAGTTAAATTTCTTTCAAGGCTTGATCAATTGGAGTGTTCCCACTACTCATTGGAATAACCTTATCAATAGTATTTGGATATTTTAGAATTTCAGCCAATGTTTTAGCAACGTCAGGTATTGGATTGGAATCACTTGGTCCAGCATTAAGTTTGATTTTACCTGTTCCGGCTTCTTCAGTAAGGTTAGTAGGCTGCAAAATTGTATATTCAAGATTTGTTGAATCCATTAAATAAGTATCTGCAAAGAATTTAGCAGCTAGATAGTCCTCAAGACCTGGAATCTTCTTCCATGAATCCACATCTAAACTAAGCATTGAACTGAGCATAATATAGCGTTTAACACCTGCTTTTTCAGCAGCCATCATAGTTTTAATTGCTCCCATCGCATCAGTTTGGATAAGGTCTTTACCACGAGAGCCAGCAGTAAAGTAAATAACATCAAAACCTTTTACTTGTTTTGCAATAGCATCTACATCAGCATGTAAATCAAGCTTATCAGGTGTTACACCATCAAGTTTAATAATATTTTCTGGATGACGAGCTGCTGCTGTCACTGTATTACCATCAGCTACTAAATCTTTAATTAAGTCTGTAGCTACTCTTCCGGAACCACCAAAAATAAAAATTTTAGCCATAATTTTTCCTCCTCGAAAAAACTTACAGCTTTATGATAGCTTACTTTTTATTAGTAGTCCAAAATTTACACTCATTTTTTAGTAATAAAATCGAGTAATTTAAACATTACCTCTTTATTTTCTTTCGGTACACCATGAGCAATAATTTCTTCAGCAGTCTGATTTAGATCATTATTTTCAAGTGGATACCCACTATCGTTAATCGCAATTTCTCGAACGTTATCTTCTTCAGGCTCAAAATGAAACTGTAAGCCGATAACATTATCTCCTAATAAAAAGCCCTGATTCTCTACTAAGTCACTCGAAAATAAAAGTTTTGCCCCTACAGGAATTTCAAACATTTGTTGGTGCCAATGAAGGGCTGTTAATTCTTTAGGAATATCCGGTATTGTTGTATCTTTTAAGTAAACTGGCGCCCAGCCTACTTCCTTATGAGGAGCATCTAAAATTTTAGCTCCCATAGTCATCGCGATTTGCTGAGCACCAAGACAAGCCCCAAACATCGGCTTACCGGCATCAAGCATTCTTTTAATTAGAACTCTCTCTTGCTTAATCCACTCTAGATTATCATTTGGACTCATGGGACCACCTAAAATTACGAGTAGATCTGTTTCATTAGCAGTTGGCAATTTACCAAAAGTTTCAGGGTGATATACATATAGTTCATGATGATGACTATCTGCCCAGGTTTTAATTGCTCCGGGCCCTTCATTTGGAGTATGTTGTAATACATTAACGCGCATTATTTATCCCTTTAACTAGCATAAACTTCATGCTTTAAAATTCCTACATAAGGCAAGTTTCTATACAAGCCATTATAATCTAATCCATAGCCAACTAAAAACTCATCAGGAGCCTTAAAACCATAATAATCTGCATGAAAATCTACGACACGGGTTTCAGGCTTATCAAGCATAGATACAACTTCTACGCTTTTAG
>OBLI01002908.1_pt1 | contig 13886 bp, 10 predicted proteins | sample 1519701 | NCBI WGS metagenome assembly OBLI01 (sample SAMEA3663005, study PRJEB22513) | pig gut metagenome | biome: pig gut; feature: pig-associated habitat; material: faeces | place: France | collected 2012 | reverse complement strand
GGGCATTGACATAGTGCATACCGCAGCGGGTCGCCTCGTCACGGATGGACTCCTGCGCCTGCTTCTTGGTGCCAACAAACAGAATCTCGCCACCGTCAGCGGCCACATCGCGGACAAAGCTGTACGCCTCATCCAGCTTCTTCACGGTCTTCTGCAGATCGATGATGTAAATGCCATTGCGCTCGGTGAAGATGTACTTCGCCATCTTGGGGTTCCAGCGACGGGTCTGGTGGCCAAAGTGGACACCGGCTTCGAGAAGCTGCTTCATAGAAACGACTGCCATAATAATTTTCCTCCAGAATTTAGTTTTTACCCTCCGCATCGCGTACTTGCTTTCTAACCTTTCCGAAAAAAGGCACAAAAAAACAACGCAATGCGTGTGTATTGCCGTATTATATTAGCACAATGGATTTTAAAATGCAAGAACTTTTTTCTGTCTTTCTCAAGTTTTGGCAAAAAAGATTGTTTCATACCGCTCACGGCAGAAAAATCGCGGCCCCGGTGGAGCCGCGACTGGGATGGATAGATCAGATTGATCAGATGGAAATCGCCTGGGCAACCTCAATCTCGTAGGGATCGAGGGACTTGTGCATGGACAGCGCCACGTTCACATCGTAATCCACAATCTTGCCGCCGGAAACGGCCACCACACGGTTGTAGATGCCCTTATCCAGCAGGTCAATGGCATGATATCCCATGAGGGATGCGTTCACGCGGTCCCGCACCGTGGGGGAACCGCCACGCTGGATATGGCCAAGAACAGTGGCGCGGGAGTCAACGCCGGTGGCCGCCTGAATCTGATTGGCCAGCTCCTGCGCGCCCACAACGCCTTCCGAGACGATGATGATAAAGTGCTTTTTGCCGGTCACCTGGGTCTGGCGCATCCGTTGCAAGATATCCCGCTCAAAATCAAAGGGTCGCTCCGGCAGCAGCACGGCCAGTGCGCCGGTGGCAATGCCCACATTGAGGGCAATATAACCGGCATGATGGCCCATAACCTCCACCACTGAGCAGCGGTCATGGCTCTGGGTGGTGTCGCGCAGCTTGTCAATGGCTTCCACGGCGGTGTTCATCGCGGTATCGTAACCGATGGTATACTCACTGCACGCAATATCATTGTCGATGGTACCGGGAATGCCGATGCAGGGCACCCCCTGGTTGGCAAGTGCGCGGGCGCCCATAAAGGAACCGTCGCCGCCAATAACCACCAGCGCGTCAATTCCCAGTTCCTTGCAACGGGCAAGACCCTTGGCCTGCCCTTCCCGGGTCTTGAACTCCAGACAACGGGCCGTATAGAGAATGGTACCGCCGCGGGGAATAATCTCGGAGACGCTGCGAACATTCATCTCATAGCATTCGCCATTGATGAGGCCGTTATAACCGCGCTGAATCCCCATCATGCGATACCCTTTTCCAATGCCGGCACGCACAATGGCACGGACTGCCGCGTTCATACCGGGAGCATCGCCGCCGCTGGTCAGCACACCGATGGTTTTAATTTCCTTGGCCATAAAAATGCCCTCCTTGAGAAGAACCGAAATCCAAACACGTTTTTCTGGTTCTGCCATACTTTCCACAATCTCATTATAACATAGAGTCCAGAGGAAATTATGGACAAAAATTGCAGAACGCATGGATTTATTTTTCCCCCTGCACCTTCACATGATCAGATCCGAGAATCCGTTCCAGTTCCTGGCGCAGCAGCGGATGATCCAGTGCCCACAGCTTCTGGGGCGCACGCATTCGCTGGCCGGTGTCCTCAAATTTAAAGTAAACCGGCGTGGAACCGTTAAAAATATATTCAAGCAAGTTTTCGATGCGGTGCATCTCCCGGCTTTGACGGGACGGCACAAGAAGCCAGATGCTGTGCTTGCCTTCCCCGGCGCGCCCCTGAGCCTCCACCCGGGCGGAGCGGTTTTCGCCGAAGGACCGGGCCGTATCATAGCCGTCAATGGGCAGAACGCTTTCCACCACCAGGCGGGTTCCCTCGTCCTCTTTGACAGACACCCTGCCGCTGGTCACAACAACGGCGTTTTCCTGCAGGTAAGCGCGGCAATTGGCAAGCACCCGCGGAAAGACCAGCATTTCCATCGTTCCGGTCAGGTCTTCCACCGTGGTGAAGGACATAAGGGTATTGGATTTGGTGGTCATGATTTTATTTTTTACCACCGTGCAGAGGATGGTCACCATCTGGTTATCGAAGTCTTTCGCTTCCTCCCCCTGAAGCTGCGCGATCGTGCAGGTGGAGATCTTCTGAATCTGTTCCCGGTAAGCGTCCAGCGGATGCCCGGACAGGTACAGGCCCGAGACCTCCTTTTCCATTTTGAGCAGCTCCCCTGCCCCATATTCCGCAAGCCGGGGAACCGTGTAGTCCTCGTTGCGCCCGGCGTCCTCACCGGACAGGGCGCTGAACAGGTCCAGCTGGCCTTCCAGGTTCTGGCGGGCATCGTTCTCAATGATCTTGAGAATTGCCTCCACACTCTCCAGCATTCCGTGCCGGCTGGGTTCCAGCCCGTCAAAAGCTCCCGCCTTGATGAGACTTTCCAGGGCACGGCGGTTCAGAGCGCTGCCGTGCATCCGCTTGCAGAAATCATAGAGTCCACGGAAGGGACGCTGTCCGCGTTCCCGGATCACCGCGTCAATCAGATCACGCCCCACGCTCTTGACCGCGTTGAGGCCAAAGCGGATGCAGTTCCCGTCCACAGTAAACCCTCCGCGGGAAACATTGATATCCGGCGGCAGCACCTTTATGCCCAGGCGCTGACATTCGGTGGAGTATTCAATGACTTTGGAGGTGTTATCCAGCACACTGGTGAGCAGGGCCGCCATGAATTCCCTGGGATAATGGCATTTGAGATACGCTGTCTGGAACGCCACATAGGCGTAACAGGCCGCGTGGGATTTGTTGAAGGCGTAGGAAGCGAAGCTGACCATATCGTCATAAATCTGATTGGCCACCTCGGCGGGGATTCCGTTTTTGACACATCCAGGGCATTCCTTGCCCGGGTCGGTGCAGCCATATATAAAATGCTCCCGTTCCGCCTCCATCACCTTGTGCTTCTTTTTGCTCATGGCGCGGCGCACATTGTCGGCCTGGCCATAGCTGAAGCCCGCGAGCTCACGGCAGATCTGCATGACCTGTTCCTGATAAATCACAACACCGTTGGTCACATCAACAATATGTGCCATCTGCGGCGTCTTATACTGAATCTTGGAAGGGTCCTTCCGGTTGCGGAGATACTCGGGAATGGAATCCATCGGCCCGGGGCGGTAGAGGGAAATCAGCGCGATGATATCTTCCAGATTTTTCGCCTGCATGCTGACCAGAAGCTGCGTCATGCCGCCGGATTCCAGCTGGAACAGCCCTACCGTCTCACCGTTATCCATCATTGCATAGGTGGCCGGATCATCATAGTCGATCTGCGAAACGCGGAATGCCGGTTCGCGCAGGCGCACCGCAGCCTCGGTGTCATGGATGACCGTCAGGGTGCGCAGGCCCAGGAAGTCCATTTTGAGCAGGCCAAGGCGCTCAATCTCCACCATATTGAACTGGGTCACAGGAAGGCCGTCATTGGTGGAAAGGGGCACATATTCAGTGGCCGGTTCCCGGGTGATCACGACGCCTGCGGCATGGGTGGAAGCATGGCGGGGCATTCCCTCCACCTTGAGGGAGGTGTCAATCAGCTCATGAACCTGTGGGTCGCTGTCATACATCGCCTTGAGGTCGGGAGAAACCTCCAGCGCGTGTTTGAGGGTCATCTTGAGATCCGTCGGAATCAGTTTGGCAACCCTGTCCACTTCCTGATAGGGCATCCCCATCACGCGGCCCACATCGCGCACTGCGGCGCGGGCCGCCATGGTCCCAAAGGTCACAATCTGGGCCACATGGTCCCGGCCGTATTTCTCGTTCACATAGTCAATCACTTCCTGACGGCGCTCATAGCAGAAGTCCACGTCAAAGTCCGGCATTGAAACGCGTTCAGGGTTCAAAAACCGTTCGAAAATCAGATTGTAGCGGATGGGATCAATATCGGTGATGCCCACGCAATAGGCCGCCAGGCTTCCGGCGCCCGACCCGCGCCCGGGGCCGACGGGGATATCCCGGCTCTTGGCATAGTTGATGAAGTCATAGACGATGAGATAATAGTTGGTATATCCCATCTTTTTGACCACGTCGATTTCATATTCCAGCCGGTCCCTGAGCTCCCGGGTCACCCTGCCGGGGTAGCGCCGTTCCAGCCCGTCCCAACACAGCTTTTCAAAATACGCCTGGTTTTCCATGCCGTCCGGCGCTTTAAAATAGGGCAGCTTGGTCTCGCCGAAAGTGAAATCGAAGTTGCACTGTTCCGCAATCCGGTTGGTATTTTCGCAGGCCTCGGGAACCATCGAGAAGAGTTCGTACATCTCCTCGGTGCTCTTAACATAGAATTCATCGGTCTGGAATTCCATGCGGTCCGCGTCGGCGATGGTTTTTCCCGTCTGGATGCACAGCAGAATGCTCTGCATCTTGGCATCCTCCCGGGCAAGATAGTGGGCGTCGTTGGTGGCCACCATGGGGATGCCGGTTTCCCGGGAAAGCCGGATCAGTTGCGGCAGCACGACAGGATCCTGTTCCAGACCATGGTCCTGAAGCTCAATGTAATAGTTCCCCTGGCCGAACAATTCGTTGTAGGAAAGAGCAATCTGCTTGGCACGCTCATAATCCCCGGCCAGAATGGCCTGGGGCACCTCACCTGCCAGACAGGCGGAAAGACAGATCAGCCCTTCATGATGCTGCTCCAAAAGCTCCCGGTCCACGCGGGGCTTGGAGTAAAAGCCTTCCAGAAATCCCGACGAGACCAGTTTGATCAGGTTTTTGTAGCCGGTTTCATTCTTGCACAGCAAAATCAGATGGTGATTTCCGTCAATGCGGTTGACCTTATCAAACCGGGTACGGGTGGCAACGTAGACCTCGCATCCAATGATGGGTTTGATGCCGGCCGCTTTGGCCGCGTCATAAAACGCCACACAGCCATACATGACGCCGTGGTCGGTGATGGCCACGGCGTTCTGCCCCAGTTCTTTGATCCGGTCAAACAGCCGGTCAATGCGGCAGGCGCCGTCCAGCAGGCTATACTCGGTATGGAGATGGAGGTGGGTGAATTGTCGTTTGGTATCAGGCATTGTCTTCCCTCTTGGCAGGTTGGGATTCTTCCTCAGAAACAGCCGGAACACCAGTCTGTTCCACCAGGCGCTGCGCCGCCTCCTGAATGCGCTTGAGACGGTGCGACAGCCCCGCTTTGCTGACCGGGGGATCAAACTTTTCCGCCAGTTTGGCCAGCGGCAGGTCCGGGTACTGCATCCGCAGGCGGGCTGTCTGCTGAAGTGGTTTGGGTAGCGTTTCCAATGCGCCCGCTTCTTCCAGCATCTGAATGGCCATCCGCACCTGGACCGCCGCCTGAACGGTTTTTCCCATGTTGGCCGTCTCGCAGTTGGACAGGCGGTTGGTTTTGTTGCGCATATCGTTGTACATACGCTGCCCCATAATGCGCATGGCCGCATTGCCGGCGCCCATGAAGGTCAGAAGATCCTCCAGATGGTCGCTGGATTTGACATAAACGGTGTTGGCGCCCTTGCGCACTGCGCGGTGGGGGTTGAATTCATGCTGGGCCAGAATCCCCTCCAGCTGCTGGGAGAGCGAATGCCGGGGGGAGAGGAACTCAATATTGTATTCCTTTTCAGGATCGGTGGCTGTGCCGCAGCACAGAAAGGCGGTGGACACAAAAAAGGAAACACAGTTTTGGCACTTGAAGCAGTCCGGCCGGATGCGCAGGGTGGTTTCCCGCCCTGTGTGACCGAAAAGCGCCAGCATTTTTTCGACCTGGACCGGGTCCTTGACGCTGAATTCAAAGATGGGGCCCGCCGGACGGTCCTTGCGGATGATGGCGCCTGTGATGCCGCAGCGGGCATACATCTTCTCCGCAAAGACGGCCACACCCTCGTTCTCGGTTTGCAGGACAACGCCGCGGTCATCAAAATACTTGCCAAAGCACGCCACCGCATAGGCAGCGGAGGCGGCACAGCAGGCGCGCGGCACCTTGCGCCGCAGAATTTCAGATTTGACGTCTTGAGAAAAACTCAACGGTAGGGTCCCCTTTTCCGATTTACTCTCACACCGTCCGCTTGGCGTCCCGGTGCTGCACACTGGGCTGATACCCCAGCTTCTGGCAGTATTCCCCAATCTTGCGGGCAAAGGTGATGGAACGGTGCTTGCCGCCGGTGCAGCCCACCGCAATCATGAGCTGGCTCTTGCCCTCCTTGACATAAAGAGGAAGGGCATATTCCAGAAAGCTCTCGATCCGGCGGAGCAGTTCCTGGGATTCGGGCGCGGCCATCACATAGTCCACCACCGCCTGGTCCATGCCTGTGAGGTTTTTGAGTTCCGGCACATAGAAGGGATTGGGCAGACAACGCACATCGAAAACAATGTCCGCCTCCTGCGGCAACCCGTATTTGAAGCCGAAAGACACCACGCTCAAAGACATGGAGCACTCGCCTTTGTTCAGGAACAGCCCGCAGACCCGCTCCCGGTTCTGCGCCGCCGAAAGCATGGAGGTGTCAATCACATACTTGGCCCGCTCCCGCAGCGGTTGCAAAATCTCCCGCTCCTTCGCAATTGCCTCCGTGATGGAAATCCCTTCGGTGATTGTCATGGGATGAACCCGACGCGTTTCCTTGTACCTGCGGCGGATGGTGTTGTCGTTGGCATCCAGGAACAGGATATCGTAGGGCATCTTTTTTTCGTCCAACGCGTCCAGCGCCTTGCGGGTTTCCTCCACAGAGCGAAGCCCGCGCACATCCATCACCACCGCCACGCGGCTCAGCTGGTTTTCGCCTTGCTGGGCGAAGTCCAAAATTCGGGGCAGCAGTCCCGCAGGAATATTGTCAATGCAGAAAAAGCCAATATCCTCCAGCGCGTTGACCGCCATGGATTTTCCCGCGCCGGAAAGGCCGGTCACAATCAGAAAGTTCATTTCCACTCCTCATTTTCAAAAGCCGTACCACACCATACAAAACACCGCAGCCGCTGTGCGGTTCCCCCTTGCCGGGAAGATGGGCGCCGCCCATCCAGACTTATTCCACCACACGGATCTCGCGCTCCAGCACAACCCCGGTTTTTTCCAGCACAATCTGCCGCACGCGCTCTGTCAGTTCCACCACATCGGCGCAGGTCGCCCCGCCCAGATTCACGACAAACCCGCAATGTTTGTCGCTGATGGCGGCTCCCCCCACGCGGAACCCCCGCAGCCCGCATTCCTCGATGAGCTGGCCGGCAAAATGACCGGCGGGACGTTTGAAGGTGCTTCCGGCGGAAGGCAGCTCCAACGGCTGCTTTTCCCGGCGGCGCTGCATATAGTCCTGCATCCGGGCAAGAATCCGCGAAGGGTCATCCGCCTTCAGGCAAAGTCCCGCTTCCAGAATGCACCAGGGCTTGCGCTCAAAAATACTGGTGCGGTACCCCAACTCCAGCCGATCCACCGGGCGTGTGCAAAGATGCTGGTTCTCATCCAGGAAGGTGACGTCCGTCAGAACGTCCTTGATCTCCCCGCCATAGGCACCGGCATCCATATAGACAGCGCCGCCCACCGTACCGGGAATGCCATAGGCAAACTCCAGACCGGAAAGGCTCTCCTTCTGCACAGCGCTGCACAGGGTGGAGAGCATCAGCCCCACACCGGCGCGAACCAGAGCGGAACCGTCCTGAGAGCGGTCCACCGTAAAACGGCTGTGCAGCCGGGTCAGACAGATCACTGTGCCGCGAAACCCCGCATCCGCAAAGAGCGTGTTGGAGCCGTTGCCCAGAAGATAAACCCGTTCCCCGTGGGCGCGGCAGAGCTCCAGCGTGCGGGCAAGCTGCGGCACCGTTTCCGGTTGGCAGAAACCGTCTGCGGGTCCTCCGATGCGGAAGGTGGTATGGCGGGCCAGCGGTTCGTTGACGGCACAGGGCAACGCTTCGGCCCGCAGGGCAGCCAAAAGTGACTCATTCATTCTTCTTTCCTCACACCCACACAGTCAGATTCGGACAGGATGGCACCGGTCGCTCAGATGGACGTTGCAAGAGCCGCCGCGCCGATCACACCGGCGTCGTTGGTCAGCTCGCAGGCACGGATGGCCGGCATCTTGCCGGTGGTAATGTTCTTGGTCTCCTCCTCCACATAAGCGCGGATGGGGGCCAGCAGCGTTTCGCCTTGGTTGGAGACACCGCCGCCAATGCAGATCACTTCCGGCTCAAAGGTATTGACCACATTGGCGATGCCGCAGGCCACATACTCAATCCAGTTGTTCACCACCGTGCGGGCGGTTTCGTCCCCGGCCGCCATGGCGTCAAAGGGGATCTTGGCGTTCATCCGGTTCGCGTCGCCCCCGGCCAGCTTGAGCATCAGGCTTTCGGGATTCTTGCGGACTGCCTCGCGGGCATCCTCGGACAGGGCGCGGGAGGAAGCATACCGCTCCCAGCAGCCGCGGCGGCCGCAGTTGCAGGGGCGTCCGCCCTTGACAATCACAGTATGGCCCATCTCACCGGCCGCAAAATTGAATCCGCGCAGGATTTTTCCGCCCAGGATGATGCCGCTGCCGATCCCGGTGCCCAGCGTGATGACAACCGCATCCTTGCAGCCCTTGGCGCCGCCGGCAATGTACTCGCCAAATGCGGCGGCATTGGCGTCATTTTCCACATAGACTTTGCAGCCCAGCAGCGCCTCCAGATCCGGGCCAAGGTTCCAGTCGTAGTAGCCGAAATTCGTATTGTAACCCACAAATCCGGTGGTAAAATTCACGCTGCCGGGCGTGCCGATGCCCACATACCGCACATCGGAAAAAGATACGCCAGCGTTTTTGGCCACCGTGCGGCACAGGTCCGCCAGCGCTTGTTCCAGGTCCTCCGCCGGGCGGGGCAGACGGGTTGCCCAGGTCACTTTTCCCACAATTTGATACGACTCATCCACCAGTCCGGCTGTCATAGTGGTACCGCCCAGGTCAATTCCGATGGTATATTTGCTCATAAAATGATTCCTCCTATTTCCTCTGCGCAGGCTTTGCCGTGCAGTTTCAGTTCATTGACAAGGTTCTGCCGCGTTGCGTTGACCACAAGTTCCTGCGGGAAATCCAGCTCCTCCAGCATACGCAGCAGCGCGGGAACATTTTCCCGCAGCTGGCGAGCGCTGTGGGCATCGGTGTCCACAGCGATGCGGCATCCGTTTTTGATACAGGCCCGCGAAAGCGTCCGCATATTGGGGATGCCGTCCTTGCGGACATTGAAGGAGTTGCCGTTCAGTTCCACCACCTTATGGCCGCGCGCAAAGGCGCGGGTAACAAGGTCGTAGTCGTAGCGGTAATTCTGCTGTTCCGAGTGTCCGATGCAATCCACGTCGGGATTTTCCGCCACCGCCATCCAGATCCGGTTGGCTTCCTTTTCGGTCAGCAAGCCGGGCAGACATGGGCTGTGGATGGAAGCCACCACCCAGTCCATCCCCCTGAGCTGCCCCGGGGTAAAATCCAGATTGCCGTCCATGTCCATCACATTGGCTTCGGCCCCATAAAGCATGGCCACACCGTCCACCACACGGTCCAGCGCGCTCTGATTGCCAAAGTGCCAGCTGTGCGGGGCGTCCGGCATGGAAGGCCCATGGTTGGTCAGCGCCAGCGCAGCGTAGCTCAAATCCTTTGCTGCGGCTGCCATCTCCAGCATGGTCTGATAAGCATGGGTGGAGGACAGGGTATGGGTATGAAGATCCGCGATTATCTGCATGAATTTTCTGACTTCCGTTCCATCAATTTAACAGTTCAAAAACTTCCCACATCGTTTTGCAGGCCAAGGCTTCTCAGCAGTTCCTCGGCCGCATTGTAGCCCATTTCCTTCTGACGGTTGTTGATGGCCGCCGTTTCCAGGATGACCGCCAGGTTTCGTCCGGGCATCACGGGAATGAGCATACTAGGAACCTTGACGCCGAGAATGTCATAGGTGCTGGTCTCCAGACCGGTACGGTCATAGTTTTTGGTGCGGTCCCAGGGCTCCAGCTCGACCACAACCTCCACTTCGACGCTGTTCTTGACGGCACCAATACCGAACAGGCGGGCCACGTTGATAATGCCAATGCCGCGCAGTTCAATGAAATGGCGGATGTTTTCAGGCGCCATGCCCATGATCTTTCGGCTGGACACTTTGCGCAGTTCCACCGCGTCATCCGCAATCAGACGGTGGCCGCGCTTGACCAGCTCAATGGCGGTTTCGCTTTTGCCCACACCGGAGTCCCCAAGGATCAGGATGCCTTCGCCGTACACCTCCACCAGAACGCCGTGGCGGGTAATGCGGGGCGCCAGCTCGGTATTCAGGGTGGTAATCAGGGTGCTCATCAGCGGGGAGGTCATCTCGCTGGAAAGCAGCAGCGGAACCTCATACTTCTGGGCAAATTCCATCATTTCCGGCAAGGGCTTCAGCCCACGGGAAAGAATCACCGCAGGGGGCACAAAGGAGAAGAGCTTTTCCAGATGGGTGCGCCGCAATTCGGGGTCAAGCTCGTTGAGATAGGAGAGCTCAGTCAAACCAATGATCTGGATTCGCGTGCGGTCAAAATACTGGTAATATCCGGCCAGCATAATGCCAGGACGGTAAACCTCCGCGGTAAAAACCCGGATCTGGGCAAGCTCCTTGGGGGTGTAGGCGACGGTCAGGTTGGATTCCTGAGCCAGCTTTTCAAGACTGACGGAAAACTGTTCCATAAAGGACGCCCCTTTCAAAATTATATGTGCTTTTATTATACCGTAACTGAATTTTTTTGTACAGTGCAAACCCGGCACAAAAATCTTCAAAAACAAAAAAATCGCCGGTTGCCGACCGTGTGAAGAAAATCCGGCAGCCCCGGCGTCAGGCCGGAACCACCGGAAGCATTCAGGGATTGGTGCATGGGGAACAATGTCATGCCGGGCAAAACAGCTTGGCTGCGCCGGCCCGGATTTTCCCATCCAGCCAGTACAGCGCCGCCGAAGCAGCTGCGACGCAGAGCAGATACACCCCAAAAAGCAGCGCTGTGTCCCGCCGGGTGATGGTGCTCAGGTCAAAGTGCTCCACAAGCCGCAGAACAATCACATGGTGGGTCAGAAACACCGCGTAGGAGTACCTGCTCAGCAGGGCACAGACGTTCTGCACGGGTGCCCAATGAATGCGGCTGCCCAGCGCGGCCAGCACAAGAAAGGCCGCCGCGCTGAACACCGCGCAGGTGATCTTGCTGTCATAAGCCGTGAGGGGTGTTGCCAGGAACCCCAGCACCGCTGCCAGCACTGCGACTTTGGTGCGGCGGGACCAGGTCAGAAAGGACATTCCCAGGAGAAATTCCGGCAGGTGGATGGCCACCAGGCGGGAATCCCACCCCATTCGGTGAACCGGGAGGCTCACGGCAAGCACCGCGCACCAGGTCAGCACCGGATGTTTCCTCAGCCCCGCACGCAGCAGCGGGAAGAGCAGATACAAAAACAGGATGGTACCAAGAAACCATTCCCCGACACAGGCAAAATCCTGCGCCACCCAGCCGGCCGCCACGGCAAAATTGTCCAGGCCCACCAGCGTCAGGAGCAGGGACGCCGTCTTTGCCCCCGCATAGTAGCTCGGTTTTGTGACAAACCGGATGGAGAACGCAATACACCAGGCAAGCCAGAACATGGGGTACACGGCCTTTGCCCGTTTGCGGTAAAAGGCGGGAAGATCCAGCGGGTCCTTGCTGGTGTAGGCCAGCGCGGCCCCGGACACCATAAAGAACAACGAGGAGCCGAAATCCCCCAAATAGATCCCGAAGGGCAGAACGCTGCCGAACAGTTTGGAAGGATAGGTAAAATACCCCGTCACTGCGGCGTTAAAGTGGATGATCAGAATGGAGCAAAGCGCCACGGCGCGGATCAGATCAAGATAAAACAGGCGCGGCTTTTTCATGGGGTTCCCCCTCCCTTCTTGTTTTGGCCAAAGGCGTCCTTCAGGCTGTGTTTGACGGCGCGGCCCAGGTCCCTGGTTTTGGCGCCGACGCTGCGGTTCCCGGCAAGCATTGCGTCGAGCACATCGGTCCGGGCCAGCGCCTGCTCCTGTGTTTCGATGGTCGCGCTGGCGTAGCCCCTTTGCTGGGCAAGCAGCGGCAGAAGCCACAAATCACAAAAATCCTCCACGGGCGGCAGCGTTTGGGGGAAAGCTGCTCCCCGCAGAACCAGAAATCCGCCGTTGGGCAGCGGCAGCGGCTGGGCGGTGTCCAGCGGAACGGTGATTCCCTGTTCCGCCATTTTCCTTTGCAGTCCCGGCAGGTCCTTTTCCCACTGTCGGAACTTTCCCTCGGTGCACAGTGGGGCAAGGGGCAGCGACGGCCCAATCAGGCCAAGGAGCGGATGCGTTTCCAGCAAGCGCGCCGCCGCGCGCAGATGCTCCGGGTACGGCTGTGCAGCGTTCCGGTACCAGCCCTCCGCACCGGAGGTCCTGGCGGGAATACGAATCCAGTAGTAGTTTTCGGGATTTAGCTCCGCGCCCCGGCGCAGCCGGGGTTCGGTCAGTTCCAGAGGCAGTTCTCCTTCCGGTTCCCCCAGCAGATAATGCCAGTGCAGGTTCTGGGTCATGGAGGTGAGCGGCTGCACCGGGAGCATTTCGGCAATCAGCCGATCCACCGGATACTCTGTTTCTGCGCTCAGATAACGGTACAACTCCCCTGCCGCCTGCCCGTCGGTGCGGCGCAGTTCGTCGCCGTAAGGGGTGAAAAAGCTGCGCCGCTTGAAAAAGGGGCAGCCCCGCTCTGCCACCAATTCCCGGGGGCACGCCATCATGGGATTGACAAAGCTCCCTGCCAGGTCCCGGGTGTCCACATAGCTGTCCCATCGGTAGCCCAGACGGGCAAAATGCGCGGTGAACCGGGTCTCATGCAGAGCAACCGATTGCTCATAGCTTTGGGGAAGCCGCACAGTCTGCCAGTAGGCAAAAAAATCATCGTACATTCCGGGCCGCACTGCCAGAAAATGGGACTGGAGATGTTCCGGTACCCGGCCGGTTGTTCCACCAAAGCGACGGCTTTTCATGGCATAATGGCGTGTCAGGCCCCAGAAATCCAGTTCCGGGCGGGCATCCATGGCGGAAAACATCTGCGGCAGCGGAGAAACCGGCCCGGCCAGCGTGTAGTTCATCAGGATCACTTCATCGTACCCGTCCAGCCCCGCGCGCCCCAAGGTGAGCAGAGCCTGCCGGTAGGCACCCACATCAAAACCGGTATTTTGCCGCTCCAAAAGGCGGGCGCAGTGGCCCTGCACCCAGATGCGGGACCCCGGCTGCAGCGTTCCATTGGTCACAAAGAAAAGCTCCGCCTGTTCTGTAAGGGCAGACACAGCAAAACGGCAGGCCGAATCGACCTGCCCGCGGGAGTCATAATGAAAATAGATGACAAGGCGCTTTTTCATATTTCTCTGCGCTCACTCTTCATAAGGGGCATTGTGCGGACCAAACACCGCGCGCTTGACGCGCATCATGCGGTGGTAGGATTTTTCCGGCATACGGTCCCGCAGCCAGTTGCGGGCACGGCGACGCCGGGAATTGGCGTACGGACCGTAGGAACGGAACCGATGTTTTTTTGCGGCAAAGGCCCCCGCCCCGGCGGCAGCCCCGGCAAAGGTGGTGCAGTCAAACGCCCTCGCCAGCGGACGGATCAGGCCGCCTGCATACCCTTGCATGGCATCACAGCGCGCCACCGCATAATCGGTGCTCATCACCTGAGCCGGGTAGTAACCGGCTCCCTGCGCCACAAAAGGATAAACCCGCTCAATGGCGTGGCTGATGGTACCGTCCTGCGGCAGCGGCTCGGGCGCGAAATCGCTGTGCTTCCAGCCATGGT
>OBLI01002905.1_pt1 | contig 13900 bp, 9 predicted proteins | sample 1519701 | NCBI WGS metagenome assembly OBLI01 (sample SAMEA3663005, study PRJEB22513) | pig gut metagenome | biome: pig gut; feature: pig-associated habitat; material: faeces | place: France | collected 2012 | reverse complement strand
TTTTCTTTTTTGACTATATATTTTTGCGTTCATCACTCGAAATGTCGGATGAACCTAAAAAATGGCACGGCAATATCGAGAGTGTTAGAATCATAAACGTTAAACATTTTACTAATTTTAAACAGTATGGTACATTTAAAAGCAACAGTTAGAATGAAGACTAAAAGCGGTATTTATCCTGTATATATTCGCTTCATCAAACGAAATCAAGTTTCGTATGTTAAGACTTCATGGGTTGTCAATGAAAAAGGATTGGCTGCACACAATGAGATCATCGATCCTTTTGTCATCCAACAGACCTCTATTTTGATTGAAAACTACTACAATCAGCTCAACCAAGTTGACACATCAAAGTGGACAATAAAGGAGATTGTCCATTATGTTACAAAGTTCAACGAAGACCTATCCTTCTCCGATTATGCGAGAAAGCATATCGGTAAGTTGATTAATCGTGGACAAGAACGCACCTCGCGTAACTATAAATGGGCACTTCAGCACATGGAGCGCTTCGCTCAGACAAACAACATCATGTTCTCACGTTTGACTTCTGCATTTCTAAATCGATGGATAGAATCACTCGCTGAAACCAATCGTTGTAAGGAACAATACCCCGTCTGTATGCGCGAAGTATATAAGTCGGCTCTCAAGGAGTTTAATGCCGAAGAACGTGGAATCGTAAAGTTAAGAAATCCATGGTGTAATGTCAAAATTCCAAGAAGTGATGTTCCTGAGAAACGAGCAATTCCAGCAAGTATGTTGAATAAGTTCTTCAAAGTGATTCCCGATAGAAGCAAGTTTACCAACCCTCTAATGGAAGTTGGCCAGGATATTGCATTAATATCCTTCTGCATGTGTGGTTTGAATGCCGTTGATATTTTCAATGCACAGAAAGGGCAATACGTGAATGGCATTTTTCATTATGAGCGACAGAAGACTAGAAATAGTCGTGCTGATAAGGGGTACTTTGAAGTAAGAGTACCTGAATTTCTGAAGCCTACGTTTGAGAAATACTTCTCAACGAATCCCAAGACTCCTTGGTTGTTCAATTTCCACGAACGCTTATCTACATCAGATTCATTCTGTGCCAATGTGAACATTGGCATTAGGCAGGTGTGGGAGAAAGTAGATCCAGAATACAAAGCCTCATTGTATGCATTTAGTCACAGTTGGGCTACCATCGCACAGAATGAATGTGGCGCAACTATGAATGAGGTTGACTTCGGATTAAACCATTCTATTAACAGAATGGCAAAGGTATATGTAAAAATAGACTTTACTCCCGCTTGGATTTTGAATGAGAAAGTCATAGATTTTGTCTTCTTCACCGATAATGAATCCAAACATGTAGAAAAGGAAGACACTACTTTCGAGAGAATATCCAAATATAATAATGTACGCGCAGAGGCCTTTGTTATGGGTAAGAAACTATGCGCTCTTGAAGATTCTGGATTTACCAATGTTGACCAGGTAATAGAAAAATTCGTTACGCTGCTTCCTGAGGATGTCAACAACACTCGTGTCCAGTTCAAAATAACAAACGTTGACAAGAACCTTACACAAATGTACCAACGTTTGGTTCCGTAATCGTGCGATAACTATCGTTCTTGAACGTAATCTTCGCGAACATTTCGTTCAGACGGTCTGCAATTTGATCACCATAATGCTCACGAATCTGCTTTGGAGTGAGGTTCGTGGTAATTATGGTGAACGATTGTTCTTCATATCGTTTTGTCAACAAATCAATAACAGGTGTTACTACATTACCATAGTCCATCACTTCGAGAGGTTCTGTCCCGAGGTCGTCAATGCCCAGCATGCCTTTTTGAGCTAGTTTTAAGAATGCCGAGTAGTCTGTTCTTCCGAGATGTGTTATATACTTGGCATCAGTAATTTGTATTCCATAACATCCTTGACCGTATGGTTTGGCTATAGACAACGTATTTAGCAGTTGCTGAAATGCCTTGAGCAAAGTACTCTTGCCATTCCCACAGCCGCCACATAATAGAATCCCAAACTTACTGTCATTACTTGTTAGCCAGTTCGCCATTTGACGTAACTGGCTTTTTAACTCTTCGTTTCCATAAAAATGTCTGTGTCGGAACTCTACTTCCGCCATAGTCGCTGCTAATAGACAGTCGTATGCCTGATTTGCAGTCATTGGAAGCCTAAAACGGTCCTTCGTAGTCCTCCGCTGAAGCATGTATGACTTCAACTGATCGACGTTGATTCTTTCTGGCAACTGAATCATAACTTGCTTTAGTGAACTTTTCCTTTAAATTTTCTTTTTCTTTGTATTTATTAACCGTCAAGTCATCCGTCAACTCTAGTAGGCAATAATTAGACGGTTGAAACCGAGACGTTCCCTCGGTGAAACTTATTAGCCCCAACGTTACAAGATGCTTCCTGGCTGTAACCAATGTTTGTTTGGAGATCCGCAAGCAGTCACAGATATATACCGACGTACAAGTGAAGGGCATTACCCAGAAACGCTTATTACATTCGTTTACAAGGAATGCGTATAATGCTACTTCACTTGCAGGTACAGGATTCAACGAAGCAAGTCGCCAGAACTGATTCATATAGTTGATGTAACTCATAACATAAGCTATTGTATAGACGTGTATGTATGGTTACAAAAGATAGTTCTGTTGCTTGCTGGCAAGTTTTTGCAAATCAACCAGCCTATATCGTTTCTTACCAGGTGATACTCTACATGGTTGCAGTAAGCCTTTCTTTATCCATCGTTCAACGTCAGCCCTGCCAAACATTTTGAATGCTTTAGCCTGACTGATTTCGAGTTGTCCTTTTTCCACTTGATGCATTTTTAATGCGATCCTTGTAGCCAAATCGTTCAAGAACAAGTCGTATGGTACATTCTTGTCTGAGAAGATACATTCAATATTCCTATCCATGAATCTCAATTTATGGTTTGGAGATTATTACTGTTTGATTTTCAGTTTGCAAAATTAACGACAAACAAGCAAATTCGTATCATGTTTTCTCGACACGTAGATACGTACACGATAAAAAACGATAGAAAATAGATAAAGGGTGAAAAGTGACATATTTCAGGTGATTTGAGTTCCATACTGCTAAACATATGAACGCAATGACACATATCCATGTAATACTAATTCCCTTTCTTGTTGTATGAAAGCTTTTCTGGGTGTAACAGTGGGCTTGCCCACGGTGGTGCGTCAGACTCGTCTGCGTGCCACTTCCGAAGGAGGTGGGGAGCCTAATCCCCACTTTTTAGAAAAAAGATGGAGCGTGACCACATACTGGGAGCAAGCTCGGTCACTTTTTCCCTCTGGTTGGAGGTCTTCGAAAAGATGATGCATACGATTCTATCGATTGCCCAATATGAGATTCTTACCATTTGTAATTTGGTTACTATTCGATGACCAACTTCAATACAAGAGATTGCATATGGCGGCAAAGTAACGAACTATTTATAGGGGTCTCTATTGGGAATACTACTCATTTTCTTCTAAGGGGGTCCATATCGGACCTACCTTTGTATCTTTTTGTTGCAGATTCCCAATTTGGGAATTTGTTTATTTGAATATCGCAATAAAGTATTGACAGAAAGGACATCCTTCAATAGTCGATAACGATTCGTTATTGAGTTCGCTATAAAGCCAGTTCTGATGTACTCCATCTCTATTAATATGGCTGCATTATACCGATATCTTTGACATAATGCATTATATCTGTTCAACCTGTTTCAAAACATGATGAGGTGATTATAAGTCACCACACCATGTTTATCGTCTAAAAGTTTAGAAACCACATAATCATAATTACCGGCGTTTTAATCTTGTAAAGTATGGAATTGAGTGCAGGATTATCTGGACTCCCTAAAATGGGGAGTCGTGCTGGATACATCATACCGTTTAATCATGCTCCCCAGGCTTAGGGCGTCATACCTGAGGTTGCGAAACACGATCGCAGGTCACTTCAAGGATTATTTATGGAAGAAGCAATTTATAGTTGCATTGCCCAAACTGGGAGCGCAGCAAAAATGTTTTTCAAAACAACATTTAACGTGGCAAAAATGAAAATAACGTCAATATTTTGAATAGAATCTTGCATTTTTGAAGATTTTCTGCTATATTTCATGTTAAATTTAGTATCTTTGCACACATTATTTATAATAGTGTCAATGGCAAAAAAGAATTTGAATCGTATAAAAGTCATGTTGGCTGAGCGCAATCAGACAAATAAGTGGCTTGCGGAACAGGTCGGCAAAGATCCTGCAACTGTCTCAAAGTGGGTCACCAATGCATCTCAACCTTCACTCGAAGTTATCTTCAAGATTGCGGAGGTGCTAAAATGTAACTACACTGATCTCATTCGAGATGTGGATGAACAAGAATCTGTCATCAACTAACACGAACACCAAAATGATTGCGAGAAACGAGATAGATACTATCGAGACATTCTTTGAACAATATTGCAGTTATCAATCGGATATAATGTTCAACTATCATACAGATCGTTTTTTTGACAACATTCTCTCACTGGGGTTTGTTAAAGATGTAGTAGATACATTGATGATCAAGTATCCTATTGATGAAAAGGAATTAGCCTGCCGTCAATGTCTTGAATGGTTTTCTTTTTATAAGGAAATCATTAGTCAAGGGCATGAATATTATCTTTCATATTGCATACACTACTTTCAGTATTTAAGAAATAAAGACAATCCTTTTCAACCGTATTTTGATGAAATTATATGGACTGACAAAAGTGCTACAGAAAATGGAGACAGGCCCACTCTTTTCAAGACAGACTTTGTCCGACCTATGATTGATTATATTATCAATTTATATAGCGCAGAGAACCATATAATATTTAATATTAAAAGATACTCTGAGAGAGTTGAGCGTTTTAGAGAATTGGTAGGAATGAACGATGAAAAAGAGATTCAAAAGCACTTTGCCAAGTATTTGTTTGACACTGGTTGTAATTTCTATCGTGAATCTAACACAAATAACGGACAACTTGACTTTTATATAGAATCGCTCGATGGGGCAATGCGCAGTTCATGGCAATGTCAAGAAGGGCAGTACATTGTTGAAATTAAGGTATTTAATGATATCGTCCAAATACAAAAAGGAATGTCTCAGCTCATTGCATATACCAATCAAATCAATGCTCATGGATGTCTTTTAGTCTTTACAGACAAAGAATTGATCTTTCATAATGTGCCAGAGGGCATAATAGCCATTTCTACATATATTGGTGACAAGACACCAAGCAAAAGAGATAAAGTTGTATCAATAGAATTTTAGAATCGACCTATTCCTCAGCATGTAATATTTTGCAACATTATGACAAGATTCTCAAAATAAGGAATAAATTCACTTTAAACGAACAAAAATAATTATCACGAAATAATGACAAACTATATTGATCAATATAACGCTTTTGTTGAGACTCTTGAGGACATCTTTATGATGGATCACGAGGAGCTCGACTTTGGCATCTATCGCATCATGAACTACAAGCGTGATGAGATCAAGGACTTCCTGAAGAATCGTCTGCTGAATCAGGTGGATGAGATTCTTGCTAAGAACGTAGGCGGTGACCAACTTGCCTTGGAAACAGAGCTGGATACCCAGTTGGGAACTCTTGAAAGAATGGGATTCTCACGAAAGGAGGCAGAGGCTTCGGGACCTATCATGAAACTTCGCGAAAAGATGAAGCGTTTCCGTCCACTTGCAGAGTTGAAGAACGACGTGTATAGTGGTCTTGTGACCTTCTTCTCCCGCTACTACAAAAGTGGTGACTTCATCTCCCAGCGTCGCTACAAGAGCGATGACACTTACGCCATTCCTTACAATGGCGAGGAGGTTAAGCTGTATTGGGCAAATGAAGATCAGTATTACATCAAGAGCAGCGAACACTTCAAGCGTTACTCGTTTGTTGCAGGGAAGAAAACGGTTCATTTTGTACTTAGCGATGCAGACATGCAGATGAACAACGATAAAAACGAGAACAAGAAAGTGCGTCGTTTCGTATTGAACGAGACAAAGCCATTGGAGGTTGTCAATGAAGAACTCTGCATCAACTTCGACTACAAGCTAATGCCTGCTCGTACTCTTCAAAAGACTCTCAACGAGACAATTTTCAAGCAAATACGCGATGCAATTATTCGCGACTATAAGGATTTTATTGCTGCTATTGATGTAGATCCTCATGACAATGGTTTGGACAGCATTCTGCAGAAGCGCATCAACCACTACACAGCTAAGAACAGCTTTGATTACTTCATACACAAAGACCTCGGAAAGTTCTTGAGTCGCGAGTTGAACTTCTTCATAAAGAATGAAATCCTCAACATCGACAATATGGATGCAGAAAGTATCCAAGCGCATGTGGCAACAGCAAAAACCATCAAGGAGATTGGCGAAAAGGTTATCAGTATGCTTGCTCAATTGGAAGATTACCAGAGGAAGCTTTGGTTGAAAAAGAAGTTTGTGGTGCAGACAGATTACTGCATCACCCTTGATCGCATCCCTAAAGAACTTTACCCAAGAATTGCCGAGAACAACGAGCAACGCGAAGAGTGGGTAAATCTTTTTGGCATAGATAAGATTACTGCCGAAGAAGCCCCTACTCAAGACGGCACATTATTCGAGGGTCAAGAAGTGGATACTGGTGAGCTTAGAGAAGGTTACTCTGAGCCATTGAAAGTCAGATTCTTAGAACAAAATCCAACGCTCGTTCTTGACACAGCATTCTTTGACGATGACTTTAAGCACACGTTGCTTGCAGCTATTGAGAATGTAGATGAACAATGCCAAGGTTTGCTCGTCAATAGTGAGAACTTTCAGGCACTTCGTCTTCTCAATCATCGCTATGCAGGCGATGTGAAGTGTGTGTATGTTGACCCTCCTTACAACACAGGTGATGATGACTTTGTGTATAAAGATAATTATCAGGAGAGCAGTTGGCTTACTTGCATAGACAATCGTCTTGAACTCACAAAACCCTATTATCAGGAGGGTGGCTCGTTTGCTGCAAGCATTGACATTAATGAAGTTGATCAACTGACACAACTCCTTGACAAGAACATTGGCAAAGAACAGCGTAAAGCTAACATCACCGTTCGTCGTGCCTCCATAACAGGTGCCAAGGTTATCAATCCTGGTCCTGTAAACATCAGCGAGAATGTCATTATGTATGCCAATGGTGTGAATAAATGGAAGCCGGAAAACGCATACCGCGAAAGAGTTGGTGGTTACGATGATCGTTACGGCAATATCATTCTCAATCCTGACGACAACTATGAGAATTGGCAGTTCGGAACCGTTCTTGACGAATTTGCAAAGGAGAAAGGTGTGGCTAAAAGCAAATTGAGTAAAATTTTCGGAGATAGCTATGACGAAGAACTACTCAAATTTGCTATTAAAAATAGCGAAAGAGTTATTCGTCTCGCTGCGCTTGATGATGCAAGTATTAGTGATGCTGCGCTTGAACTAAAGAAATTGTCCAAGCAAGAACCAAGCAAAATATTCCACATGTCACGTGAAGGTGCAAACGACTATTATGTTAAAGATGGCAATGCAATCCTCTTTTACAAAGATCGTTTGCGCTGGATGGGTGATGGCGTTGTCCCTGTAGAGAAGGTTTCTGACATTTGGGATGATGTTTTGCCTAATGATTTGCACAATGAAGGTGGAGTCGCTCTGAAGAAGGGTAAAAAGCCAGAGAAACTCATCAATCGTATTTTCGAGAGCACAACCGTTGAGGGTGATCTCATTATGGATTACTTTGCCGGTTCCGCAACTTCTGGTGCAGTAGCCTTGAAATCAGGCAGACGCTTTATCAATGTTGAGGCAAACGATTACTTTGACGAGATACCACTCCGTAGATTGAAGAATACGCTTAACGGCGATAAGTCGGGTGTTACTACACTCTATCAATGGAAAGGCGGTGGCATGATAAAATACCTCCGTCTGGAGCAATACGAAGACACGCTGAACAACCTTCAGGTGAAAGCACCAGTTGAAGACCTCCTATCTGCCACCAGCGAGGAGTTCCGTGACAGCTACATGCTACACTACATTGTAGAGTCGGAAGTGAAATCGTGTGTCACTACCGAGGGGGACGATGCACCAATGCCTTTCGAATTAGAGACATTCCGTCACCCATTCTCTGTGCAGATGATGACCACACGCCTTAACGAACAGAAACCTACACGAGTGGATTTGGTTGAGACGTTCAACTACCTCATAGGTCTGCACGTGGAAAAGATGCGATGGCCGATGGAAGATGTGTGCATAGTCAAAGGTCGTCAGCACATCAGCGACAAGCGCATCATCGTGATTTGGCGCGATGTAGATAAAGTGGATAATGAGACGCTAAAGACCTACTTCGCAGAGAATATCAAGCCCGAACTTGGCAACAAGGCATACACTATTTATGTGAACGGCGAGAATACCCTCCAGAACCTTGCAGGGGCAAGCGATCGATGGATAGTACTGCCAACAGAAAAGGCATTTATCAACAAGATGTACGAAGAGTAAGCACAGCATGGCACAAAGAACAACATACACACTTGATCAGACGCTCCTGCTCAACAGCTACTTCCTCGCTCTCTTTGGCTGCAAGACAACGAACGAGTTGTACCTTGCGCTGAAGTCACCCGAACTGGAAGGAGCAAGCAGTGAGGGCGTGTCATTCCTGTGCTCGGAGCTCACCGAACGCATAGCATCGCCATCGCTGACGGCAGAGCAACTGCAGGAATACGATGCTCACATACGCACCTATACTGACGAAATAAACGAAGAACGCATTACGCCCATCAAGTGGAAATACTTCCAGTATCTGGCACTTCTGTTTACCGAGATTTACCTTGACCGCTACATTGGTAACGCTGATGCCTTCTGCAAGGAACTGAACACTTACCGAATCAAGAAGAGCACGCATACGCCATGGCACATGTTTGATGCCTTCAAGGTAGATGAGATGAACAAACTCGCCTTCTGGTGTGCTACGGGTTCGGGCAAGACGCTGATGATGCACATTCACCTGAAGCAGTACTTGTATTATTGCGAGAAGTATGGTCGCAAGACACCCGACCGCACTCTGCTCATCACTCCTAACGAGGCACTAACCAAGCAGCACCAGGAAGAGTATAAACTCTCTGGCATCCAAGCCGAGGTATTTGCTCCACGAAAGACAAAGGACATGTTTGTCGATGTTGAGTTGCTGGAAATAACTAAGCTGGCAGAGGAAAATGGTGAAAAGACCGTGGCCGTTAGTTGCTTCGAGGGCAACAACCTGGTCTTTGTGGATGAGGCGCACAAGGGCAGTAGTGGCGAAACATGGTGGGATTATCGTGAGCGAGTGACACGCAGCGGTTTCTCGTTCGAATACTCTGCCACCTTCGGACAGGCAGTAGCTTCGCAGAAGACAGCCAACGATCGTGCCATCCGACAGCAGGAGTACGGCAAGTGCATCCTCTTCAATTATTCGTATCGCTACTTCTACAACGATGGTTATGGAAAGGATTATGCCGTACTGAACCTCAACCGATGGTATGAGAATGCCGAACAGCACCTTTACCTTACCGCCTACTTGATGAGCCTCTACGAGCAGACGGTCATCTACGAGAGCGATGCAATGATTGCCAACAAGTTCCTCATCGACCGTCCTCTTGGTGTGTTCGTCGGTACAAGCGTCAATGCCCAGAGTAGTGGAAGCACCCCCGGTGGAGCTACTACGGATGTGATAGAAATTCTGCTATTCCTGCGCGCTTTCATCGAGAACAAAGCAGATTTCAGCCGATACATTGCTCAGTTGCTTCGCCCTACGGAGGGTGTGAAGGACAAGGATGGTCATTCGCTTTTCGCAAAATCGTTCGTCTCGCTCAAGGACGGATTGGAAGCAGGAAGCGAACAGGTGTTTGCCGAACAGTTGTATGACAAGATGCGTCGTAAACTGTTCTACGCCGAGAATGATACAGCCACTTTGTCACTTGATCTGCTGAAAGGTGCAGCCGAGGAGATTGGTATTCGAGTTGGTGACAACCGTTACTTCGGTGTCATCAACATCGGCAACAACACTCAGTTCATCAAGACTTGCCGTGAGATGGAGAATCCGTTTGATTGCCATACCAAGGACTTCTCGATGGATTCGCTCTTTGCCAGCATCAACGACGAGAACTCAATGATCACAATGCTGATAGGTGCCAAGAAGTTCAATACGGGTTGGAACAGCTATCGCGTGTCGGTGATGGGATTGATGAAGATAGGTCAGACGGAAGGTTCGGACATCATTCAGATGTTTGGTCGTGGTGTACGTCTGCGTGGATTCAATCATTCGCTGAAACGAAGTAAGGAAATGCCCACAGACGAGCTGCCAGAAAATGTGCCACAACACCTGAAGACTGTTGAAACGCTCTTTATCTTCGGCGTTAGAGCTGACTACATGAAGGTGTTTGACGATGCCACGAAAGCCAATGACATTCCAGACAATAGTCAGCAGGGCGAACCTGTAACAATTGATGTGCCGGTCAAGACGCTCTCCGATCTGCCAAAAGACCTGAAGAGCATTCGCATCAAGGACAACAGCAATTTCCGCAAGCAGGAGCTGACAAACATTGCCGCATTCATGGACAGCATCCATGTGGAACTGGACATGTATGCTACGGCAAACGCCTCTTACAGCGACTCATCAGCATCAGCAGAAGGAGAAACTGCTCGCAGGAATAAAGCAAACCTGACGAACAAACATCTTGCATTCGTCAACTGGGATGACCTGTACTTCCGTCTTGTTGACATGGTACGTACGAACGGCTGGTACAACATGATGTTTACCAAGGCCTCGCTCATCGACATCTTGTCATCATCGGATTGGTACGACCTATACATACCACAGCAGCAGATGGAGTTCCACAACTTTGCTACGGACGTTCGCAAGTGGCAATTCCTTGCTTGCTCGCTTCTGAAATCTTACATCGAGAAGGTGTACGGACGTTGTAAGCGCATCTATGACGATGATAATGTGGAGCGTGTGGTTATCTCTGACGATGATAGCAACTTCATCCAGAAATACACGGTTCAGGTTCGTGAAGACAAGACAGATGAAATAGAACGCATCCGTCAGCTTGTGGAGAAGATTGAGAATGGCACGATGGGCGCTCACGAGATGCTGACACACGAAGAGTGGTTCCAAGGCATACGTTTTGACAAGCACCTCTACATGCCGTTGCTCTACATGACTGAGAAGGACGATAATGGACAGAAACCATACGTTGACCGTGTAAGCGGTTTGCCATGGCTTCGCGTCACGCCACAGCCGCTGAACGATGGTGAGAAGCAGTTTGTAGATGACTTGCGTCAGTACTGCGAGAACCATGCGGAGAAATTTGCAGGCAAGGAACTTTTCCTGTTGCGAAATCAGAGCCGCAAGGGCGTTGGATTCTTCACAGATGCAGGTTTCTATCCTGATTTCATAATGTGGATCAAAGATGGAAAGAAACAGTACGTCGTATTCCTGGATCCTAAGGGCATTGTACATTTGCCTGATGGTATAGCAAGTCCTAAGATTCAGCTCTACAAGAGGTTGAAAGAGAAAACCATGCCAAGGCTAAAAGACAAGAACCTTGTGCTGGATAGTTTCATCCTGAGTGTCTCGCCTTACAACAAGCTGCGTTGGAATCAGAAACCATTGAAACAGACGATGCAGGAAAATCATGTGCTCTTTATGAGCGATGAGGAGTATCTGGATGAGTTGTTTGAATCGTGCATAAATGATTAAATGTTATGACAATAGAAGAACTTAACGACATACTGGCAATTGACGAAAATTACCGCATAGAGCGTACCGTCTCGACAGGTAACATGGATAAGTTCCAAGAGGCAATCTGTGCTTTTGCCAACGACCTGCCTGGCAAACGTCAGAAGGGTTATCTGCTTATCGGCGTGTATGATGACGGCAAGATAAGCGGACTCAAAGTTGATGATGCTTTGATGAAGAAAATTAGTGGAATCCGCTCAGATGGTAATATTCTGCCTCTGCCAGTAATGAATACTGAGAAGGTTGAAACGCCTGAAGGTGATGTGCTGGTAGTGGAAGTTACTCCTTCCTTCGATACTCCAGTGAGGTATCGCGGAAGAACATTCATCCGCATTGGTCCGCGTCGTGATATAGCCACACCGCAAGAAGAACGCATACTGAGCGAACGTTGTGCAGCAGCATTGCCAAACTTTGATACTTATCCTTGTCGGGGGGCATCCTTGGATGATATTGACACAGATGTTATTGTGAATGAGTACATGACTCGTGCTATTGATTCAGAAGTTCTTGCTTCAGATCATCGTCCTCTTGTTGAGCAACTGGCTTCATTGCACCTCTGGAATCTGCAATGGAATTGTCCTACATATGCAGCAATCATTATGTTCGGCAAGAATCCTAAGTTCTTCATGCCTGGATCGTACATTCAGTTCGTTCATTTCAAAGGAAATGATAATGGTGGTGCCATCTTGAATGAGCGACGCTTTGAGGGGTGTTTATATAAGGTGTTACCTCAGATAGATAATTTCATTCGTGATGGTATCGTAACAAAACGTCCAATATCTATCAGCGTTTTGAAAGAACGCAACGTTACCAACTATCCGTTCAAGGCTATACACGAGTTGATGATGAATGCTTGTATGCATCGTGACTATCAGTCGAATATGCCTACTCGCCTTTATCAGTACGACAGACACATAGAGATAATGAACCCAGGAGGACTCTACGGTCAAGCTCGCCCAGAGAATTTTCCTCATGTTAACGACTATCGTAATAACGTAGTCGCTGAAATAATGAAGACCTTCGACTATGTCAATATGTTCAACCATGGTATAACGGAGGTTCAGGATGCATTGCGCACGAACGACAACCCACCTGCGGAATTTAATGTAAACCTTGTAACCGCATTCAGTGTAATACTCAAAGATGAAGCGGAAACATACGAGGAATCAATAGAGAAGGTGAACTTGGACATTGCTTGCTCACAACTTATCCTAAACTTGGCCCGAGAAGTTAAAGTATTGATTGCAAGCATGAAAGATGGTGAAATGACCGCTTCAGAACTCCAACTTGGACTTCAACTTGGACCACAACTTGGACCACAACTTGGACTCGAACTTGGTCAGAAAAGTCAGAGATATTTCAAGAAGGTGTGCCTATATCCCGCTCTTGAACTCAAGCTAATTGCTCAGACTCACCCAGAAAGCCCTCGTCATCCTCGTCAGAAATACTATCTTACGGAGTTAGGGAAACAGCTGAGAGCAATGCTCAAAGGCTCCATCATGTAGGAACTAATCAAGAAAATGTGCGTATTTCCCGTGGAAATCTATCAAAAATGAATACATTTCCACGGGTTATCGCAACATTTTAGATCTCAAAAGGACCGTCAACGGATTGTTTATCAAGATGAAACACGAAAAAAGTGTGGATTACATTTGGTGGTTTGAAACAAAAACGTTAATTTTGCAAGCAAAATTGGCAGAATGTGCTTTTATTGTGTCATCACGATGAACATATGATGCCCAAGTGACTGTAGAAAGCAGGACAATATGTCGTGCAATAATGTAAAATAAATAACAAATAATAGATGAAATAAGAAAGAACGATCAGCCATTAAACATGCTCCATGACGATGGGCGCGTGTAATAATGTGCAGAACGTGATTGACGAAAATAGCCATTACTTTGCAAGTAATTCGTATATTACTGATATTCAAGTCTCTATAAATGTCGCCCAGGCAGCCGTAGAGGAATAATCCTTAGATTCTGATAATTAGTAAGATAAGGAGGCTGTGTCAAAAGTAACTGACACAGCCTCTTCAATGCTTTATTATATATGTAGTAAAGAAGCGGGGGCGATTGTTCAGTTATCG
>OBLI01002902.1_pt1 | contig 13908 bp, 20 predicted proteins | sample 1519701 | NCBI WGS metagenome assembly OBLI01 (sample SAMEA3663005, study PRJEB22513) | pig gut metagenome | biome: pig gut; feature: pig-associated habitat; material: faeces | place: France | collected 2012 | reverse complement strand
GTGGGAGGGTCAGTACTACAGACCAAATGACCTCTTCCGTGTCAAGGTGCTCGGTATGTTCCCGAAGGTGTCGGAAGACGTGCTCATCCCTTACGAATGGGTGGAGCTTGCAAACGAGCGTTGGAAGGAGCTACAGGAAGAAGGCTTCGAGCCGAAGAAGACCTGCCGTGTCGGTGTCGATGTCGCTGGTATGGGACGTGACTCTTCTGTGCTATGTCCGAGGTATGGTAACTTCGTAGGAGAGTTCGAGGTGCACAACTCGGCTGGTGTGGCCGACCACATGCACGTCTGCGGCATGGTGGTTCCGTACCTCAAGAAGAAAGGTGTCAAGGCCTTCGTCGATACAATCGGTGAAGGTGCTGGTGTCTATTCCCGTCTGAAGGAGCTTGGCTATGACTATGCCTACTCCTGCAAGTTCTCTGAGGGTGCGAGGAACCTCTCTGACATCACGGAGGTACGCACCTTTGCGAATATGCGAGCATACCTGTATTGGGCGGTGAGGGACTGGCTTGATCCGAAGAACGGCTTCTATCCAGCGCTGCCTCCTAACGACTTGCTCATGCAGGAGTGCACGGACGTCCATTGGAAGTTCCAGAGCGATGGCGACATCATCATAGAACCCAAGGAAGACATCAAGAAGAGGCTCGGTCGAAGCACGGACTACCTCGATGCACTGGCCAACACGTTTTACCCACGAGACTACGAAGTTGTGCAAGAAAACGAAATTTTCGGGGATATGTTGTAGGTTTCTCGAAAAATTGTCGTACCTTTGCAATGTTTCTTATAATGAGACTGCTTTCAATGGCAGTTTTCATTGCTCTTGCCAGTCTAAGCCGTGAGGACTCAGACTGGCTTTTTTGTTGCGTAGGTTAGCAAAAGTTAAACTTTTGTCGTACAGCGTTTTAGCCTGCATTTTAGCTGATTTTTGTTTGGTCATTTGAAAAAAAATGGCTATCTTTGCAATGTTATAAGAAACAAAATTTATTCATCTAAAATTGAAGAGCAATGAAGGAAATCATCGTCAACATCATCAAGGAAGGTTGGAAGAAAAACCTGCCAGTCTGTGAGGTTATCCGTAAGATTGAGAATGAGACGGGCTTGTACCCACGTTTCGCTCAGCAGGAGTTTGTCAACAACGTTTTCACCTGTAGGCCATGAAGAAGACTGACAAGGCTCTGTCCCTTCTCCGGCAAGGCAGGTTTGAGGATGCGCTGAGTATCATCGTGCATTTCAGACTCGGCTTCACGAAGGAAGAGAAGAGGACGCTGGAGATAGCCCATGAGAGCCTTACAGGTCATTCGTCGTTCTACGAGAGCATCGGAGTAGATACCAGCACTTGCATCAGCAAGGCAAGAGAGATAGTAAGAAACAAGTACAACATCTAAAGACAAAGAGCAATGAAGACAAGTATTGAATTTGAAGGCAAGACCATTACGATCAGCAGCCGGCACATCGGCATCGACACTCCAGAATGGAGCAAAGGTTACGCAAAGCATCACTACAAGGTTACGGTGTCTGTTCCGTACAGCACTGGAAAGCGTGAGTACACCACGGACTATTGGTGCAATACTGCAGAACTGAAGAAACGAGACCTCTATGAGGTTCTTGAGACCCTGTGCAGCGATGCCACCTACGGAGATATGAGTATAGACGACTTCAACTTGGAGCTGTGCTACGAGAAGGTGTCTGAGTGCATCCGTGCCTACAACGGCTGCAAAGAGACGTTTGAAGCGTTCAAGAATATGTTCCTTAACCCATACAGCCTGGGAGATTATCTGAGAGAGAAGTATGACATTTAGAGTATCAAGGCAGACAGCATTGATTGCTCTTCAATAGATGAAGCGATGGTGCTGGTCTGCGAAGATAGGCACCATCCAATTTTTGAGAACTATGAGCAAGGTTTATGAGAACACAGGCAGTCGTATAACCATCTATTCAGACAGCGGCGAGTACAGGATGATAGCCGTCAGAAGGGCTATCTCAGAAGACCACAACGGCATCACTCACTACTATGGCTCCAAGTGGTACATCGAGACGCACCAGCGGAAAGGGTTCGGTTTCATCCCTTGCACGTTCAGAGGTCTTCAGTACGTCGTAAGGAAGAAGAAGGAGATTATCGAAATGCTCAGCAAGTCTGTTCAATTCACACAGGCATACGCAGAAATGAAGGCAAAATGAGGCGGTTTTAGCCAAAAAGTATAAAAAGTGCTTGATATTGCGCATATTTTTCAGAAAAAAGTGCGTGAGTTTCAAGCATTTTTTGTATCTTTGCCGCGTTATAACATTTTCGCGCATGCCACCTATCAAAGAAATCTTTGGTCTCGGTAATCCGGGAACCATCATTAACGAGTTAAAGAAGAAGTCGGTCGAGGTGCCCGATTGGGGTGTCTTGATTAACGACTATGAGCCCACCAAGCACAAGATCGTGCATGACATGATTGGCCGTAAGGACAGACAACGTTCTGACGGAGTGGTGGAGAAAGCGTCTCGCATCTACATCGGTATGGAGAAGCTGTTGTCGCATCGCTACAACGAGTACACGTTCTCCATCCCTGTGAAGCGTGTGTATTCCAACCTCGAAGACAACCAGACGAGGAAGGAGATTGCCAAGGCTATCGAGGCTATCTACAAGCACGCTCGCATAGATGCCGTGAACCTCAAGCGAGGCCTTGCCTACTACGCTGCCTGTGAGATTTTCACTATCTGGTACACCGTGGAACGTGAAAACACGCTCTATGGCTTCCCATCCAAGTACAAGCTGAAATGTAAGACCTACTCGCCTATGGACGGAACGAAGCTGTACCCTCTCATTGACGAAATGGACGATATGCTTGCCATGTCGTTTGAGTACGTCAAGAAGGACGGTGAGAAGACAGTGACCTACTTTGAGACCTACACGGCAGAAAAGCACTACCTCTGGAAGCAGGACGGTTCCGGTCCAGACGGATGGACTGAGGTTACAGCTGTAGTGACTGATGAGGGCATGATTCAGAGCGGTGAGAACATCGAGATAATGAAGATACCTGGAGTGTACCTGCATCGTGTGGCTCCTGTCTATCATGGTCTCACCTATCTGCGTGAGGAAATGGAATACTCGCTGTCTCGTCACAGCGACGTGATTGCCTACAACTCGGCTCCTGTGCTGAAGATTACGGGTAAGATTATCGGTGACGAGAACAAGGGTGAAAGCCGTCGTGCATGGCGCTTGGAGAATGGCGGTGATGTGGCATACGTTTCTTGGCAGCAGTCCGTGGAGGCTTTGAAGTACCACGTTGACATGCTGGTTAAGCTGTTCTTCATGCAGGCACAGATGCCTGACGTTTCTTTCGACAACTTGAAGGGTCTTGGCAGTATCGGCTATGATGCAAGGCAGACCCTCTTTACTGATGCTCACTTGAAGATTGGTGATGAGGCTGGCGCATGGATTGAGTTCCTGGAGCGCGAGTGCAACGTTATCAAGGCCTTCTTGAAGAAGATGAACGTCAAGTGGGAAAAGGAGATTGACAACGTAGATGTCGAGCATGTAATCACTCCGTTCGTCCAGAACGACGAGAAGTACGAGATCGAGAAGTGGACGAAGGCCAATGGCGACAAGCCTCTTGTGGGACATCTTGAATCCATCCGCAAGGCAGGTCTTTCAGACGACCCAGATGCCACATTCGAGGAGTACGAGAGAGAGCAGAACGCAAGCATGGAAAGCCGTATGCAAGATGTTCTTGGAGGCGGTTCAGCAGAATAACATCAACCCACATACAATTATGAAGAAGAAATTAGCCAAGTGGTTCCTGCTGGTCGCCAAGCGTCTCGACCAAGAGACCCACGTTGAGAACGCTCAACACATCGAAGACTATGACGCTCAGAAGTTAGGCTTGACCTATGTGATTACGAAGAAGGACATCAAGGACTTCCGTTTCAAGGATGGCGCAAGGATGAGTGTTCGTCAGGGCGAGCGTGGTATCATCCATGAGGTGAAGAAGAATATCCGCAAGTACATCATAGCCGGCATCGATGCCAACCGACTCATCGAATATGATGTCAAGCGCGAGGACGGAGGCTTCCGTATCGGTGGAGAACTGAAGGTGTACGTCCGTAAGTCGGAGAATAATGGCGAAGTGAAATAATAAACCTGCAACTCCTCACTTCTGCAGGGAGTGTGAGCATGTTACGCTTGTGACAAGGTTTCACACTCTCAGCGTGAAAGGAGAGCCTACGATGGGCGAGTGTCCATACTGGACGAAATCCAGATATGTGTTGTTGAGTCAGAAAGCATGTGCAGAACATTTCAAGATGAAACTTTGATTATGCCACCAGTCATTTCGTTTGCCAAGTTTGAGTTCGAGGAGAGCCGCTACCATAGAGGCAATAAGTATTGGAATGCCACGACCTTGATGAAGGCCGTGAAGGGCCAAGAACTGGAGCCTTTCGACTATCCTGTTGCCTGCTATGACATGAGCAGCAGGTATTTCTCTCTGGAGAACATGGATGATTTCTGCTGGCAGGTCAGACGGACTCTTGCTGCCGACTATGAGAACCACCCCATCATCCTTGACGATATGGGACAGGTAGCGGACGGCAACCATCGGCTCTGCCATGCCATCATTGACGGTGTGTCCTCCGTAAAGGCATACCGCCTCGTGAATATGCCGGAACCAGATTTCGTAGAGAAGTAATAGCATGGCAAAGCCTAAAGGTATCAATCAGAAAGCCAAGTGGCGTGCTCACTCCATCCGTCTTGCGAGATATGCGGATAGGGTGCAGTCCGTCTATGATACCTTGAACAAGGAGATTGCCAGTGCTGTTGTCCGAACATCATACGACGGCTCTGTGCCGTTCCGCTTCGCAGACTATCCACTTACCAAAAAGAAGATCGAGGAGGTGCAGGCCGCTTTTGTGCGTGACCTGCGCTCCCTCATTTATAGCGGAACGAGTGAAGAGTGGAAGCAGAGCAACATCGTACAGGACTTGCTTGCCGATAAGGTACTGAAGTTCTACGGAGCCAAGGAGAGAGGTAAGAAGCATCATGTCTATTATCAGACCAACAGCGATGCACTGAAAGCATTCCAGCAGCGCAAGGAGGACGGCATGGGTCTCTCTGAAAGGCTTTGGAATCAGTCGAGGAACTATAAGGAGGAAATGGAGTATGCCATTTCGTCAGCCATTGAGAAGGGTACGTCTGCCGTCAAGCTAAGCAAGCGTCTGAGTAAGTACCTCGTCGATTTCCCATCCCTCAAGCACGACTATAAGGATAAGTTTGGAAAGGCAGTTACATGCCAGGACTGCGAATATCGTTCCATCCGACTCGCTCGCTCGGAGATAAACATGGCCTACCGCAAGGCAGAGCAGGAACGCTGGAAGCAGTTTGACTTCGTTCTCGGCTATGAGGTCAAGCTGACTCAGAACGGCCACCATGTGTCGGACATATGCGATGATCTTGCTGGCAAGTACCCGAAGGACTTCATCTTTCTCGGATGGCACCCGAACTGCATGTGCTATGTTATCCCCATACTAAAGACTGAGGAGCAGTTTTGGAATGATGAGGACGTTTCGGAAATCGTCGAGCCACCGAAGAACTTCACGTACTGGCTGGAGGCTAATGCAGAGCGTATCGACAATGCTGCAGAGAATGACACTCTCCCTTACTGGTACACGGACAATGCTCAGTATGTCAATACGACACGTTGGGAGAACTGGCGCAGGCTTGTTGCATATGATGATGAGGCCGGAGAAGAATGGAAGAGGGTCCTAAGATGGAAGGAAGGCCTTGAGATTGATACAAGCCGCTTCGAGAAATTGCTTCTCACAAAAGGAGTCAGAGACACGCAGCTTGACGGAGAGCTATACAGGTTGACGTCACAAATTGAGCATGAGAAGGATAAATTCAGCGATGAATGGGATAGGGTATTTGGTATCGTCAGTAGTGATGATATTGAAACCAAATATGGAAGGAATTTCGCAAATAGATTGTCTGCGAAGCTACATGCCATTCCTCACATGCTTCAGTACGATGTGCAGGCATCATATCAAAGACTTCGTGGCATTGAGGAAATGATAACCGAATATGAGTCTTACTTGTCTGGCGATCTTGTGGACGTAGTAAAACCATCCTTCACTCAGAAAGCGGCTGGATTCGGAACTATCACTCGTGATGTAGGTAGGGTGCGTGACCAACTCAATGCTTTTGTTGGTACGGCAAGAAAAAACCATTACGGCTTCTTGGATTTCCGTGACCACTTTGACCACATGGTGACAAGTGGCAAGATGAATGACTCTATTCGCCTTCAGTTTGCAGAAATGCTTGACCGAGATGAGGGCGCAGTATGGAAATGTATTGACCACCTCAATGAACTGGCGAATGCAACGGATTTGAGAAAGATACCGAAACGCTGGTATCGAGCTTTCAACAGGTACATGGAGGACATCAGAGCCTATGATATAGAGGTGAATGGCTATGGAGGTGTGTACAATCAGATTGAGGGAGCGTACAACATCTATAAACTATCCACCCACCCAGCAGCTATTAAGTATGGACTGCTGAGATTGAATGCCAACGTACCTTGGAACTTGTTTGAGGTATTCACTGAAAATGGCATCGATTTGAAGTATCTCCCGAATCCTCTCTTATTCAGAGACGAGACGACATTTGTTCCTTGGTATGATGGTATTAGGCAGAACATTGATAAGGATTTCAATATCTATAGCAGTGGCCATTGTTGTTATAGATTTGGGCATGTGTCTATCAATCGAGCCTACTTCGATCAGACTAAAGGACGATGTGCAGGGAATATGTATGAGGTGCAGGAGATATTCTATCATGAGTATGGCCATGCACTTGACCATCAGAAAAACTGGGGTAGGTCTAAGCGTATTACTGCGTTGTTCGACAAATATGCAGCAAAATATGAAGCGATGAGCGAAACGGAACTTAGAGACAAGTTCTGGGCTGCATGGTTAAAGGTAGTGCAGAAAGCAAATCCTGGAGCCGAGGTAATGGTGGAAACAAAGGCTATCAGTGAACAAAGCGGTTCTATGTCAGATGTCATTCAAGCACTACGGAAGGACCATTTGAACATCAGCGGTGGTCATTCGGACATATACTATTATATGACTGACAAGAATGGAAAGCTGATACTCGGAATGGATGGACTTCCTGTTCAGAACAAGTTTAGTCAGTTAGCTGAGTTCGTTGCACACATGGACGAAATCTACTGGTTGCCGAATGAGTTATGGGAAGCATTTGATTCAGAGTTCTATAAGGAGGTACGTTCTCTTATGCGAGTCGCCTATCGTGGTGGAAAGGATGCGTTAAATAAGTAAAACCACTTTGCTATGTCGCAAGAAATGAATATCTTTGCATTATGAATAAAGAAGAATACATCAAGCAATGCGGAGCACGCACCTCGAAGGATTTGTCTGCAGACCAAATCCTTACCTATTTCATCAAAGGGTACGGAGGTGTGCAGAACCAGGCATCAGCAATGCGCATCAAGCAAGGCAGATTGTTTGGTGTTGACATTGATCGTGCCAAAGGTATTGCCATGCTCAGACAGGCTTTTGACCTCGACAAGATTCTGGAGCTTCATTTCATTGAGGGTGAAGGTGTTATCCGTGATGGAGAAAGCCTTCCAGCGCCCCATTTTCTGATGAGGTTTCGCAAAGGTTAAACAATTTGAAAATCAAGTTGTTAGCTGAAAAATAATTTGAAAAACGCTTGGTCATTTGCAAAAAAATGACTACCTTTACAGTATAAATAAGAAACCAAATAAACAAGAAGAGCAATGAAAGCAAATGTAAGAAACATCGAGGTCAACGGCTGTCAATTCACAGTTTGGTCTGACTACATCGCAAGAGGTACTTTCGCAGAGAACGAAAAAGGTGAGGTTAAGCAGCTTATTGGAAGTGGATATATCTCAGCAGAAAGAACCGTAAAGAAAGCCATTAAGAGAGAGTTTTTCAGCTAAGAGTTATAAGAAACATAGTTATTCACCATCTAATTTTAAGAGCAATGAAGAAAGAAGATTTGAAAGCAGCCATCAAGGCTAACTTTGAGAACAACGAGTTTGCAACCGCAATGGAACTGAACAAGGATTTGTTCCAGGAGTATGAGAACGCAGCTGGCAAGCGCAGCGCAGCAGCCATCGTGTCCTACTACCGCAAGAAGGCAGGTGAAGCTCCTGCAGAACCAGAGACAATCACCTCAGAAGAGGTCGGCAAGGTAGAGGACATTCTCCCTGCAGAAGAGAAGAAGGAAGAGAAGGTTGAGGTTCCGGCACGTCGGTTCGCCCTCGACGAGGAGTTCAACCTCAACGACATCAAGGAGCTGCTGGAAAGTGAGAATCCTGCGCTCTCCCTCTACTGCATCACGAAAGAGGAGTTCGAGCAGGTCAGCGACGAAGAGAAGCGCATCAAGACCACCATGTACGTCAAGCCGGATGGTCTCGGTTGGGAGAAGGCTTCAGAGGTCAGTCAGCTCTTGAAGGACAATGACTTGAAGTCGTTCCGCAAGCCTGGTTCGTTCTACAACAGCAATGCAGGCCTGCCAGTTGGTGAGGTCTATGTGAAGTACACCATGTATAAGGTCTGTGACGCTCTCCAGCGTTTCGCTTTCCGCACGAACACGTCAGCCATCAGATGTGCAACCTGTCTGTAAGAAAGGAGGTCGGTATGCAAGGCTTGACAGCAATGGTCAGCAAAAGCCTCGGAGTGTCTTCAAGAGAGGCTGATGTGATTATCGACGAGCAAGCGAGCATCGGACTGGATATGATGGCCAACGAGGGTCTGGATATAGAAGATGTCGAGGAACTGATGTACGACATGGGTATAGAACCCGACTATCTGGACGAGTTCCTTCTGAGAATGTGCTAATACATCAATATCTATATAAGGAAAGAGGGTCTTAGCAAGTTCTAAGACCCTCCCTCTTTGTCTTTTGTCGTTGTTTATACCCCACTAAGCGTCTTCACGAAGCGCAGAGCTTCCTCTTGCTTGGCTTCCCTGTCTATCTTCGTGTCCGGCAGATCTGTGTCGCTCTCATCGAGAAGCCGTAGGAAGGTTGTCTCAATGTCAGACACCTGCATCTGGTATGTGGTAGCTGTACCTCTCGGCTCAACGGCAAGCCTCTGGAGTTTTACGGATTGCTGGTATAGTTTCTCCAGCTTCTCATCGTCCTTGGGTAGTTTGGTGTATGCAGCTTCCATGTAGGTGCTGATGGCCTCCGGCATCTTATATCCATTGTATGCTTCGAGTACTCTCTGGGCGACCTCCTTTGGTTCATTGCAGTAGTCACCTTCGCTACCTGTCATTCGTGCATCAGAGGCACGGAAATAGCGAAGACCTTTGTCGTAGTCGCTCAATGACATCGAGATATGGTCTGCTATGAGCGAAGAGCAGTAGAACCCCATATAGACCTTCTCCTTGTAGAGCTTGGTCTGCTTGGTGTCTTTGCCACACCCCATCACTATGAAGATGGATAGTGCGAAGATGATGATTGTTTTTGCTTTCATGCCGCAAAATTAGCAAAAGTTCCGCAAATGGAGCATTGGTAGTTATAAAAACAAGGTTTTGCGCGTGAAATATGCGTTAGTTTCAAGCACTTTATGAAAAGATTATTGTAATTTTGTGCCAAGAAAGCGTATGTAGATGTACGTTTGAAAACCTTCTCTGGATGGTTATGCGTTCATCGCAACGCACGAAGTTTAATCATTTTAATTCAGTTTACATGAACAAGAGACAGAGAAAGGTTTTCACCTTATTGAGAACGAAGACTAAGGCGATCGGTCTCAATCGTAAGGAGCTGGAGGGTCTTGCGCTGAAGATTGACAAGAACCTGCAACTCGAAGAAGATGCCTCGGATGAGGAGGTTGACGCTGCTATCGAGGAAGCAATTGATGCGGCACTCCCATTCTTAGAAGTGAGCCAGTCCGTGGCTCAGCGCTCAATCCAATCATCACTCCAGCGTATGCGTGACCAGAACGGTGACGATGATGATGCTGACGATGATGAGCCTGACGACGATGATCAGGACGATGGTGACGGAGACCGCAACGTTCACCAGCGCGGAAAGGGCAAGAAGAATCATCGTTCCACCAAAAGCAATTCTGAGGATAGTGAAATCATGAAGCTTCTCAAGAAGCAGAATGAGACTATCGAGGCAATGAAGGGCCAGATTGACAACCTGCAGGGCGACCGTGTAACTGACGCGAGGAGAACGAAACTGAAAAAGCTCGTTGAGAACACAGGAACCTTCGGAAAGTCGGTGGTGAAGCAGTTCAGCCTCATGTCCTTCAAGGACGAGGATGCCTTCGAGGACTATCTCGATGAAGTGCAGAAGGACTTGGACGACCTCAACCAGGAGCGTGCCAACGAGGGCTTGAAGAAGCTCGGCGAGGTGCCAAGCGGTGAGCGCAAGAAGAGTCCCGAGAACCAGAACGTGGACGTGCTGTCAGACTCAGACATCATTGCCTTGGCTGGCGGTGCTCCGCAAACAGAGAACAAGTAATTAAAGTAAAAAAATGGGTGCACAAGCAAATCTGAACAACGACGGATTCCACATTGATGCCGCTAACGACTCAATCGTGATCCGCAAGTATGGTGCCGGCATCACCGGTGGCCGTACCCTTGACATGACTGACTTCCCTGCCGACCTCAAGTGCATCAAGGCTGGTCATGTCGTAATTCGTAGCACAGAGGACGAGACCCTGTATAAGCCCATGCCTGTTGCCGCAGGTGGTGAGGCATACGATTCTCTCCCTGCGAACTACGAGTATGTGGGTGTTGTAGTTGCAACCAAGCCTGTTGACTATCCTCTCGTAGGTATCATGTACGCAGGTGAGGTGAACGACGTAGTAAGCCCCTATCCTGTGAGTTCCATCAAGGCTGCGTTGAAGTCTGCACTTCCCGGCCTCGTGTTTATGCACGACTAAGTTGCAGAACCCATAAAATTGAAATAGGACTATGCAAGAATCATTGTTCATTCAGTTCATCATGGCGCTTTGGCCCAAGCTGTCTTTGTATGTCAATACGAAGGTGAACAACGGCCAGCCCATGACGTACCTTCATAAGACCATGCTGACTCCTGTGTACAGCGCAGATCAGAAGTGGGAAGGTACTTCTGCCAATACGGTGTATGTAGCTGCTGACATGGTTGCTATGGATTCCCCTCTTCCCGTGAAGAAGCGTGACTCCGTTTCGACCAGCAACGGCAAACTGCCTAAGATTGGTATGGAGAAGAAGAAGGGTGAGACCGACATCAACACCCTTAATATCATGAACGCTCAGTACCAGGCACTCGTGGCAGGCGGCAATCAAGCTGCTGCTGCCTCTCAGCGCCAGCGCATCATCCAGCGTTTCGCTGACGATGTTGTGTACTGCTCCGTAGGTATTGACGAGAAGAACGAGGCTAACTTCCTTACCGCTCTCGCAGACGGTGTGATGGCAGTTCCCGATGAGGAGAACACCGGAACAGCTCTCCGCGTGAAGTTCGGTTATGACAAGTTCCCGCAGAACCACTTCGGTGTCGAGGTGCTCAACCACATCGGCCGCGAGGACATCGAGCGTGTGCTTGCCAAGGCTAACGAGGATGGTGTGACTATCACCACAATCGCCATCGCCCTCTCGACTTACCGTGAAATGAAGAAGGAGCGCTGGGCTCGTGAGTTGGTGGCCGACGCCAAGGACATCACTTACACCGACAGCACGAAGCTGCCTATCCCGAACGCTACTGTATTCGATGAGTCCTTCGCAACTGAGTTTGGTGGCATCCAGTTCTTGAAGATCGACCGCACCGTGTACTTCGAGAAGAACGGCAAGCGCACTCCTGTCAAGCCGTTCAACGCTGACAAGCTGGTGTTCCTGTCGAGCACTATGGTCGGATCTCTCGTTTGGGGTACTCTTGCCGAGGTAACCAACCCTGTGGCAGGTGTGAAGTACCAGATTCTCGACCAGTACAAGCTCATTTCGGAGTTCTCGACAACGAAGCCTCTGATTGAGCACACCACTGGTGAGGCCCTGGTTATCCCTGTTATCGAGAATGTTGACCAGATTTACACCATCGACAAGACGAATGCTTTCGTGGTTGACACCGACGCTGAGACTGAGGACTCTGGCGACACCTACACTACCATCAATGGTAAGAAGTTCGTGAAGTCTGAGGCTATCGCAGGCTTGAACGCTCTCGGTGCAAACCTACCTGCAAACGCAACTGACGATGCTGTAGTCAAGGCTGTAAACGCTCTGAGCGACAAGGACGAGGCCAAGTTCTTCAAGAACGTTATCTACCTGCCTAAGCTGACTCCCGATAGTCTGAGCTTCACCAAGGCTGCTGACAGCACCGGCAAGACCGTGAGGGTTGACTCTAACGACAAGACCAACATGGCCACCTCTACTGCTACCACGACAGACGCTTGGATTACTCCGGCCATCAGCAATGGTGTAGTGACCGTCAAGGTTGCTGCCAACAGCGAGGCTTCGGCTCCTAAGCGCACAGGTAGCGTGACTGTGACTGTGGGCGAGAAGAGTTCTACCATCGCAGTAGAGCAGGCCGCTAACGCTTAAATTGTGACGAGACATGAAGACAATCAGACAGGCACTCATCGATGAGATTATCTACCCCATGCCCGAGGGCAAGGTGGAGAACAAGATGATCGCTCGCGTCATCAATGGCGATGATGAGTACACACCCGAAGTCGCCAAGAGTGACGAGTACCGAGGCGCCTATGCTGACTGCCTCATTGCCCTTCTCCAGTCAGTAGGTTTCTCTGAGTCGGACAAGAGTGTGAACGCTCTCTCCGATGAGGCCAAGAAGAGACTTCTGACTATCGCAAACTCCATATATAAAGCCATCGGTGAGGAGGAGGTTCTTACCGAGCCCAAGCCGATGGTTTACATCAACTGCTGAGAGCCATGCCGATACTGAAAATGAAACCCCACATTCTCGAAGTGCTCATCTTGACGGAGGAGTACGAGGATGAGAATGGCGACTTCCACAAGGGGCAGGAGGAATGGGTGGAGCTGTGTAGGTGCGATGCAGTCCCAGCCGGAGAGGCAAGAGAAATCACGCTTCCCGACGGAGTGACGGTCGCCTACTCCTACACCATCTACCTGCCGAAGAAGACAAGGGAGATCGTGACGGGCGAGAAAGTCCGTGTCAGTTTCTTCGGTGACGGCACCCTGCAGGAGAAGAAGGAGTTCTCGGTTAAAGGTTTCCACCGCTATCAGCACCAATGTAAGATGTGGGTATGAGCGACATCAGACTGGTCACATCGCAGAAAGCCATCGACGAGCTGTTCGCCAAGGCAGCGAAGATTATCTTCGATAGGGTTCAGTACAACCTCAACTACCTCGGCCTGCTCTGCATAAAGAGGATAAGGGACAGAAGCGGTGACGAAAGCTGGTACGATCAGACTGGTAACCTCAGAAGCTCGATAGGCTACGCCATCTACTCCTACGGCCGGAAGCAGATAGAGTCAACCTTTGACTCCGTTCTCGGTTCGAGTGAAGGCTCGGAGAAAGGCCGGAAGATGGTGGCAGACCTCGCAAGCAAATACTCAGACACCTACGCATTGGTCGTAGTAGCCGCTATGGAATACGCAGATTACGTTGAGGCCATCGACTCGAAAGACGTCCTCGCATCGACGGAAATCTACGCTAAGTCAGAGGTGAACCGATACCTGGAGAAAGCAATCAAGGAAGCAGAGAAAGAAATCCAACGAATAGAAATGACGCTATGAAGTCAGACATTCTCATCAAGGATGATGTGTACGCATTCATCAAGAAAAGCCCTCTCGCTGCCGCCGTCACAGGCAAGGTATGCAAGCAGGGTGTCCGGCCGAAAGGCTCTGACAAGGAAGATGTGGTGATTGCCGTTATAGCCAATCTGAACGGGCAGATACAGGAGGCCGCGGTGAATGTGAA
>OBLI01002897.1_pt1 | contig 13918 bp, 8 predicted proteins | sample 1519701 | NCBI WGS metagenome assembly OBLI01 (sample SAMEA3663005, study PRJEB22513) | pig gut metagenome | biome: pig gut; feature: pig-associated habitat; material: faeces | place: France | collected 2012 | reverse complement strand
GTTGTAGTCCGCGGCGGCCTGCTGCACCGTGTCGGTGGGCAGCGTGCCGGCGGTCGCGGGGCGTGCGGCAGGCGTTTCGGATATGCTTGAAAAATACGCCACCAAGCACAAGCCTACGAGGCACGTTGCCAGAATGAGCGTAGCGCTGTGCCGGCTACCCCTTTGCTTGCGTCGGGTCATGCTGCGGTGCTTACTTGGTCAGGGCCACCTCAATGTTGTTTTTCAGCACCTCGCTGCCGGGGTAGCCGCCTTCGCTCAGGTTGTCGTAGGCCGTTTTGCCGTCTTTGCCCAGCAGCAGGTACGACGGGATGCCGGGAATGTTCAGTTGCTGGCACAACTCGTCCCACTGCTCTTCCGTCAGGCGGTAGTGCTCGCCGCTGATGCCTTTAATCATCTCCGCCCAAGTGTCCTGCGGCGACGAATCGCCCGTTACATACACAAACACGCAGCCTTTCTCTTCGAGTGCAGGCTTGATTTCGTCAATCTGCCGCATGGCCATGCGGCAGGGACCGCACCACGTGGCCCAGAAGTCGATGAGAGCCACCTTGCCCTTGTAGTTGGCGGCAATGGCCTTCATGATGTCGGCTCCGCGCACGGTGGCAGGCAGGGTCTTCACCACAGAGTTTACAGGTTTCGAGTCGGCAGGCTCAGCCATTTCGGTGTCGGCCTGGGCGGGGTTGTCACGATGGGGCCGTTTGGCGCAGCTTGTGGCGGTGATAAGGCCAGCCGCAGCCAGCATAAGGAGGGACTTTTTCATTTTCTGATGGTTTTAGGTAAAAAAGGAAAATGCCCGGGCTGGCGCTTCTGCCTCCCTGCATTTACTGCAAAAATACGACTTTCCCCCTTATATGCACCCATACCTTTGTTAATATACCGATTAAATCGTTACATTTGTCCGCGCAAGCCCCCCCTGCCGCCGACGCATGCAGCCCAGCCGATGGCTTGCCTACAATCACAAAAACCCACTGACATGCACACATTCCTTCACGTTTCTGACATCGGTCCGCTCGACGCTGCGTTGGCCGAGGCCGCCGAAATCAAGGCCGACCGTTATCAATACGAACACCTGGGCCGTCATCGCACGGTGCTCCTCATTTTCTTCAACAATTCGCTGCGCACCCGTTTAAGTACGCAGAAGGCCGCCCGCAACCTGGGCCTCGACGTCGTGGTGCTCGACGTGAACCAGGGTGCCTGGAAGCTTGAAACCGAGCGCGGCGTGGTGATGGATGGCGACAAGAGCGAGCACCTGCTCGAGGCCATACCCGTCATGGCCTCCTACTGCGACCTCATTGGCGTGCGCACCTTTGCGGGCCTCACCGACCGCGAGGCCGACTACGCCGAGCACATCCTCTCGCAGTTCATACGCTACTCTGGCCGTCCCGTGTTCAGCATGGAGAGTGCCACGGCGCACCCCTTGCAGGCCTTTGCCGACCTCATCACCATCGAGGAGCACAAGCGCAAGCCTCGTCCCAAGGTGGTGCTCACCTGGGCCCCCCATCCCCGCGCCCTGCCGCAGGCTGTGCCCAACAGTTTCGCCGAGTGGATGCGCGCAGCCGATGTCGACTTGGTAGTGACCCATCCTGAGGGCTACGAGCTCGACCCCCTCTTTGTGGGCGATGCCCGTGTGGAGTATGACCAGCGCCGAGCCTTTGAGGGCGCCGACTTCATTTATGCCAAAAACTGGAGCTGCCCGGGCGTGACGCGGCCGGCTGACTACGGCAAGGTCATTAGCCGCGACATGGACTGGACTGTCGACGAGGCCCACATGGCCCTCACCAACGACGCCTGCTTCATGCACTGTCTGCCCGTGCGCCGCAACATGATCGTGAGCGACGCCGTCATTGAGTCGCCCCGTTCGCTCGTCATTCCCGAGGCCGCCAACCGCGAAATCAGCGCCACCGTGGTGCTCAAGCGCATGCTGCAGGCACTCTGATTGGGGTGAAATCCGTCGGCACGGCATCTGTTTGGTCGAGGCGGGAGACGGGAAAAAGGAGATGCTACGTAAAAAATATCACGTCGTACGTAAAAAATATCACGTCGTACGTAAACTTTTTTACGTAGCATCTATTTTCGGCGGGGCGGCGGGCCGTAAAAACAGGCCGCCGTGGGAACTTTCTTCCACGCCGTGGGAACTTTCTTCCACGGCGGGGGATTTTTCTTCCACGGCATCCCGTCGGAGGCAACGCCTTCAATGCGTTTACCGAGCACCCGTCTTTTCTGGGGGCGCTCATACAAGTTTACCGGACACCCATAACACAAAGCAGGCAGGCCGACCGCGTGGTCTGCCTGCCTGCTTTGTGTTTGCGAGGAGGGAATTTAAGCCTCGGTGGGGCGCTCGATGTAGGCCACCACGTCGCCCTTGTTCACGTGGCTTCCCTGCTTGGCGTTGATTTCAACCAGTTTGCCGCCCAGCGCTGCGGGCACTTCCACAATCTGGCCGTAGTTGTTTTCAATGTAGCAGAAGAAGTCGCCTTCCTTGTATTCCTTGCCAATGTAGGGCTCGATGCTCTTCACGCATTCGCCGTCGCCGCCAATCTCCCAGAGCACGGTGCCGGCCTCGGGTGCTACCAGAGCGTCGGCCTTGGCGTGCTTGAGTGCTGCAGCCTCTTCGGGCGAAATGCCGGCCGCGTTGGCCTTGTCCTTGGCAGCCTGCAGGTCGGCCAGGAAGCGCTTTTTGGCGGCACCGCTCTTGTAGTCGCGATACTGCGTTTCGTGCATGGCAAACTCAAAGAGTTCCTCGTCGTCCTCGCCACGCTCCCAGCCGTTCTCCTCCATCTCCTTGATGAAGCGGGGCAGTTCGTCGGGATAGTAGCTCTGCGGGTCGGCGGTGGTAAACTCGAAGCCTTTCTCCTTGGCCAGGGCAATGATTTCGGGGTCAACGGGGCCAGGCAGCTGACCGCTCTTGCCCAGTATCATGCCCCAGATGGAGTTGTCCATCATGCTGTAGCGGGGCTTGCCCATCGACTCCGTGAGGAGGTTCATCAGCGCGATGTTCTTCACATACTGCGAGAAGGGCGTCACGAGAGGGGGATAGCCCACACGCGGCCACACATAAGCCACCTCGTCGAAGAGGCGTACCAGCAGTTCGTCCTCCGAGAGTTCGGGCTCGCCCTTGGCGGCGCGGTTGTTGTTGATGGCGCCCATCACACCTGTGAGGTCGGCCATCATCGAACCCATCATGCCGCCCGGCAGTCCGCAGCCCAGCAGCAGCGAACTCATCAGTCTGTTGGCGGGATTCATGAAGTAGCCCAAGAAGTCGTCGATGAACTCCTGCGTCAGCTTGCGTGCTTCCATGTAAGCCTCCATGTTGATTTCGGGCACGTCGAAGCCTGCATGTTTCAGCATGCTCTGCACCGAAATCACGTCGGGGTGCACCTTACCCCACGACAGCGGTTCGATGGCGGTGTCGATGACGTCGGCGCCGTTGCGGCACACCTCCAGGATGCTGGCCATCGACAGGCCCGGACCTGAGTGGCCGTGGTACTCAATGATGACCTCGGGGTGCTTGTCCTTAATCATCTTCGTGAGTTTGCCCAGCATGGCGGGCTGACCGATGCCGGCCATATCCTTCAGGCAGATTTCGGGTGCGCCGGCCTCAATCAGCTGGTCGGCAATGTGGGCATAATACTCAGCCGTGTGTATGGGTGAGTTGGTGATGCACAGCGTGGCCTGCGGCGTCATGCCAGCCTCAAGGGCGTATTTGATGGAGGGAATGATGTTGCGCACATCGTTCAGTCCGCAGAAGATGCGGGTGATGTCTACGCCCTGAGCGTGCTTCACCTTATACATCAGTCGGCGCACGTCGGCGGGCACGGGGAACATGCGCAGTGCGTTCAGGCCGCGGTCGAGCATGTGCGTCTTGATGCCAGCCTCGTTAAAGGGTTTCGTAAAGGTACGTACGGCCTGGTTGGGGTTCTCGCCGTAGAGCAGGTTGACTTGCTCGAAGGCGCCGCCGTTCGTTTCGACGCGGGCAAAGCAACCCATTTTTATAATCACAGGGGCAATGCGTTCCAACTGGTCCTTGCGCGGCTGGAACTTGCCGCTGCTCTGGAACATGTCGCGGTAGAGCAGGCTGAACTGGATTTTACGTTTCGTCATGTATGCTTCGTATTATATATATGAATTTGTTCGTCGGCTGTGTGCTGGTTGCCCCGCTGCCAAGCGGCCCTGTGGCCAGTCCTTGCTGTGGCCACGTGCGGCAAGCACAGCATTGCTCACTTTTGCCTGTTTTGAGCAATGCGCTGCAAAGGTACTGCAAACCTGCGTGTGTGCAAAACGAAAGGCTGAAAAAGTGTACCCTCCGATACACGCCGCGCCTTCTCCGCTCCTCGCCGCCCGCGGCCAGCCCCGCCGCCAAGCGTCAGGCAGAAGCATGCCGGCTGAAGACTACGAAAAGAAAAAGGTAAAAAAATCTTACGGTTTGTTTGCGGGTTAGGGTGAAAGTGTTACTTTTGCTGCCGTAAACAATTCAACTGTGATACAAATGATGGCTTGTGCATCCTTCTTTTTTGGCTTTTATTTTTACTTTGCCAGACAAGCAGAGCGGGATGTCGCATACCTTCAAGCATAACAAGTTTTGAAACAAGGCAATCCCGCTTCCTGGTTAGGAGGCGGGATTTCTTTTCACCCCAGCGGCGCGGGTCAGGGCTCTGAAGCGGCCGGCGCACCCACAGCAACATGAAGCAAATAGCAATACAGGGCATTCGAGGCTCCTTTCACGACATAGCCGCCCATCAGTACTTTCAGGGCGAGGACATACAGCTGGTGTGCTGCGACACCTTTGAGCAGATATTCCGCGAGATGCGCGACGACTACGCCCGCCTCGGCCTCATGGCCATCGAGAACACCATAGCGGGCAGCCTGCTGCACAACTACGACCTGCTGCGTGAGAGCGGCATGACGGTGATAGGCGAGCACAAATTGCACATCGAGCACAGCATCATGTGTTTGCCTGAGGACGATTGGGACACCCTCACCGAGGTCAACTCGCACCCTGTGGCGCTGGCGCAGTGCCGCGGCTTTCTCGAGCAGCACCCCGCCATGAAGGTGGTTGAGGTGGCCGACACCGCGGGCGCCGCCGAAATGATAAGCCGCAAGCATCTGCGCGGACACGCCGCCATTTGCCACGCGGGGGCCGCGCCCCTCTACGGCATGAAGGTGCTCGAGCAGGGCATTGAGGACAACAAGCACAACTACACCCGCTTCCTTGTGCTGTGCGACCCCTGGGCGGCCGACAAGTTGCGCGACGTGCACCGCAGCGACAAGAGCAGCATGGTGTTTGCCCTGCCGCACGAGGAGGGCTCCCTCTCGCAGGTGCTGAGCATCTTTTCTTTCTATAAAATCAATCTGACCAAAATACAGTCGTTGCCCATCATCGGCCGTGAGTGGGAATACCTCTTCTACGTCGATGTGAAGTATGACGACTACGTGCGCTACCGGCAGAGCATCGACGCGGTGCGGCCGTTGCTGCGCGAACTCAAAATCTTAGGCGAATATGCAGGAAAATAACTACCACATACAGCCCGCCGAACGCTTGCAGAGCGTGAGCGAATACTACTTTTCACGTAAGGGCAAGGAGGTGGCGCAGATGAATGCTGCGGGCCTCGACGTCATCTCGCTGGCCATTGGCAGCCCCGACCTTCCGCCCTCGCCGCAGACGGTTGAAACCCTTTGTCGCGAGGCTCAGCGACCCGATGCCCACGGCTATCAGCCCACGGCGGGCATCATGCCCCTGCGGCAGGCCATGGCGCGCTTTTACCAGCGTTGGTTTGGCGTCACGCTCGACGCCGCCACCGAGCTGCAGCCCCTCATCGGTTCGAAGGAGGGCATTTTGCACACCACGCTGGCCTTTGTCAACCCCGGCGAAAAGGTGCTCGTGCCCAACCCTGGCTATCCCACCTACACCTCACTCACCCGGCTGCTGGGCTGCGAAGTGGTGTACTACAACCTGCGGCCCGAAAACGGCTGGCAGCCCGACTTCGCCGAACTCGAGGCCATGGACCTCAGCGGCGTGCGCCTGATGTGGAGCAACTATCCGCACATGCCCACCGGAGCCCCGGCGCAGCGCAGCACCTACGAGCGCCTGGTGCAGTTTGCGCGCAGCCACAACCTCGTGGTGGTGAATGACAATCCCTACGCCTTCATCTTAGGCCGCGAGCACCTCAGCATGCTGCAGGTGCCGGGCGCCAAGGAGTGCTGCATCGAGTTCAACTCCATGAGCAAGAGCCACAACATGCCCGGCTGGCGTGTGGGCATGCTGGCCACCAACGCCGAATTTGTGAGTTGGATATTGAAGGTGAAAAGCAACATCGACTCTGGCACCTTCCGCCCCCTGCAGCTTGCGGCCGCCACGGCCTACGACAACTCCGACGCCTGGCACGCCGAGGCCAACGTGCAGGTGTATGCCCGCCGCCGCCAGTTGGCGGGCGCCATCATGGATGCGCTCGGCTGCCAGTGGGACCCCCAGCAGGTGGGCATGTTCCTCTGGGGACGCATCCCCGACCACTACGCCACCTGCGAGGAACTCACCGAACGGGTGCTCCACGAGGCCCGCGTCTTCATCACCCCGGGCTTCATCTTCGGCTCCAACGGAGCGCGCTATGTGCGCATCTCGCTCTGTGCCAACGAGCAGAAACTCGCCGAAGCCCTGCAGCGCGTGCAGCAACTCGCTTGACCCGCACACTCCTTTATTATATATAGCACGTAATACAAACCTTAGGGCAGGTTTCCCTGAAAACAACGGGCAGGCCTTCCCCTCATACCATAAAACGACTATGGACTTACAACTCTCTCCCCTCAACCTCTTGGGCACAGCCAGCGCGCAGCGTCCCACCGTGATTGCCGGTCCCTGCTCGGCCGAGACCGAAGAACAAGTGATGAACACCGCCGCCCAGCTGGCAGGCAAGGGCGTCAAGATATTCCGCGCCGGCATTTGGAAGCCCCGCACCAAGCCCGGGGGCTTCGAGGGCATCGGCAAGGAAGGCCTGCCTTGGCTCAACCGCGTGCAGCAGGAACTCGGCATGAAGGTAGCCACCGAGGTAGCCACCAAGGGCCACGTTGAGGCTGCGCTCGAGGCTGGCATCGACGTGCTCTGGATTGGCGCACGCACGGCAGCCAACCCCTTTGCCATGCAGGAAATAGCCGATGCCCTGGCAGGTCACGACGTGCCTGTGCTCGTGAAAAATCCCGTCAACCCCGACCTCGAGCTCTGGATTGGCGGCCTTGAACGCATCAACCAGGCCGGCATCACGCGCCTCGGCGTCATTCACCGCGGCTTCTCCACCTACGAGAAGAAGCTCTACCGCAACCTCCCCATGTGGCACATCCCCATCGAGCTGCACCGCCGCCTGCCCGGGCTGCCCATCTTCTGCGACCCCAGCCACATTGGCGGCGCCCGCGAACTGGTGGCCCCGCTCTGCCAGCAGGCCATGGACCTCGGCTTCGACGGACTCATTGTGGAGTGCCACTGCAACCCCGACGCCGCCTGGAGCGATGCCAAGCAGCAAGTGCGCCCCGACGTGCTCGACTTCATTCTCGACCGCCTCGTCATTCGCAACACTGCCGCCAGCACCGAGAGCCTCGACGTGCTTCGTCACCAGATTGACGAAATCGACAACAGCCTCATCGAAATGCTGGCCAAGCGCATGCGCATCAGCCGTGAGATAGGGCAGTACAAGCGCGAGCACGACATGACTGTGGTGCAGACCACCCGCTACAACGAAATCCTCGACAAGCGCGGCGCACAGGGTGTGCTCTGCGGCATGTCGGCCGACTTCATCAAGGCCGTCTTCGAGGCCGTGCACGAAGAGAGCGTGCGCCAGCAAATCGAAATCATGAACAAAAACTAACTCCCCCACGGCGCACCCTTGGTGCAGCAGGCAGCAGGCAGCACGTCAGCCCCCGCTGCCCCGCGGTGCGCCGGCATTGACCACCTGAAGCATGCGTATCCTCATACTCGGAGCCGGCAAAATGGGCTCTTTCTTTGTTGACCTGCTGAGCTTCGACCACGAAACGGCCGTGTTCGACGTTGACCCGAAGCGCCTGCGCTTCATGTATAACACCCAGCGTTTCACCTCGCTCGACGAAATCGACGCTTTCAGTCCCGAACTCGTCATCAACGCCGTCACCCTCAAGTACACGCTCGACGTCTTCCGCGACGTGCTGCCCCACCTGCCTGCCGACTGCATACTGAGCGACATCGCCTCCGTCAAGACGGGCATGAAGGAGTTCTACGAGCAAACAGGCCGCCGCTACGTGTCCACGCACCCCATGTTCGGCCCCACCTTTGCCAACCTCGGCGCGCTGAGCAATGAAAATGCCATTGTTATCACCGAGGGCGACTACATGGGCCGCATCTTCTTCCGCGACCTCTACTCACGCCTCGGGCTGCACGTGTGCGAGTACACCTTCGACGAGCACGACGAAACGGTGGCTTACTCGCTGAGCATACCCTTCGTCAGCACGTTCGTCTTCGCCGCCGTCATGAAGCATCAGGACGCCCCCGGCACCACCTTCAAGCGCCACATGCAGATAGCCAAAGGCGTGCTGGGCGAGGACGACTGCCTGCTGCGCGAAATACTCTTCAACCCACGCACGGGCGGCCAGGTGGCTAACATTCGCGACGAACTCAAAACGCTGCTCGAAATCATCGACCGCAAGGACGAGCCCGCGCTCAATGCCTACCTCAAGCGCATACGCAGCCACATCAAGTAAGTACGCGCCACCGCGGCCGTGCCCTCTCTCAATAAGGCTGTCCCGTAGAGTCACCCACTGCATCCGCCTGCTGCAGGCGCTGCCAGTGGTGCACTTTACGGGACAGCCTTTTTTCTGCCCCCGCGCCCCCCCCCCGCTTGCCGTTTGCCGCCCGCCACGGGTGCTCACGTGGGGTAGGAGGCGGCAGGGTGGGGCGTGGGCTACGGGCTAATCGAGGGCGTCGAGCAGCACAAAGGCGGCCCAGAAGCGCGGGTGGTTGAAGCGTCCGCCGCCGTAGGTGCGCAGTTGCCGCTGTGCCTCGTTGAGCGAGGCGCGCTTGCTTAGGTGGCGGCGGTAGTGGGCGTCGTAGAAGGCCTGCATGAGGCGCTGCGTGGCCTCGTCGTCGACGCTCCACAGCGACATGAGGAGCGACTGTGCGCCGGCCTTCTTGAAGCCGCGCTGCAAGCCGAACACACCTTCGCCCTGCACTTCGCCGAGCCCCGTTTCGCAGGCCGAGAGCACCACCATGTCGAGTGAGGTGAGGTCGAGGTGGGCTATTTCGCGGGCGGTGAGCACGCCGTCGTCGAGCGAGGCGGGAATGTCGTCGCCGAAGAAGGTGGCAGCCGCCCCTGTCATGAAGAGTCCGCTGCGGCTCAGTGCGCGGTCCTCAGGCGTGTCGTGGTTGCGGGCAAAGGTTACGGCCTGGGCGTCGTCGCTGTCCTCCTGGCTCTGCACAAAGCCGTGCGTGGCCACATGCAGCAGTGTGACGCCTGTGCCGCTCAGCTGCTTGAGGTCGTCCTCGGTGGCCTCGAGTCCCGTGCAGGTGCGGTGTGCTATGCCGCAGGTGTCGAGCAGCGCGTCGATGCGTTGCACCTCCTGCTCAGTGCCCGGCAGCGGTTCCAGGTAGAAGCCCACCTGGGCGCGGCTCAGGTGGGGCACGTCGCGCATGGCCGTGGTGTGCTGGCTGGCAGCGGCGCGGGTAGCCCTTTCGTGCCAGGTGTCGCTGTCGATCTCGTAGGTCATGCCGCCATAGAGTTGCGCCTTGGCCGCGGCGGGCTTCTGGTTGGCCAGCGCCTTGCGGCCTATGAGTTCGCGTGTGCTCGAGAGGCGGTACATTTCATACTTCTCGCACATCAGCGTGTCGGCCTGAGGGTTGGCGGGCATGTACTCGATGGGCAACTGGTGCAGGGCACCCGAGGGGGCGAAGTAGACGCGCCGCACGCCTTGCCACACGTCGGGTCGCTTGCCGTCGAAGTCCGTTTGGCGCGTCCATACGTCGGGGTAATATAGGTAGCGTGTGCAGAGCGTGTCGCCAAGTGCCCGCAGTTGCTCCCCCACCCAGTAGAGCCTATGCACCACGGGGCGGTCGTAGCCCTTGCGTAGCAGGAGGGCGTAGGTGCCGTACAAGTCCTCGTCGAAGAATTCAATGGCCAGTTCGTCGTCCTCAAGCGCGGCCTGCACCTCGTGCCACGAGGCGGCCAAGCGGCGCGTGTAGTCGTCGAACTTCTGGTTTTTGTAGGCTAACGTTTGCCACAGTTCCTCCGCCTCCTTCTGCAAGGCTGCCGCGGTGTCGGCAGGTAGTGTCGCGTTGTCGAGCCGCTGCTTCAGTTGCAGGTAGTGGCGGCACTGCTGCTCCACGGTGCGGTTGCCCGACTGCAGCAGCACCTTGAGCATTTGCTGCTCGGAGCGCAGCAAATAACCCTTGGTGAGGAGAGCGAGGTCGTAGACAGCCTCCGCCAGCGAGTCGGCCTTATGCAGCATGGCTTTCCCCATTTTCTCAGTCATGTCCTTGAGGCGCTTGCTCAGTTCCTCGTTGCCAATCATGTTTTTGGCCTGTGCGCGGCGCAGCGCCTCGGCCTCCTGTGCAAAGTAGGTGGCGTTGTAGCGTGCGTCGAGGCCCTGCTGGCATGCCAGGTAGGCAGCCTCAATATATGTGTCAAGCGACTGGCCTGGTTGCGGGTAGTAGTCGGCGTAAACCTGCAGATAGCCTATGGCCGAGACGACCAAGGGAACGTCCACATAGTCGGCAAGGAGCCCCAGTACGTCGTGGTCGTCCTTCGTTTTCTGACGGTCGAACACGTATTGCCGGAGCTGCTTGTGCACTTGGTCGGCGCGCACCACCTGCGCATAATCCTTCCGCTCGTAGGCCATTTCGCAGAGGTATAGGGGGAAGTCGCACATGCTCTCGTAGATGCAGAGCTGCGGCCTCTGCGCCAGGACTTCAGTCAACTGCACAAAGTGGCGGTACACCGTGTCCATCATTTCCTTGGGCAGGGAGAGGCGCTCAGCATTGCGCTTGCACCACAGGGCCTGCCGCATGTGCAGGAAGGTTCGCATGTCTTGCTCTACGGGCTTCTTGGGTTGCCATTGGTGGAGAAGGGAGTCGGCCATCAGCACCAGCCTTTGTGCGGCGCGCGGGCTTTTCAGCGCGGCAGGCCATTCCCTATATTTGTCGAGCATCTGGTAGATGCCTTCCACCTGAAACGAGGTGGTGTGTGGTGCATAGTGCTTGCTGCCTTTCAGCAGCGCCACCAACTCCTTCCACTCCTGCTGCCAGCCCATGAGCGCGGCTGTGCCGAGCAGCGCCGCCACTTCGTTTTCGGTGTCAACCTTAGCCATGGCGTCAGCGTTGCCGAGGGGCAGCCACTGCTTTATTTGCGTCAGCACAAGGTTGCGATGGTCCGCAGCATCGGCGCAGTAGGCCCAGAGGATGTGGCCCTCGTGGTCGACCCTTGTCCGCTTGTGCTCCCTGTCAAACGTGATGCGTGCGGCATAGGCTTGCATGGCCTCTTCGTAGGTCACGTCATGGGGCACGCTGTCGATACTGGGCACCTCGGGGCGCTCCGTCTGCTTACGTGCAGGCAACCATGTGGGCTTGGGTTGCCCGTGTGCATGCCAGGCCTCGGCGGCGGCAAAGTAATGCTCGGGCGGCCACTGCTGCTTGATAAACGCATCATGCCAGTACAGGCTGTCTTTCTCAAAACGCAGGTAGGTGTCTATGCGCTGCATCCAGCGACACACAGGCGCATCCTTGCCCAAGGCCGTTTCGCATTTCGGCAGAAACTCCATGCGCAGAGCGTTGAGGTAGGTGGGGTCGGCCGTTTCTTTGGTGGCGAGCACGGCCAGTTCGCGCAAGGTATAAAGGAAAGAGGGTGTGCCCAGACTGTCGGCGTGTTCGAGCAGGCGCAACTTGGCCTCGAGCAAATCCTGCTGCAGCAGGCCGAGCGCGTAGGTGGTGGTGTCCGGAGCAAAGAGGTTGCTCTGCCGCAGGTTGTTCACATACTTCAAGGACTGCTCGATGTTCCGCCGGTTCTGGTCGATGTAGTCGGCCACGTACTTTTTTCCCAAAGTCTCATTCAGCGAGAGCAACCAGCGGTGGCCGGCCTGACGTGCCTTTACGAAAGCATTGTTATCCAGAAAGGTGTACATCAACAGCATCGGCACAAGGGCGTTGGAGGGTTCGTGTTGCCATATCTCGTTGGCTATGCGTAGCGCGTCCTCCTTTCGCCCTTGGCTTAGATAGGCTGTCTGAAGCATACTCATCACCCCGATGACGCTGTCGTCGTGAGGCGCGGCAAGGGCTAACTGGCGACACATGGCTTCGGCCTCGGCCAGCAGTTCATCATCCATTTTACCCCGCGTGGCCTGCATGGTCAGTCTGGTTGAAATAAGTGTGGCTATCAGTTCCTTGCCATAGGGCATGGCGGGGTTGAGCATACGGCTGGCCTGGCGCAACGTTTTCTCAGCCTTCGCTGCGTTACCTTGATGAAAGAGCAACATGCCCTCATACGCCTTGACGCAACCCTGCATGTGCCGACGCAGACTGTCGGGCAAGGCTTCCGTTTCGGGATAAACGCTTTGCACCAGCGCCTGCGCCACATCCAGCCTTTGCTGATTCATGGCAAGTTGAATATGTGTAATCCGTTGATTGAAGTAGGCTTCCGATGTTGTGCCGTAAAAGGTGCCCTTGGCTTCGAGCAAGCGCTGCATGCCAAGGTCGAAGCGGTCGTACTGGCCTAGCGCCTTGTAGATGTCGCAGGTAGTGCCGAGCAACTGGATGCTGAAGGTGTCGGCCTCGGTGCGCATGGCGTCGTAGTTATGCCACACGCGTTGGCACACCTCATCCATCAGACGCGTGTCGGAGGTGCAGCAACTTTGCTGCATGCAGATGTTCAGCACATACTGCTTGCCGTAAGGGTCGGCGGCGTAGATCGTGTCGGCCTGGGGCAGTATGGCCCTGATGCAAGAGCTAATGGCCTCCTCATGCTTGAGGCTGATGTAAACGTCGCACTGCTGTAGGCTGCAGCTGACTGACCACAGGGACACGCCTCCTAATTCGCGCCTAACCTCCTTCTCAGCCTGCTGCATGAGGGGGAGCGCTGCCTGGTAGTGCTTCTGCTCCTGCAAGAGTTTGGCCGCTTGCATCAGCGAGTCGGAACGCACGGTGAGCCGTCGGTCGATGGGCTTCAGAGCGTAGTAGGGTCCAGCCAACCGGCGCGCCTCGGCCGTGCGGCCCAGGTGGTGCAGGCACGAAGCCTGCCAAAACTGACCGTAGCCATGGCGCTGGTGTGCCTTGCCCAGTTCAATAGCATCCAGACTGTCGACAGCTGCAAAGAGTGGGATGGCCTCGGCGTAGCGACCCTCTTCGTAGAGGGTGACGCCGCGGGCAAAGAGGGCGTTGCTCTCGGCACTCTGTCCGAAAAGCGCGGGGCTCGCACTGAACGAAAGCGCGAGGAGCAGCAGGTAAATCAATCGTTTCATAGAAATTATTGGTGTCCAGTAAACTTGTATGAGCGCCCCTATAAAAGACGGGTGCTCGGTAAACGCATTGAAGGCGTTGCCTCCGACGGGATGCCGTGGAAGAAAAATCCCCCGCCGTGGAAGAAAGTTCCCACGGCGGCCTGTTTCTACGGCGCGCCACCCCGCCGAAAATAGATGCTACGTAAAAAAATTTACGAACGACGTGAGTTTTTTTACGTACTACGTGAGTTTTTTTACGTAGCATCTCCTTTTTCCCATCCCCCACCCCGCCGAAAATAGATGCTACGTAAATTCTTCAATCAACCAGACGCAGACCTGAACCATATGCTTGCCGAGGTATCTGAATCACCTCCTCAAGAGTCTATTTTTTGACAAAGGGGGCTTGTCCATGATAAGCCGAAAGCCACACTTCTGTCTCTCGGAAAGTTAGGGGTGTAGTCTTAGGGTTTAGCGGACAGTAATAATC
>OBLI01002895.1_pt1 | contig 13922 bp, 10 predicted proteins | sample 1519701 | NCBI WGS metagenome assembly OBLI01 (sample SAMEA3663005, study PRJEB22513) | pig gut metagenome | biome: pig gut; feature: pig-associated habitat; material: faeces | place: France | collected 2012 | reverse complement strand
GCCCTGGATGCATCACCGATATCTGCACTGCCTGCTAACAGTGATTCAATACCTGCTGAAGAACCTGTGAACTCTGCTGTAACAGTTACATTAGGATATTTCTCCATGAAGCTCTCTGCCACTGCATTTGCAAGCTTCTCCATGGAAGTACTTCCTGCTAATGCGATTGTACCGGATAAATCTGCGCTTGCTGCTTCACTGCTTGCCTGCTCTGTAGATGCTGCCTGTGTATCTGCTGCAGAAGATGCAGGTGCTGCTGCTTCAGAAGATGCAGGTGTTGCAGCTGTATCCTGCTGTGTATTACCACATGCTGCAAGACTCATCATCATTGCTGCAGCCATAGTTACTGTCATACTTTTTTTCAATGTTTTTTTCATAATTGATTTTCCTCCTACGAACAGTTCTTCTGTTCCACTAAATAATTTAATTTCAAATGTCTTTCGCATTCGTTACTGTAAGAATACTGTTGCTATGTAAAATGCAAAACCAATCTTATGTAAAATATTTGTAAAGTTGTAAAAAGGGCATATCATTTCGCATGATATACCCTTTATATCTACTCTTCTATTGGAAAAGGCGTTGCATATACGGAAGTTCCATCCAGCTCCTCTTCTATTCCAAGAAGTCTGTTATACTTTGCTACTCTGTCACTTCTGCACGGTGCGCCGGTCTTGATCTGACCTGCATTCACTGCCACTGCAAGATCTGCAATAAAGGTGTCCTCTGTTTCTCCGCTTCTATGACTTATTATTGCTTTGTACCCATGATGTTGTCCCATCTCTACAGCACTCATGGCTTCACTGACTGTACCAATCTGATTGACCTTTACCAGAATCGCATTCGCAACTTCCAGTTTAATTCCTGCCTCAAGGCGTTTCGTATTCGTTACAAACAGATCATCTCCTACCAGCTGCACCTTTGAGCCCAGGCGCTTCGTCATCAGTTTCCATCCATCCCAGTCATCCTCTGCAAGTCCATCTTCTATGGAAATGATAGGATACCTCTCAATAAGTCTGTCATAGTAATCAATCATCTGCTCCGTATCTCTTACCACTTCTTCCTCGGCACCGCTCAACTCACTTTCGCCTGGGAAATGATACATGCCGTCTTCCTCGTTATATAATTCAGAAGCAGCAACATCCAAAGCAATCTTCACATCTGTACCGGGCTTATATCCTGCTGCCTTGATAGCTTCTACAATTAAATCCAGCACTGCGACTGCATCTGGAAGATCTGGTGCGAAACCACCCTCATCACCTACACCTGTGGATAATCCACGCCCATGACATAATTTCTTCAAATTATGATAAATTTCTGCACATACTCTAAGTCCTTCTGCAAAGCAGCATGTGCTTACAGGCATAATCATAAACTCCTGAAAATCCACTGTATTGGTCGCATGTCTTCCGCCATTAAGAATATTCATCATTGGAACCGGCATTCTTGCTGTATCAATTCCCCCCAGATATCGGTATAAAGGGATATCCAATGCCTTCGATGCCGCTCTGGCAGCTGCCATGGACACTGCCAATGTTGCATTTGCACCCAGATTACTTTTATTTTCTGTTCCATCTGTTTCTGTTAATATTTTGTCAATTCTCCTCTGATTCAGGGCATCTTTTCCAACCAGTACATCCTTAATCTTGAAATTCACATTGCGCACTGCCTTCATAACGCCTAATCCCATATAGCGCAATTCACCATCTCTTAATTCCACGGCTTCATATTTACCGGTACTCGCCCCTGATGGCACAGCTGCCACTCCTATATACCTGTCATTTACAATAACCTGTGCTTCTACTGTTGGATTGCCTCTGGAATCTAATATTTCTCTTGCATGAACATCGCTGATTACATAATGCATCATATAAAAAACCTCCATTTTGAACATTTTGTATTATCCTGTCCAAAATGGAGGTAACTTATCCAGCATTTTTAATTATATTTCTGATTATGTTGTACATATGATATAAATGCGTCCTTATCAATCGGCTTTGAATAAAAATATCCCTGCAAATAGTCACATTCCAGTTTTTTAAGCATATTCATCTGTTCTTCACTCTCTATGCCCTCTGCCACAATCTTCCGGTGTACATCATGGAACATGGAAATCAGGTTCTTTAAAGTCACAAAGCTGTCACGATTCTGGAATGCACTCCATACAATGCTCTTATCCAGCTTGATCACATCCACAGGATACTCCAGAACCCTCACCAGATTGGAATATCCGGTTCCATAATCATCCAATGAAAATGTGAATCCGAGATTCTTCAACTGTTGTAATTGTTCTCTCAGTCTCTGCTCGTCAAAATTCGTTGCAGTCTCTGTAATCTCCAGATTGATATGCCTAGGGTCAATATTATATTTATTCAGATAAAACACAAGCTTATCCGATAATTTCTTATCCATACACTGCATAACGGACAAATTAATCTCGATAAATTCTACACCCAGCTTCTCTAAATCATGGTCGCTGATAAAATGAAATACTTCATCAATCACGTATTCACTGATTTCAAGTATCTTACCATTGCTCTCGGAAATAGGGATAAATTCCTCAGGTGACACAAATCCCAGAACTCTGTCATGCAAACGTATCAATGCTTCAGCAGAAATAATCCTGCCTGTCGCAGTTTCTACAATGGGCTGATAGAACATGGTGAACTCTTTCTCAACCAGTGCCCTTTCTATCGCCTCTTCAACACCTCGGTATCTTTGAAGCTGGTCAATGCCAAAGCTGTCTCCCTGTATCACTTCTACCGATTCATTGCTATTATAACGCATATCATCACAGGCTGTAAAATACCGCTTGTAATTCAATCGTACATTCTTGTCACAATCCAGATTGATTACTGCAACGAACAGCTGTAAATGCACTGCTGCACCATTCAGTAAAAACGTATCATCCATCCTGTTCCTTAATTTATCAAAGAAATCCTGTTCTGAAAATTTGTCTTTTGTATGTACAATAACCACAAATCTTCCCATTCCAATGTAGTAAACAGAGGTCAGCATGGAGTATTCCTTAATCCGTTCTGCAAGTTCCCTGATGATTTCAACAATTGCCACTTCATGACAGTTTTCTTTAAGATATGTATAATTCTTTAATTTAATAAGGTATACCGTTTTGTTATTTTGATTATAGATTTCTTTACTGACATATTGCTCATATGCCTTTCTGTTGAGCAGCCCTGTATATGAGTCCTTATAAAATTCCACTACCGTCAATGCCAGAAGGAATACAACAATATTGACAATCAGCATGGAATAATACAGCGTTTCATCTTGTAATACAATGAAAGCAACAGCCTGCAGTACTGCAAAAGACGCAACCAGAACAACGCATTGCCCAAAGATTTTGGGAAGAAATCTGCGCTTCATGATTCCCCTGATTGTTGCACCGATTGCATAAAATGCCCTTACCAGCATTAACAGCCAGAAGAAGCTGCCTCTATATATGATTCCATCCTGCATATAGAAGATCAGATGTGTAAAAGGTGAAGCCACAATCATAATGTCCATTATAATCGCAGGAACAAACAACGATATCTTCTTCCACATGGGATAATAATGGAACTGATTCAGAAGGCACAGCATAAAATATGCATACAAAGAATAAACCGATACCGTCATAATATAGTGGATAATGCGTTCTGCAATTATCATCCCCTGATTATACGGCAATAATCCCTCTTCCATGGAAATGCCATACAGATGGTTGACATACATAATTACACCAGCCCACATCAGCATACGAAAAGCCCTGCGGTAGTATTCCTTACTCTGCACACTCACATAGGTAAACCATAAGCATACCAGAAGTATGCTTAGAATCAATAAAACATATCCTATTCTCATATTGATCAAGACCTCATCTCCTATCTTAATCCCCTACAAGCAATAGTCTATCATATTTGTCATATTATTTCTACAATTTATTATTACTTTGTTATAATTTATCCTATGTGTCCTAAAATACAAAAAGAGCCGGATTGTAAATAAAATCCGACCCTTTAATATCATATTTTATTTTCTGATCAGTAAAGACTGACCTGTCATTTCTGCAGGCTTCTCCATACCCATTGTTTCAATCAATGTTGGAACGATATCTGCAAGGCATCCGCCTTCCTTTAATGTGTAATCCTTATCATAATTTACAAGAATAAATGGAACAGGATTCGTTGTATGGGCTGTGTATGGTTCTCCTGTCTCATAGTCTACCAGCTGTTCTGCGTTACCATGGTCTGCACATATGAACATTGTACCGTTTACGGAAAGTAATGCATCTACTGCCTTACCTACGCACTCGTCTACCACTTCCACTGCCTTGATTGCCGCAGCTTCTACACCAGTATGTCCAACCATATCAGGGTTAGCAAAGTTAATGATAATTACATCATACTTACCGGATTTGATTGCGTCTACCAGCTTGTCACATACCTTATATGCGCTCATTTCAGGCTTCAGATCATAAGTAGCAACTTCCTTTGGTGAAGGAACCAGTACTCTGTCTTCACCCTTGTTGGGTTCTTCTACACCACCATTGAAGAAGAATGTTACATGGGCATATTTCTCTGTTTCTGCGATTCTTGCCTGGGTCATATCATGTGCTGCGAGCCATTCACCAAAAGTATTGGTTACAGAAATCTTGTGGAATGCTACTGACTTATTAGGAATTGTTGAATCATAGTCAGAGAAGCATACAAACTTCACATCCAGTCTCTTTCTATCAAATCCTTTAAAATCATCATCACAGAAGCATCTTGTCATTTCTCTTGCCCTGTCAGGTCTGAAATTAAAGAAAATAATGGAATCACCGGCTGTCCATTCTCTGTTACTGCTGTAGGCATTACGAACTCATCTGTCTTGCCATCATCGTAGGACTGCTGTACTGCAGCAGGTCCGGATACAGCACTCTTGCCTTCGCCTGTTGTCATTACATCATATGCAAGCTTTACACGGTCATAGTTGTTATCTCTGTCCATTGCATAGTAACGGCCCATAACGGATGCTACCTTGCCAACACCGATTTCAGCCATCTTGGCTTCCAGCTCTTCTACATATCCCTTACCGGATGCAGGAGGTGTATCACGTCCGTCCAGGAAGCAATGTACATATACCTTGGAAAGACCATTCTTCTTAGCAAGCTCTAACAGACCATAAAGATGTGTATTATGGCTGTGAACACCACCATCAGATAACAGTCCGAATAAATGAAGGGCAGAATCCTTTGCCTTGCAATTGTCTACAGCTTCCAGCAATGCAGGATTTTCAAAGAATGTACCATCCTGAATCTCCTTAGTGATTCTTGTAAGCTCCTGATATACAATTCTTCCGGCACCCATATTAAGATGACCTACTTCTGAGTTACCCATCTGACCTTCCGGAAGTCCTACTGCCATTCCACTTGCCTTACCCTGTACAAATGGATATTCTTTCATAAGTCTGTCCATAACAGGGGTGTTCGCCTCTGCTACTGCATTATGGTCCTTTCTCTCATTGAGTCCGTAACCATCGAGGATCATTAAAACAGTTGTTTTCTTACTCATTGTTCTGTTCTCCTATTCCTTATTTTATTTTTATCAGTTTAAATCAAGTTTACTTGTTAAAATTTTCACTGCTAGTTGATTATACACTGTTTTATCAATGGATGCAATAACATCAGGAATTTGTGTAATTTTTTTAGAATTTTCAGAATAATGGTTGACAGGTATCACTTTTAGGCGTAACGTAGGGGATGTCACTATTGATTCACACACGAAAGGAGGTAAATTATGTTACTGATTAACTCAAATAACACAACAGCCAACAACATAAGCATTTATTGTATGGGAATTACCTCCGGTTATACGCAGCCATAACCTAATATGGTTCGGGCACAATTGTATTGATTTTAGACCACGGTAGTTTTCTATCGTGGTTTTTTTGTGCACAAAAATACGATTGCTGCCAATTAGCCGGAACAAACCAACACATTTAGAAAGGGATTTGGGAGATTTTATGAGAAAGAAACTATCAACGTATATATGGGAATATAAATGGCACTATCTTTTTGCCATTATTGCCCTGATTATCAGCGTATCCCTGGATATGCTGTCCCCTATGCTGACAATGCATATCATAGATGATGTCATTGTCGGTAGAGAATTGACATTACTGCCCTGGCTATTGGGCGGAATCCTGATGGTAGGCATTGGAAGATGTATATTCCAATATTGCAAGGAATATACCTTCGACAAAGCAGGTTCCAAAATAGCCTCTGACATGAGGCTTGAACTCTTTGACCATATTCAAAGTCTCAGCTGTAATTATTTTGATAAAACAAATACCGGAGAATTAATGGCAAGAGTCAAGGATGATATTGACCGAATCTGGGATACCCTCTCCTATGTCGGCATGCTGATCATCGAAGTAATCTTCCATACTACAGTTGTATTATTCTGTATGTATAACCTGAATGCTCCGCTCGCCATCATTCCTACTCTTGCCATGATTCTATGCGGATTTATCGCCATCAGAATGGAAAACAAGCTTGGCGACGTTTATGAAGCAATCAGTGAAGAAAATGCAACTTTAAATACGGTAGCGGAAGAGAATCTTGCAGGTGTCCGCACAGTAAAGGCTTTTGCCAGAGAGAAATTTGAAATCAAAAAGTTCCTCTCACACAACAAACGTTACTATGACTTAAATATGCAGCAGTCCAAAATATTTGTAAAATACTACCCCTGCTTCCAGATCATCACCAAACTTCTGCCTATGACGATTCTGTTACTGGGTGGCCGTCTGGTCATGAAAGATGTCATAACTCTTGGTGCCCTGGGTGCTTTTATAGAGTATTCCAATAATATTGTATGGCCAATGGAAATGCTTGGCTGGCTCTCCAACAGTCTGTCTGCCGGTATCGCATCCAACAAGAAGATCAATAAGATCTATGAGCAGAAACCTGCCATTACAGAATCAGCCAATCCTGTCATTCTGGATCACGTGGAAGGTAAGATTGAGTTCTCCCATGTATCTTTCCATAAGGAAGATATGCATGAGATTCTGCATGATATCTCCTTTACGGTAGAGCCTGGTAAGACAATTGGAATCATGGGTGCAACAGGCGCAGGCAAGACCTCTGTCGTACAGCTTCTGCAAAGGCTCTATGACGCCACTGATGGAGTCATCCGCCTGGATGGTGTGGATATCCGTGACCTGACCTTTGACCAGCTGCGTGGCAGTATCTCTCTCGTTATGCAGGATGTCTTCCTCTTCTCTGATACCATTACAGAGAACGTGAAGCTTGGCAAACGTGATATCGTAGATCTGGAAGCAGTCCGCAAGGCAGCCCTTGCTGCCCAGGCAAGCAGTTTCATTGAAAAAATGGACAATACCTATGACACGGTCATTGGTGAACGTGGTGTTGGTCTGTCCGGTGGTCAGAAACAGCGCATCAGCATCGCCAGAGCCCTTGCCAAAAATACACCGATACTCGTCATGGATGATTCTACTTCTGCCCTGGATATGGAAACAGAACATGAAATACAGAAAACATTACATGACCTGAACCATACAACGAAACTCATTATTGCACACCGGATCAGCGCTGTCCGCCATGCTGACGAAATCATTGTACTGGAGAATGGCTCCATACATGAACGAGGCACACATGAAGAACTGATGCAAAAGCGTGGACTTTATTATGCAACATATTTATCACAATATGGCGCATATACTGCTCCCGGTGTTGCTGATTCTCACAAAAAGGAGGCGTAATCATGCCCATTAATTCATATAAGGAAGATGAAAAAGCCGCTGAAGCCAGCAAGCTGCAGACTCTTTGCCGCCTTTTCTCCTACCTGCTTCAATATAAGCTTCCCATATTCGGCGTTTTACTGATTATGGCTTACTGCGTAGCCGTCAGCCTTATTAACCCGCTGCTTATAGAGAAAGCCATAGATGATTACATTGCGGTAAAAGATTTCATGGGCTTATACAAGCTGGCTGCCTTTGCCATTACCCTGAATCTGATACTGATCGTTCTGGTAAAGCTGCGTATGTACATTATGGCTAAAGTATGCAACAGCGTACTTGTTGATATCCGCCAACAGCTGTATACGCATATTCAGACCTTGGATTTTCACTTTTTTGACAGCCGTCCTACCGGTAAGATACTTGCGCGTATCATTGGCGATATCAATGCCCTCAAGGACGTACTGTCCAATAGTGTTACTACTTTAATCCCTGATTTTATTACTGTATGTGCAGTTGTTGCCATCATGTTCATTAAGAATCCTATCCTGGCAGCAGCTTCACTCATCAGTATTCCATTTATGATTGCCGGCATATGGTTCATCCAGACACGTTCTCATGCGAAATGGCAGATTCATAAAAAGAAATCCTCGAATCTGAATGCTTTCGTTCATGAAGATCTGTCCGGTATCCGTATCATCCAGAGCTTCCATGCCGAAGGCGAGACCAGACAGACCTTCCGCAATCTGGTAAAAGAACATCGCCAGTCCTTTATGGACGCCGTTCTATATGCGGATGCATTCGGCTCTGTCGTAGATTTCTGCTGGGGATTTGGTTCTGTATCTCTCTGGTACACCGGCATTGTGATCCTTGGTGTAGACAAAGTCACCGTTGGTACATTAATTGCCTTTGGTACTTATATTTCTATGTTCTGGCAGCCGATCATGAACCTCAGTAACTTCTATAACCAGCTGATTACCAATATATCCGGTGCAGAACGTATCTTTGAGATACTGGATACCAAATCCGGTATTACCGATGCGGAAAACGTTATTGAAATGCCGCCTATCCAGGGCAGTGTAGACTTCTCCCACGTAAGCTTCTCCTATGATGATACAACTAAAGTCCTGAATGATATCAGCTTTCATATCAAGCCCGGTGAGACAATAGCACTGGTAGGACCTACGGGTGCCGGTAAAACAACCATTGTCAATCTCATCAGCCGGTTCTACGATGTACAGAGTGGAATTATCAGTATTGACGGGCACGATATTAAGACTGTCAGCATCGAAAGTCTCCGCAGCCAGATGGGCATTATGACGCAGGATAATTTCCTGTTCACCGGAACAATCCGTGAGAATATTGCCTACGGAAAGCTGGATGCCACAGAGGAAGAGATCATTTCTGCAGCCAAAGCGGTCCATGCACATGAATTTATTACCAGACTTCCAAACGGTTATGATACCCGTCTGGAAGAACGTGGCGGCGGACTTTCTGTTGGTCAGAAACAACTGCTGGCTTTTGCCAGAACAATGGTAAGTATGCCTAAGATCTTAATATTAGATGAGGCTACTTCCAGTATTGATACCCAGACAGAACTTCTGGTTCAGGAAGGTATCGAAGCTTTATTAAAAGGACGTACCTCCTTTGTCATTGCACACAGACTTTCCACGATTCAAAAAGCTGACCGCATCTTTGTAATAGACCAGGGCGGCATTATCGAAGAAGGCAATCACGACACATTAATGGCAAAAGGCGGTGCCTACTACAAATTACAAATGGCACAATTAGAGGATGTTATTTAATCCGAAGCACACAAAAAGGAGCAAGTAACTGCTCCTTTTTGCATGCAATATAAATATCAATTAAAATGCAGCCGCTAATGCATTTCTTAATTTTCTGGTCAATGTAAATGTTCCTGAATCTTTCTTCTGGATCATCATCAAAAATGTCATATCCATTGATGGGATATTGGCAAAATACGGTCCAAGCCATCCATCCCAGCCATACTCTCCCTTTACTCCATTGATGACTGCAAGGGAAGGATCTGTCATAATGCGCATCAGATTGCCATAGGTAAAGCCCGGCAGATTATCCCAGCCTGCCATGTATGGCTGCTGATGTGCCAGCAAATGTGAATTCGTCATAAATTCTACCGTAGCCGGTGACAGATAGGTTCTGCCCTGATAGCTGCCCCCATGCAGCAGCATCTGTGTAAAATGCTTATAATCCTCTATTGTGGATACAAGTCCTGCTCCACCCGACTCGAAAGCAATCTTATCCGCATCCATATGATTACAGATTCCAAGATGATTACCGTCGTATTCTATCAGCCCCTGTGGAGTCTCTTCATATACCTTCGTAAGTCTTGGCAATGCATCGTGCTTAACCTTGAAATCTGTATCTGCCATACCAAGCGGCTGGAAAAATTCTTTCTGTAGGAATTCTCCAAATGTCATGCCACTGGCTGCTTCTACAACAGCTCCCAGAATATCTGCACTGGTTCCATAACGCCACTGACTGCCTGGTTGATATGCAAGCCTGCATCTGCCAAGCTTATCAGCAAATTCCAGTGTAGACATGGGATTCTCAGAATACAGTCTCTTATCCAGCTCCTGATATACAACTGCTGTATCTTTGCTTGCAGGATCAGGATCACAATTGTATACAAGTCCTGATGTCATGGACAGACAATCCTTTACTGTAACCTGTCTTACTGCCTTCTCATCCCCATGCTCTGTAGCAACCATGGACTCTGCAAAAGACGGGATATATTTGGAAATCGGATCAAGCAGATCAACAATTCCCCTCTCCATTAATAACATGACTGCTGCTGACGTTACCGGCTTTGACATGGAATACAATCTGAATAGGCTGTCTCTTTCTATGCCTTTTCCCTGTACAATATCTGCCATGCCTGCCTGTGCATAGTATATCTCTTCTCCATGATGCATAACCAGAATATTGCCCCCTGCAATTTCATGTTTGTTCACACTTTCCTGCAGGATTTCTCCCAGTCTGTCTAATTTTTCTCTCTTCATTCCTATTCCCCATTTCTTTTATATAATTTTAACTTTTGCGACAAATAAGTAATAATAAAGCTTCGTATACAGTTCTTCTACTATAATCGGCTTGGCTATATGTGCATTCATGCCACACTGTAATGCCTTATCCACGTCCTGCGTCAGAGCATCTGCCGTCATCGCCAAAACAGGAAGTACTATGGCATCTGCCCTGTCCATACTCCTGATACTGCGTGCTGCACTGTAACCATCCATCCCCGGAAGCTGAATGTCCATCAATATCAGATCATATTCAAATTCTCCCGATGCCTCGATAAGCTGTATTGCATCCTCTGCCGTCTTGGCACAGGTTACTTTGGCATATGTCTTCTGAAGAATATTCTCTATAATCTCTACATTAATATCATTGTCTTCCACAACCAGAATATTCCTGTTTCTGGCATTGAGCATCAAAGCTCCATCCGCATCCCGATATAATCTGCCATCTTCACAATGGCTTATCAGTTCATCCGGATCCAGATAATTCTTTGTTCCATATTCCCCTATCTGCAAAATGCGATTCATAATCTGCAGCATCTGCCAGGAAGATTCACTGATCTTGTCCAGACATTTTTTTACTTTGTCCGTATCTTCAATATTCTGTTTCGCCATATCTGACATACCAACGATGATATTAAGAGGTGTTCTGACATTGTAAGATAAATCTTCCATAATCTTATCTTTTTCTGCACTGATTTTCTCTGTACGCCTCTTCTCCTGGCGGATCTGTGCCAAAGTCTGTTCGATTTTCCCATTCTGGCTCTCAAGAACCTTTCTCTGGTATCTGATCATAAATCCAATACACAGCGATACTATGCAGATTGCAATTAAATTATCTTCATAATAATAAAACGGATTGTCTACTTCCTTGATCATATCAGGATTCAGATAAGAAGCCAGGAACAAGAAGAAGTCTACCATTACAGTTACAATAAACTGCAGGACAAACCAGAATCCATCCGCAGTCATAAATAGCAGTAAAAGCCCCATTGCCATCCATACAGGCATACCGGAACGTATTCCACCGCCCTCTGCCAAAAGAAACATAAACGGGAAAACTGCAAGATTTATTGGCACTGTAATAAAGGAAAAGAGCAGTTTAAGTTTGTGCGGATACATGTTTGCCAGTATGAACATAATAACCAGATAAAGCAGCAATACGATCATTGCCATCAGCCCATCCCATTCATACTGCATACCTGCTTCTACTACGATAATTATTGCAAGTGAAATAATAGCTATTGTAAGAACCCAATTATAGATCCGCCTGTCTACGTCTGTATCACGGAACCATTGGCGATACAGGTTCTTTATCTTCTCCTTCATATGAATAACCATGCCTTTCAGCTTATGCTTCTTTGCTCTCATCCCTGCGGGTGAGTTCCTTTAACTTAGAGAATGCCTGTTCATGCATCTTGGATACTGCAGCCGGGTTACGCTGTAACAGACCATTCATTCTGTTGAATTCTTTGTTCTTCAGACTGAATACCATCTGTTTCTTGCCTTCTCCTACACGCGCATACTTCTCTTTACCTGCCTCTACAACAGCGTTCAGCTTTTTAAGGCCTACTTCTGACCGTTCCTTAATCTCCGTACCGTAGAACGCCGACAGAACTTCCATATGTTTCTGGAGCTTGCGGAACTCTGCATTATTCTCTTCCAGACTCATCAACAGTTCCTTCAGGTTGAGAGCTTCACGTACAGATTCTGCCATATCAATAGATATATACACAGTCAGCAGGAAACAGACTGCTTCTAATACATTACTGTTGAATCCAAGCACCATGTTTTCAACCGGCTTATGCCCATGCATGGTTAAAAGAACAGAGAAGACGCCCCAAGCCAGAGACGATGTAAGACAGATATGTCCGTTCAGATTCAATTTCTGATTGCTGTAATCCCAATATCTGACATGGAACAGCTTCTCCATTACCACGCCAGTTACATATTCCAGTATGGTTGCGCTGATCATTCCCATAAAGAAAACAGCTACTGCATTCGTCCTGTATGGCAGTGTAAAGATCAGCACAATAATTGCTCCAGAGCCATAAATTGGAAGGAAAGGACCTCTCATAAATCCCCTGTTCACCCAATATCCTTTTAACACGGATACATAGCATGTCTCCCATATCCATCCAAGGAAACAGTAAAAATAAAAGAAAAACAACCATTGACAAAATGTATAAATCATATTTACCCCCTTAGCCTTTATCTGTATACACAAGTAGCATACCATTCTCTACCTCAATACTGCTTTCACATCCTGTAAACTCGTTACTGACACCGATTGGGAATTCCGGATTCAGGTCTGCCCTATCAACTGTATAGCAAAGTCCTTTCTCTGTTACGCCATATGCAATCCCTCCATATGCGAATACAGAAATGCGTCCCCTCTTAGTTGCCGGGAAGGTGACCTTCCCATTGACCAGCAGCTGTAACGTGCAATGTTTTCCATAGAGGATACCCTTCGCACCCCTGTTATGAAGGAATAAAAGACATTGTATATTGGCGATTGTATGATCGAGCCGTCCTCCAAGCCCTCCATATATCTGAAACTGTCTATATCCAAGTCCAAGCCCCTTGCGGATTGCAGCCAGCATATCTGTATCATCTTTATGGGTAGGCAGAATCTCTACTTTACAATCATACGAACACTTCGGTTCTACACCATTTTCATCTAAAGAATCCATATCGCCGATTAAAAGATCAGGGACAATTCCCAGCTGCTCCAGTATCATCCAGCCGGCATCAGCTGCGATTACATAATCGTCCTTTTCACAGCTCCAGTTGTCTATATCAAATTCTCCTGCGCCCACAATGATGCACTTATTCATTTTATTCACCACGTATTTCTGCTTTTTGTCAAAATATATACTATTTATTATAATAGTTTTATAGAATTAAGCAAGCAAAAAAGGGAATCCCTGCAATTGCGGAATTCCCCTTATCGCCCAGATTAAAAGTTTGTAAAAATATCTGTTTCTTTCTGTAATGCCTTGGCAATGGCTTCATTCTTATCCATACGGCTGCTGATTTTCTCCATATCAACAACCAGAAGCTGTGTACTCTCAGCTGCACCATTAACGCCCTTGGCACCTTCTGAAATAGCATCTGTGATCGTGCTGA
>OBLI01002893.1_pt1 | contig 13926 bp, 9 predicted proteins | sample 1519701 | NCBI WGS metagenome assembly OBLI01 (sample SAMEA3663005, study PRJEB22513) | pig gut metagenome | biome: pig gut; feature: pig-associated habitat; material: faeces | place: France | collected 2012 | reverse complement strand
GGGGGGGGGGGGGGGGAAGTATTAGAAGGCAAAACCAAAGCAAGGTCATACAAAGAAATAAGCCAGACGAATCACACATCTGCGGTGAGAGCGTCTGGCTTTTGTGTTCATAGTAGGTAGCCACATGAGTATCACGGGGAGAGAGGGGGAGGAGGCAGCAGCTTGGTATCTCACTCGAGGTTCTCACGCTTCAAGGTGTAAGACGAGGAGCCGTCAAAGCAATGTGTGCAGACCTTACATTTTGGCAGGCCGATAGCCTCGACGATGGTCTCAAGTTTGCAGAACTGGAGCGTGTCGATATTCAGACGCCGTGCTATCTCACTGACCATGGCGTTGTACTCTGGCGAACCTGTCGTGGCATACCGTTTGAGTGTCTCCTCTGGTATGGTGACGTTGTCCGCTGTGTGGGCGTCATCAAGCATTGTCTTTTCTTGGTTGCCTGTCTCAAAATCACGGATAACACGGCGCGCTATGAGCTCGAGCTCGTTCTTCGAGGCAGAGAAGTTGACGAATGGGCATGCCCAGATAAGCGGTGGGCAGGCTATGCGCATATGCACCTCCCTGGCTCCGAGATCTTTTAGGATTTGTGTGTTCTCCCTCAGCTGTGTGCCACGGACGATGCTGTCGTCACAGAAGAGGCACCGTTTGCCCTGGAGCATGGCCTGGTTGGGTATGAGTTTCATCCTGGCGACAAGGTTACGCATATCCTGGCTGGCTGGCATGAAGGAACGTGGCCATGTCGGGGTGTATTTTGATATGCACCGCTGGTAAGGCACATTATGCCCTGCGGCATAGCCGACAGCCATGCCAAGACCGGAGTCAGGTATCCCACCCGCATTGTCGACCACGGTCTCATCCTCCTGCCCCATGATGTATCCTGTCTGGTAGCGCATGGCCTCGACATTCTTGCCCTCATAGAACGATGTCGGGAAACCGTAGTATATCCAGAGGAACGAGCAAATCTGCATCCCACTCTGTGGGGGACGTAGCTGCTGCATGCCGTCGGCAGTGAGTCTGACTATCTCTCCAGGGCCTACGTAGTGGTCAATGTCGAACCCGAGGTTTGGGAAGGCTGTCGACTCGCTTGTGGCAGCCATGGCTCCCTCTTTGCGGCCTATGACGATGGGTGTGCGCCCCCAATAGTCGCGTGCAGCTATGATGCTATCCTCTGTAAGGATGAGGAGGGAGCATGATCCGGAAACTGTCCTGTAGACGTTCTCAATGCCCTCAACAAAATTCCTGCCCTGGACAATGAGCAGACCGATGAGCTCTGTAGGGTTTATTCTTCCTGATGAGAACTCTGAGAGAACCATATTGTCGGCGAGGAGCTTCCGCGCGATATCCTCGGCATTGTTCACCTTGCCTACTGTAACGATAGCGAACCGCCCGAGATGGGAGTTCATGAGCAATGGCTGGGCGTCGGTATCGGAAATGACACCTATGCCTTGCTCGCCATGGAACTTATGAAGCTCGCTCTCGAATTTTGTGCGGAAATATGTGCTCTCAAGATTGTGTATGGAACGTTTGAAGCCTTGTGTCTCCTTGCTGTATGTGGCCATGCCGCCACGTTTAGTCCCAAGATGTGACTGGTAGTCTATGCCGTAAAACAATTCCTCAACACAACGATGGCGCTGTATGGTACCGAAAAAACCACCCATGATGATTATGACAATTTATATAAATTATGTATTTTTTTTGATATGCAGAAATGAATGAAAACAGTCTCGTAAAAATGAAGATGAACGTAATCTGGGGGCAGACGGCGGCCTATCACAGGGAGTAAAGCTCTTTCTTGCCGGCCAGGAGTGTGTTACGCATCAGGGAACATATTGTCATAGGGCCTACACCGCCGGGGACGGGGCTGATATAGGAGCACAATGGGGCAACCTCTGCGAACTTGACATCACCAGAGAGGCGGAACCCGCTTTTCCTGGAGGGGTCGGGGACGCGTGTCGTCCCGACGTCAATGACGACAGCCCCTGGCTTGACCATATCGGCTGTGACGAACTCTGGGGATCCTATGGCGGCGATGAGAATATCAGCCTCACGGCATTCGCGCACCAAATCGCGCGAATGGCTGTGGCAGACAGTCACAGTGGCATCGCCATACTGCTTCTGCATCATGAGTTGTGCCATAGGCTTGCCGACAATGTTTGAGCGGCCGAGGATGACACATTTCTTTCCAGATGTCTCGATGTTGTATCTCTGCAGCAGTGTCAATATGCCTAATGGTGTTGCAGAGATAAAACATGGGAGGCCGATGGAGAGACGTCCTGCATTGATAGTAGTGAACCCGTCGACATCCTTGCGGTAGTCGATAGCCTCGATTATCTTCTTCTCGTCGATGTGTCTTGGTAGTGGCAGCTGTACGATGAATCCATCAACATCAGGGTCGTTGTTCAGATTGTTGATACAGGCGAGGAGCTCACCTTCTGTAACATCATCCTCGTAGCGTATGAGTGAGGACTTGAATCCGCATGCCTCACATGCCAACACCTTGTTCCTGACGTATGTCTCTGAGCCGCCATCATGGCCTACCAATATTGCCGCGAGATGTGGACGTTTCCCGCCATTTGATATGATGTTCTCCACCTCCTGTGCAATCTCCTGCTTTATAGCTGCCGCTGTGGCCTTGCCGTCAATAATCTTCATTCTTCTTTATTAATATAGTTTATGTTTAGATAGGTTCCATGACTTGACGAATTTGTAGAACCCACCATTAAGCAAACAACTGAATAATGTCAAGATCGATATGAACCTGTCGCCCCTACTCGGGCAGGAATCACCGTTTCATCTTCCTCATGGCATTAGCCATCTGCATCATCTTCGAGGAACCCATACCGGTCACCATCTTCATCATCTTCTTTGTCTGGTCGAACTGTTTGAGGAGTTTGTTTACCTCTTGTATGTCTGTTCCGGAACCCTTAGCAATACGTCTTCTTCTGGAAGTGTTTATAATCTCAGGATTCTCCCTCTCCTGTGGAGTCATGGATCCTATGATGGCCTCAATGTTCTTGAACGGATCGTCAGGTATGTCAATATCCTTAATCGCCTTTCCTACTCCCGGTATCATAGCTGCGAGGTCCTTTACATTTCCCATCTTCTTGACCTGCTGTATCTGCCCGAGGAAGTCATTGAAGTCAAACTTGTTCTTCCTTATTTTCTTCTCGAGACGTTTAGCCTCCTCCTCGTCAAACTGCTGTTGGGCACGCTCAACGAGTGAGACGACGTCGCCCATGCCGAGAATACGGTCGGCCATACGTTCTGGATGGAAGACATCGATGGCCTCCATCTTTTCTCCTGTGCCTATGAACTTGATAGGTTTGTCGACAACAGTCCTGACAGACAGAGCTGCGCCACCACGTGTATCGCCATCAAGTTTTGTCAGGATAACACCGTCAATCTCAAGTCTCTCATTGAAGATTTTCGCTGTGGAGACAGCTTCCTGGCCTATCATGGCGTCTATGACAAGCAGGGTCTCCTGTGGCAGGACAGCATCCTTGATGTTACGTATCTGTATCATCAGTTCCTCGTCGATAGACTGTCGGCCGGCGGTATCGACGATCACGACATCGTTACCATTGAGCTTGGCATGGTTGATGGCGTTTCTTGCTACAAGGACAGGGTCTGTCGCTCCCTCCTCAATATAGACAGGGACATCGACCTGTCCTGCAAGTACGCGTAGCTGTTCCATAGCAGCTGGGCGGAATGTATCGCAGGCAGCAAGCAGAGGTTTACGATGCTGGCGTGTCTTCAGCATGAGGGCGAGTTTTCCAGACATGGTTGTCTTGCCCGCACCATTCAAACCTGCCATAAGTATGACAGCAGGATGACCAGGTGTGGAATTGAGGGACATCTCGACAGCATGACCGCCCATGAGTGTGGCCAGCTCGTCATGAACAAGCTTGACCATGAGTTCTCCTGGCTTTATGGATGTCAGCACATTCATGCCGAGAGCTTTTTTCTTTACAGTGTCTGTAAATGTCTTGGCGACCTTATAGTTGACATCTGCATCGAGCAGCGCACGACGTATGTCCTTTAAGGTTTCCGCAACATTGATCTCGGTTATCTTACCCTCACCCTTTAGTATTTTGAATGAACGTTCGAGGCGTTCGTTAAGATTCTCAAACATAAGTTTCTGTTATGATTTCGCGTTGGATATTTAGTTTTGTTGTAATCGGTATGTATCTGGATGTCAGATATGTACTGCCTTATTCTTCAAATACTCGTCTAATATGACTATTGCTGTCATGGCTTCCACTATAGGTACGGCCCTTGGTAGCACACATGGGTCATGACGTCCTCTGGCATTCAGCTTCACCGCATTGCCATGGATGTCGATGGTATCCTGCTCGCGTAGAAGAGTCGCCACAGGCTTGAAGGCGACGCGGAAGACAATATCCTGCCCGTTGGAGAGACCACCCTGTATTCCGCCGCTATGGTTTGTGTGGGTTGATACACGCCCATTCTCGACAAGGAAGATATCGTTCTGTTCAGACCCCCGTGAGGATACTCCGCTGAATCCTTCTCCATATTCAAATCCTTTCACCGCATTTATGCTGAGCATAGCATGTGCAAGAACAGCATGGAGCTTGTCAAATTCAGGCGACCCTAATCCCACTGGACAGCCTTTCACGACACATTGTATTATTCCGCCAATAGTGTCGCCATCCTTCTTCACCTGCTTTATGAGAGACTCCATCTCCGAAGCCTTCTCTCTGTCTGGACATCTTACGGGATTTGTCTCGGCTACGGAGAGGTCATACAGTGAGTAGTCCCAGCTTATGCCGATATCACCAACCTGTAGGGTGTAGGCATTGACAGTCACGCCAAGCTGTCTCAAGGCGAGCTTAGCCAGCGCTCCTGCAACACAGCGGCTAATTGTGATTCGGGCTGATGTCCGTCCTCCTCCACGATGGTCTCTTATGCCGTATTTGGTGAAATATGTGTAATCCGCATGAGACGGACGGAAAAGAGATTCCATATTGTCATAATCCTGGGAGTGCTGATTCTGGTTGCGGACAATGAACCCAATAGGGCATCCTGTAGACTTTCCGTTGTAGATGCCGCTGAGGAACTCTACCTTGTCTGGCTCGTTTCTGCTTGTCGTGATTGCACTTTGGCCTGGACGGCGGCGGTTCAGCTCGTCCTGTACGAATTTCTCATCTATGTCAATATCTGCTGGCATACCATCAATGACACCGCCGACAGCAGCGCCATGGCTTTCACCAAATGTCGTGACAGAAAACAATGTACCGAAAGAGTTGGACATGTATGTGATAATGAAAAATTATATATCTTCCCATGATGTCAGGGAAGGAACACTATTGTTTATAGGAGGATTCGATCTTTAAGTGTGGCCAGTTGATGCAGAGGAAACTCTCCCCGTCATATTACTCTGCCAAACAAGGCTGCCATAAATTAGATAAGGCATACTCGTATGTTTGAAACAGTATAATTCCGAATCAGAAGACTGCGCATATTCTGTAGCCCTATTCCATCAAACTGTCATGTATAGACATGTAAGCAGGACTGAAGATATATACCGATTGGCTCCTGGCTGACACTCAGCCGCAAGGGGGTCAATTCCCACAACTTCCGCATCCGCTGTCACATCCTCCACAGTCGCCACAGCTTCCACCGCCACAACCGCCACATCCACCATTTCCAGTAAGATGGGCCATCATTGCCTCTATCTCTTTTGGAGAAGCCTCGACTTTCTCAACGACTCTCCCGACAAAATGAAGGTCCTTACCTGCAAGTGGGTGGTTGAGGTCTATGCGCACCTTGTCACCGACTGCCAAGACGAGACCAGGAAACTGCTGGCCATCTGCATTCTGTAACCTGATTATCCTACCTTCAGCGACATTGACATTGTCAAACTTGCCGTCAATGGTGAACAGCTGCTTGTCAAGTTCGATGATGCCGCGCTCATCATATTCGCCATAAGCTTTGTCTACTGGAACATTGAAATCGAATGTTCCACCAACTTCGAGGTTCTCGACAGCCTTCTCGAAATCGTCAAGTACCATGCCGAATCCAGACAGGAATCGGAATGGCTCGTTTTCGGTTGTCTCCTCTTCGAGTGTCTCTTTTCCGTCGCATGTCGTATAGAGTTTATACTCAATACCGTATCTATAGTTTTTCTTCTCCATGATTGTTTTGAAAATTTTGTGCAAAGGTAATGCTTTTTTTCAAGAAAGACGAAGCTTTCAATGAGAAAGTTTCGTCTTTATTCATATTGCCATCTGACACATAGATTATGTCAATCTTTGTAATATATCCTCTTCACACGTCCGCTGACACCAGTCAACACTTCATATGGTATAGTGCCTATGACATCAGAGAGTGTTGTAACAGGAAGATGTTCGCCGAAAATCTCCACGCTGTCACCCTCATCACATTTGATATCTGTCACATCGATCATGGCTACGTCCATACAGATATTGCCGACATAGTCAGCTTTCTGGCCGTTTACCAAGCAGTAGCATTTCCTGTTGCCCAATCTCCTGTTCAGTCCGTCAGCATATCCTATTGGTATTGCTGCCACGACGCTATCACGTTCGAGCACTGTCTTGCGGCTGTATCCGATAGATTCGCCCGCCCTGACATTATGTTTCTGAAGTATTGTAGTCTTAAGTGTTGAGACCGTGTTGAGTATAGAGTTATCATAAGGGTCAATGCCATATAATCCAAGTCCGAGCCTGCACATATCAAGCTGGCGGTCGGCGAAGCGCTCTATTCCGGCAGAGTTGCACATATGGCGTAGAATCCTATGGTTGAAGGCGTCCTGCAACTTGGTGCTCGCCTTGTCGAATATCTCAAATTGTCCATCGGAGAACGAGTCGAAATCATCTGAGTCTGAGCCGACGAAGTGGGAGAAAACCGAACGTGGTATTACAGCCTTCTGCTTCTTCAGCGCTGATATGAGATTGTCAATGTCTTCAACAGGGTCGAAACCGAGCCTGTGCATTCCTGTATCGAACTTTATATGTACTGGCCATCCTGTTATCCCCTCGTGGCGTGCTGCATGTACAAGGGCATCGAGAAGCCTGAAGCTATAGACCTCCGGCTCGAGGTTATAGTCGAACATTGTCTTGAATGCAGACATCTCTGGATTCATTATCATTATGTTGCAGGTTATGCCGGCCTTTCTCAATGTGACGCCCTCATCGGCTACAGCCACTGCAAGATAATCTACTCTGTGGTCCTGAAGAGTCTTTGCCACCTCGACAGCTCCTGCTCCGTAGGCGTCGGCCTTAACCATACACACAAGTTTTGTCTCAGGTTTCATGAATGCCCTATAATGGTTGAAATTGTCTACAAGGGCATTAAGATTAACCTCTAACACTGTCTCGTGTACCTTGCGCTCAAGGCGGTCTGTTATTCGGTCGAATCCAAACTGGCGGGCTCCCTTGACAAGGATGACCTCGTCACGAAGATTGTTGAATGTAGATGACTGGAGGAAATCTTCTGTCGTATTGAAGAACGCTCTCAATATATCATCGGATGACGAGCAGAGGACAGGTGCGAAATTTTCTTTCAGCCCTACACCAATCCCTATGAACTTATCGACGGCCCTGCTCTTGACCAGGTCTAAAAGGTCCTGGCATAACTCCCTTTGTGACAGTCCTGATTGTAAGATGTCGCTGAGGATAAGTGTATGGGTTCGTTTTTTTGTCTCTGGTCTTCTCGACATGAAGTCGAGAGCAATGTCTAACGATTTGAGGTCATTGTTGTATGAGTCGTTGATAATAGTGCATCCATATTGGCCTTCTATCACTTCAAGGCGCATCGCGACAGCCTCAAGTTCTGGCATGCGTAGGGATAATGTCTCAGGAGACATGCCGAGGTATAGACAGACGGAAGCGCATGTTATGGCATTCTCTATCGCGCCCTCATTTATCTTATGTATGGTGAACGATCCTGAAATGCTTTCTTTTCCTTGCAGATTGTATGTATAAGATATTGTGGTTGTCTGCCTTGCGTCGTCGGATGCCACGTTGCTTATGTACATCGCTGCGTTCTCATTCCTCATAGACCATGCAAGCCTCATGCCTCTGAAATCTGAACGTCTCATACAGTTGCTGATTGTCTCATCATCTGCTGAGTAGATAGCAACCTCTGCGTCTCTGAGAAGAAGCAGTTTCTCCTCGCATTTCTCCCTCATGTTCCTGAAGTTCTCCTGATGTGCTGCCCCGATATTGGTCAGTACAGCTATCGTCGGCTGTATCATTTCCCTCAGCTGCTCCATCTCTCCTGGCATGCTTATACCTGCCTCGAAGATTCCTATCTCGCTCTGATCGTTCAGCAGCCATACGGACATAGGCACACCTATCTGCGAGTTGTATGAGCGTGGCGACCTCGTGACACGAACGTCACGATAGAGCAGCTGGTATAGCCATTCCTTAACCGTTGTCTTGCCATTTGAGCCTGTTATTCCTATAATCGGTATGGAGAACTCGTCTCTATGTCGCTCGGCAAGTCTTTGTAGAGCTTCAAGCGAATTGGTCACTTTCAAGAAGTTAGCCTCGGGATAGATAGTATCAAACGACTTAGGAAGTGTCTCGATAACAAAGGACCTCACACCCCGGCGGTAGAGGTCATCGATATATTTGTGTCCGTCATTACGCTGAGTCTTGATAGCGAAGAAGAGAGTCTCTTCTGGGAATGACAACGAGCGTGAGTCTGTCAGGACAAAACTGACAGAACTATCGGCTTTGCCATAACGGCGCGCTCCGATAAGCGTTGTTATTTTTTCTATCGTGTACATATTAATATTATATATATGTATTTTGAGCCATAATACCTCGCTGAACGATAATGTGTATGTATACGGGCTTCCTTTGACAAGTGTTATGAGCGACTTATCTGCAGTCCTGTATCGCTCAACGACATGTCGACGAATCTGGCATTCTCGTTCAAGCGTTCCTTTGTTAGTCTTTGCTTTATAATTCCGGCAGCCTCAGGGTCTTTAGCCACCATATACAGATAGCCACCACCTCCAGCTCCTGGCAGCTTGTACCCCAGACACAGGTCGTCAATTTTCTCCGTCAGTCTTGCTATGGCTGATGGGTTTGTGCCCTTGTCTATCATCTGGTTCTGTCGCCATGTCTTAGCCACAAGTTGTCCCATAAGCGTGAAGTTGTTGCGTTGTATGGCATCATACATGTCAAGCGCATGCTCTTTCATCTCTCGCAAGAGGCGTAGCTCCTCACCATTATTGAGGAACATGCGCCGGACAATCTCAGCAAGCAAAGTCTTTGCGGTGCGTGTTATCCCAGTATAATAAAGGAGATGACACGCTTTGTATTCTGGTTGGGTAAAGAGATTTGTAGGCAGCCATCTGACACCTGGGCTCTGTTCGAATCCTCTTTGGGTAGTAAGCAGCTTCACTCCCTGTAGCAGTCCGCCAAACTGGTCTTGCCATCCACCACCTGTAGTGAGCAGCTGTTCGAGTATTAGCGTTCTGCGGCCTATCTCATTCTTGTCCCAGCAGAGTGAGCAGAAATCGCTCAATGTACCCAAGACAGTAGCGGCAAGGACGCTGCTTGTCCCCAACCCACTGCCTGCGGGAATGGCCGAGAGGAGAGTCACCTCTATACCACACCCAAAATCTTCGAGCTGCTCGCGTAGCGACTGGTATTTGTGCAACGAGTATTCTGGTAAGAATCCACATAGCGCGAGCGCTGCCTTTGGGATTGAGAATGGTGAGCCTACATGGTGGAAATCGCGGAGTTCATCGTATGTTGTTATCTTTTCTGCCGAGCCGAGGTCAATGCTTCTAAGCACAATGTGTGGCTCACGGCATGGTCTGACATAAGTCTGTATGGGTTGCTGACCGTTCATGTCTATGGCAATGTTCACAACATCACCACCCTCCATGAGGCAATAGGGCGGTGTATCAGTCCATCCCCCAGCGAGGTCTATCCTGACAGGCGATCGTCCCCATACTATCTGGTCTGAATAGACTGACATCCTCGGGTTCTGCTTCTCCTTTAATGCAGATGATGTAAGTCCCTCTCTCAGAAGCGAGAATGCTCTGTCATTCCATTCTCCTGCTACCTCTGAGCGCTGTTTCATGACTTCCGAGCGGAACATGGCGTCATGTATGCGGATAATTAGTGGTGATGCCTCTGACGGCACATCGTGTAGGGGAATGTTGTTCTCTACGAATTCACTGACAGCTTCTGAGAGGTCTGTCTGGTAGAATACAGAATGCTCATGGTTCTTGGCAATGTCAGCCCAGTTGCCAGCCCTGAATGCTCTACGCTGTGATTCAAGCCTGAGCAGATTGGCCTTGTCGCTTATCTCTTCAGCGCTTAGCTTCTCCGCCCTCTCGAATATATCAGAACCCCTACCCTCACCTGTCAGCATCCAGACAGTGACGGCCTCCATGTCTGCCATATTATGGACTATGGGGAACATGGGCCTCTGCTGCATGTCTCCTGCAAACTTGTCGCGGTATCCATACGGACGGATGATATACCCATCATCTTCATATGGCACGATATCGAGACATTGTCCAGGAGCGAGGCTGACAGTCCAGTCGTTGACGGGCACACCTGTGACGACATTGTCATGTGTCAGACTCCAATGCTGCCCGATACATGAGTTCTCCACCCATATGTTCGAGTTCTCCTCTGTGAACTTTCGCTTTATACATGCATTTTGAACGAATATTGAGGGATGTGCCTTGCGGTCACGATGCATTATCTCCCTCTGGTCGACAACAATATTCTGAATGGCAAGCGTTGACGACAGGAGCTCCGGTGTCGTGCCATAATGGTAGAACTCACCACCTGGAAGCGGAAGTATAGCTACTGTCAGCCCCTGGACTTCATCATCCGGGCAGGATGGTGTGCGGCCGAGTGCACCACCAAACTCTGAGTAGAGATCATACTCGCGCATCTCACCATCACTTCCCTCTGATTTACGCATAAGGACATCCACAGCCTTGTCAGACAAAAGCCATATACCTATATCGACAAGCGTATAATGCTCACGCCTCACCTCATGAAGCTTCTCCCTTGAGGGTTTCTGAAGCATGAACTCAAGCACAGAGGGTGTCTCACGGCGTGAGACGAAGACCCCATGGTTGCAGGCTATGTCATCATCGAGCCACAAACCGTAGCAAACAACATCAGCCTCCGGGATATCCTGGAGATGTTTTGTAGCTCTGATGTAGACATCTCCGCTTGCTATAAGTGTCTTCAGGGATGACGGAGCCCTCTCCATGATGCGCTCATAGAGCGGGAGCTGAAGCGAGAGAAGATTCTGTGACAGACGCTGGCCACGCTCCCATCTGAAGACAGGTACAGGAGTGAGTATCTTGCCGGACGGCGCATAGGCGGGCAGGCGGCGGCTTTGGCCTCCTGCATGGAGAATTATCTTCTTGGCATCACGGAAACTGCTGGGACAATTTTTCAGCAGCCATGCTGTGCCACCTCCCGAGCCCACGCGGCGGCCTACAGGGTCGCTGGCACAATACCACTCGTCTTCTGGAAGATTGGCCATAGCATGAAACGCACTGACAAGGTTAGGGGGCAGAGAGAGAAGCTTCTTCATATTTTCAGGGTTTGTTGGATTTTGTCTGTATATAATCTATGGTGCTCATAATATGGATGAGGTATATGACAGATGGCGGAAAAAGCTATCGGACTGATAACGAGAGGCAACAAGTATAAACTTTTCCCTGTGAGTAACAGAAAATGAAATTTATATTGTTTACCCCAAAAAACGAGTGCTTAAGTTATGTGGGCTTGTTTATGTTCGCCGAATAACATTTTGAAACTATAGAGAAGCAAACGCTTACACTTTTTGTTAAGAGCGGATAATATTCCCATTGGTAGCGTTTTGGCAGGCAAAAGGTGCTGAATGAGGTGGTCAAAGGTACTGTCTTGCGTGCCCATTTGTATTGCTTACAGTCTGAAAGCGATGCCGCCTGTCATATATGCTGTCTGTCATCAACCAGACAGGGGGTGTCGTTAACCCAACCAGCATGTCATGGCACATAACGCCATTGGCATATCTGCTAATTGCAGGGAACGCTTCTTGCCGAGTATTCTTACATACTCAACATCAAGCAAAATTACTACTTTATTTTCTCTCATACAAATTATATTACTAAAAAAATCAAAAAACACAAGAAACATTGACGTATTATTTACATTTTTCTTAACTTTGCATTGTTAACTATATTCACTATCTATCAATTAAGATTAATATTATGAACAACAAGAAAGAGGGTCTACTGTCGCTTAATGGCGTCAGCATGCTAATCCCGTTCATTCTCATCACTTCATGTTTCGCATTATGGGGATTCGCCAACGACATAACGAATCCGATGGTTAAGGCCTTCTCGAAAATATTCAGGATGAGCGTCACACAGGGCGCTCTTGTACAAGTGGCATTCTATGGCGGATATTTCGCGATGGCGTTCCCGGCAGCAATATTTATCAGGCGGTATTCATACAAGGCAGGTGTGCTCATGGGGCTTGGCCTTTATGCTGTAGGCGCACTGCTTTTCTGGCCGGCAAAGGAAATCGGAATATACGAGTTCTTCCTCATCGCATACTTCATTCTGACGTGCGGTTTGTCATTCCTTGAGACAAGCTGCAATCCATATATACTCTCCATGGGCTCAGAAGCTACTGCCACACGGCGCCTTAACATGGCACAATGCTTCAATCCCTGCGGCTCTATCCTCGGTATGTTTGTGGCCATGAACTTCATCCAGAACAAGCTCGACCCCAGAGACAGCGCAGCGCGCGCCATGCTCGACAATGAGCAGTTTGAGGCTGTCAAGAACTCTGACCTCACTATTCTTGCAACGCCGTATCTTATTATAGGTCTGTTGATTGCGGTTATGTTCTTAATCATATACTTCATGAAGATGCCTAAGAATAACGACCAGTCACATGATTTGCACATCAAAGAGACTCTGAGGCGCATAAGCAAAATCAAATATTATCGCGAAGGCGTCATAGCACAGTTCTTCTATGTAGGCGCACAGATAATGTGCTGGACATTCATCATACAATACGGCACAAGCATACTAATGGAAGAAGGCATGACGGAGCAGGCCGCCGAGGTGACATCACAGCAGTACAACATTTACGCGATGATTCTGTTCATCATATCCCGATTCGTCTGCACATACCTGATGAAATGGCTCAACCCTGGCCTCATGCTGCTTATCTTCGGCACGCTTGCCATAATCCTTACATGCGGTGTGATAAGCATGCACAACCATTATGGGCTCTACTGCCTGGTCGGTGTCAGCGGATGCATGTCGCTCATGTTCCCGACAATCTACGGCATCGCTCTTGAGGGATTGGGCGATGACGCCAAGTTTGGAGCCGCAGGTCTTATCATGGCCATCCTCGGCGGCTCAGTGCTTCCACCGCTCCAGGCATCAATAATTGATATGGGCACAGTGTTTGGCATGCCAGCTGTCAACGCCAGCTTCATCCTTCCGCTTATATGCTTCCTTGTTGTTGCTATATATGGCCGACGCATGTGGAAGACACGTACAGCATAGATGTCGCCTATATAATTTTTGTATAGTATGTTTTTTTATCGCAGCAGGTAACAACAAGACAACACCTCCACACGCTTTTGCAGGCGACAACCCCAAGGCAGTGCCATTAGCGTGTGGAGTAAACGGCACAGATAAAGGACAACACAGCCCACACATCTCAATCTGGGATGCATAGCCCCCATAAGACGAAAGGTATATATAATAATGTATGCGTCGATATGGAAATCTTAATTATATTTAATTAAAGGTTACATCTTGCTTGTACTTCGACAAAATGTATTACCTTTGCATCGCTTATATGGTACAGGCCGATATGGCTCAGTTGGTAGAGCAACGCATTCGTAATGCGTGGGTCACGAGTTCGAGTCTCGTTATCGGCTCCA
>OBLI01002891.1_pt1 | contig 13926 bp, 10 predicted proteins | sample 1519701 | NCBI WGS metagenome assembly OBLI01 (sample SAMEA3663005, study PRJEB22513) | pig gut metagenome | biome: pig gut; feature: pig-associated habitat; material: faeces | place: France | collected 2012 | reverse complement strand
CAAAGAACTTGGACATATTTAATAATATATACAAGCACCTCGACTTGATGTATGTCGATACCCTCAATCCCAAGGAGGTTATCGGCAATGGTATCAATGCCATGCTTAGAAGTCTCGACCCCTACACCGAGTATTATCCTGAGGACAAGACCAAGGACCTCAAGATGATGCTTACGGGAAAATATGCGGGTATAGGAGCTATTGTGAGATATCATCAGAAACTCAAGCGAGTGGTGGTTGACGAGCCATACGAGGGTATGCCCGCTGCAGAGGTGGGACTGAAGAAGGGTGATATCATCCTGAGTATCGACGACTCGACGATGACCGACAAGAACGTGAATTACGTGAGTGAGCATCTGCGCGGCGAGGCTGGCACCACCTTTGCACTGAAGATAAAGCGCCCCACAACAGGCAAGACAATGACCTTCAAGATAACACGCCGCACCATCAAGATGCCCGACATACCATATTACGGTATGTTGGACGGGAATGTGGGCTATATCAACTTCAATCAGTTTGTTGACGGTTCGGCGAAGAACATGCGCCGTGCCTATATCGACCTGCGCCAGAAGGGAGCAACATCCCTCCTGCTCGACCTGCGCTCAAATGGAGGCGGTTCGCTGGCCGAAGCTATAGACATTATTAATATGTGGGTGCCCAAGGACATGACCCTCGTGGAGACCAAGGGCAAACTGAAGCAGGCATGCAAGGAATACAAGACGCGACTCGAACCGATAGACACCATCATGCCTATTGTGGTGCTCGTGAATGGCGAGACAGCCTCGGCGAGCGAAATCACCTGCGGTTCGATACAAGACCTCGACCGAGGAGTGGTGCTAGGCACACGCACCTATGGCAAGGGACTCGTGCAAGTGCCGGTCGATATTCCCTACAACGGCAATCTCAAGGTAACCACCAGCCACTACTATATCCCCAGCGGACGTTGCGTGCAGGCCATCAACTATAAGCACAGCAGTGGAGGATATAAGGAATATATCCCCGACAGCCTCACGCGCGTATTTTATACAAGGAACGGGCGCGAGGTGAGAGATGGCGGAGGAATAAAGCCTGACATCGAGGTGAAACCCGACACGATGCCCAATATCGCAGTGTATCTCGACCGCATCGACTCGATGGAGGTGATGTTCGATTATGTGGTGGATTATATCGCAAAGCATCCCACTATAGCTCCCGCACGAGACTTCCGTCTGAGCGATGCCGAATACGAGGAGTTCAAGCAAAGGGTGGTGGAGAGCGGATTCAACTACGACCCCGTCACCGAGAAGACCTTGGGCGAACTTGAGAAGTTGGCAAAGTTTGAGGGCTACTACGACGACGCCAAGGATGAGTTTGAGGCGCTTCGCAAAAAACTCAAGCACAATGTGGCCAAGGACATGGACCACAGCAAGGAGACGATAAAGCAGATAATCGAGGGCGACATCGTTGCAGCCTACTATTATCAGGCGGGGGCATTGGAGAACGGACTGCATTATGACTCGCAGGTGAAAAAAGCCACCGAAGTGCTCCTCGACAAGTCAGAATATGACAGATTGCTATCCCCAAAGGGTAAATAATACGATTTTTATGCAAATAATTGCAGAAATATTTGGCTGTTTGGGGAAAAGTTCGTAACTTTGCACCCGTTCAGTGGAATGAGGGACTTCATCAAGAGTCCCTCATTTTATTTTAATAATGTGAAAAAGACGTATGATAGAAAGGAACACAGTAAAGACAGTAGTGGAAGAATGGTTGTCTGGTAACGACTATTTCCTCGTCGATGTGACATTCACTCCCGACGACCGCATTGTGGTGGAAATCGACCATGCCGACGGTGTGTGGATTGAGGATTGTGCCGAATTGAGCCGCTTTATGCAGGAGCGCTTTGGCGACGAGCTTGGCGATTATGAGCTGGAGGTAGGTTCTGCCGGCATCGGTCAGCCCTTCAAGGTGGAACAGCAGTATGTTAACCACATCGGAACGGATGTGGAGGTGCTCGACGCCGAGGGCAAGAAGGTGCAGGGCGTGCTCAAGCAGGTTGACGGACGCAACTTTGTGGTGAGCGTCAAGGAGAAGCAGAAGCTCGAGGGCAAGAAGCGCCCGCAGCTTGTGGAGGTCGATAAGACCTATAATATGGACAATATAAAATATACAAAATACCTATTAAGTTTCAAGTAAAAAATAGCTATGGCAAAGAAAGAAGAGCAGGGTCCAAGCATGATAGAGACCTTCCAGGAGTTCAAGGAGACCAAGAACATCGACCGTACCACATTGGTGAGTGTCCTTGAGGAGAGTTTCCGCAACGTGATCGCCAAGATATTCGGCAGTGACGAGAATTTTGACGTGATCGTCAATCCCGACAAGGGCGACTTCGAGATACACCGCAACCGCATCGTTGTTGCCAACGGTGAGGTGCAGGATGAGAACAAGGAGATTTCTCTTAAGGATGCACAGAAGATCGAGCCCGACTATGAGATAGGTGAGGAGGTGAGCGAGGAGGTTAACTTCAGCAAGTTTGGTCGTCGTGCCATCCTCAATTTGCGCCAGACATTGGCTTCGAAGATTCTCGAGTTGGAGCATGACTCCCTATATAATAAGTATAAGGATCGTGTGGGTCAGGTGATGAGCGCCGAGGTATATCAGGTGTGGAAGCGCGAGGTGCTTCTCGTGGATGATGAGGGCAACGAGCTCCATCTGCCCAAGAGCGAGCAGATTCCTGCCGACAACTATCGTAAGGGAGAGACCGTCAAGGCTGTCATCCTGCGTGTGGACAACGAGAACAACAATCCACGCATCATTCTGAGCCGTACTGCCCCTGTCTTCCTCGAAAGACTGCTTGAGGCTGAGGTGCCTGAGATTATCGACGGTCTGATCACCATCCGTCGCGTTGCCCGTATGCCGGGAGACCGCGCCAAGGTGGCAGTGGAGAGCTACGACGACCGCATCGACCCAGTTGGAGCCTGTGTGGGTGTCAAGGGAAGCCGTGTTCATGGTATCGTGCGCGAGCTCTGCAACGAGAACATCGATGTCATCAACTATTCCAACAATGTGCAGCTCTTCATCCAGCGCGCCCTTAGTCCAGCCAAGGTGTCGAGCATCACTATCGACGAGGAAAACCACAAGGCAGAGGTGTATCTTCAGCCGGAGGAAGTGTCGCTTGCCATCGGACGTGGCGGTATGAACATCAAGTTGGCAAGTATGCTGACAGAATACACCATCGACGTCTTCCGTGTAGTGGGCGAGGGCGAGGCTGACGAGGATATCTATCTCGACGAGTTCTCCGACGAGATTGACCAGTGGGTTATTGATGCCATCAAAGCCATCGGCTTGGATACCGCCAAGGCCGTGCTTAATGCTCCGCGCGAGATGCTTATCGAGAAGGCCGACCTTGAAGAGGAGACCGTAGATAATGTTCTCGCAGTGCTTAAGGCTGAGTTTGAGCAGTAAATTAATTTTTCAATTTTTTAATATTTTAATATTTATATATCGTGAGCATCAGATTAAATAAAGTTTTGACCGAATTGAATATAGGACTTCAAACGGCAGTTGATTTCCTGAAAAACAAAAAGAGCCTGGGCGAGATCAGGGATGACGCTAATCTTAGTACAAAGATCTCTGACGAGCAGTATGATGCCCTCGTGGCCCAGTTTAAGGGCGACAAGGTTATCAAGAACGAGGCTGATAAGATGTTCGCCAAGAAGGGCAAGGACAAGAAGGCTGAGAAGAAGGCCACTTCTGCCAATGACTTGGTGACACAGGTGACGAAGTTTAAGCCTTTGGGTAAAATAGACCTCGACAACCTGGGTAAGCAGCAGGTCGCTGGTAAGTCTGCTGTTCAAGATGGTAATGCCGAGCAGAAAACTGCTGCCGTCAGTCAGTCTGCTGATAACCAACCGGCTCCCGAGCCTGTTAATACCCCCAAGCCGGCAGCTGAGCCTGTTGCTCCGAAGGCGGAGGAAAAGTCGGCCGCTGCGCCAGCTGCAGAGCCTGTGCAGAAGTCTGAGCCTGAGCAGAAACCGGAGGCAGTTGTTAAGCCTGCTGCAGAGCCTGCACAGAAGTCCGCACCTGCTCAGAAGCCCGCACCTGCTCAGAAGTCGGAACCAACAAATAAGCAGCATGTAGCAGAGAGTAAAGCAGCTGCTCCGTCTAATCCTGTGGCAAAAACAGTTGTTGCTGCCGATAACGATGACGACGATAATAAGATTTACACCCTTAAGAGTGAAAAGAAACTCGCCCCGAAGGTGAACGTTCTTGGCAAGATTGACCTCTCGTCGCTCAACCAGAGCACCCGTCCTAAGAAGAAATCGAAGGAGGAGCGCAGAAAAGAGCGCGAGGAAAAAGCCGCACAGATGCACAGCGAAAAGAAAAAGCGCCAGCGCATCAATAAGGAGCGCGTTGACATCGAGGCTGCCGTCAACGAGGGTAACAACGGTGGAGGAAAGAAAAAGAAGAACAAGGGCGGCAACAATAATGGTGGCGGCAATAACGGCAATGGCAACGGTAATAACAATAATAACAACAACGGAAATAACGGAGGCGGCAAGAAGAACAAGAAGAACCGCCAACCGAAACCGATTGAGGTGAATGAGGAGGACGTTGCACGCCAGGTGAAGGAGACATTGGCCCGTCTTACCACTAAGAATCAGAACAAGAAGGGTGCCAAGTATCGCCGTGAGAAGCGCGAGGCAGTGCAGGAGCGCCTTAACGAGGAACTGCAGGAGCAGGCAGCAGAGAGCAAGACACTGAAGCTCACCGAGTTTGTGACTGTCAGCGAACTTGCCACAATGATGAATGTGCCTGTCAACAAGGTTATCGGCACTTGCATGAGCGTGGGTATTATGGTGTCTATCAACCAGCGTCTCGATGCCGAGACCATCAATCTCGTTGCCGACGAGTTTGGATTCACCACCGAATATGTCAGTGCCGAGGTGAGCGAGGCTATACAGGAAGCCGAGGACGACGAGAACGACCTCGTTCCACGCGCCCCGATTGTTACCGTCATGGGACATGTTGACCACGGTAAGACATCATTGCTCGACTATGTGCGCAAGACCAACGTGATTGCCGGTGAGGCTGGTGGTATCACCCAGCACATCGGTGCATACAACGTGAAGTTGAGCGACGGACGACGCATCACATTCCTCGATACCCCTGGTCACGAGGCATTTACCGCCATGCGTGCCCGCGGTACTCAGGTTACTGATATCGCCATCATCATCATCGCTGCCGACGACTCGATAATGCCCACCACCAAGGAGGCTATCGCCCATGCACAGGCAGCCAATGTGCCGATGGTGTTCGCTATCAACAAGATAGACAAACCGGGAGCTAATCCCGACAAGATACGCGAGGATCTCGCCAATATGAACCTGCTCGTGGAGGAGTGGGGAGGTAAGTACCAGTGTCAGGAAATCTCAGCCAAGAAGGGTATCGGAGTCCACGAACTGATGGAGAAGGTGCTGCTTGAGGCAGAGATGCTCGACCTCAAGGCCAACCCCAACCGCAAGGCTACAGGTTCGGTGATTGAGTCATCGCTCGACAAGGGACGTGGATATATGTCAACAGTGCTCGTAAGCAACGGTACGCTCAAGCAGGGCGACATCGTGATTGCCGGTACGGCATGGGGACGCATCAAGGCAATGTTCAATGAGCGCAACCAGCGTGTGGAGAAGGCAGCTCCCTCAGAGCCTGTCATCATTCTCGGATTGAACGGAGCTCCTCAGGCAGGCGACTCGTTCCATATTATGGAGACCGAGCAGGAAGCAAAGGACATCGCCAACAAGCGTATGCAGTTGCAGCGCGAGCAGAGTTTGCGCACTGCCACCACACTGTCGCTTGAGGAGATTGCCCATCGTGTGGCTCTCGGCGAGTTCCACGAACTCAACCTCGTTGTCAAGGCAGATACCCAGGGTTCTGTCGAGGCTCTCTCGGATTCGTTCATCAAGATGTCAACCGAGAAGGTGCAGGTGAATGTGATCATGAAGGCTGTGGGACAGATTTCGGAGAACGATGTCATGCTCGCATCTACTGCCGCCAACGGTATGATTGTGGGATTCCAGGTGCGTCCTTCGGCTGATGCCAAGCGACTGGCAGAGCGCGAGGGAGTGGAAATCAATACATACTCGGTCATCTATGATGCCATCGACGATATCCACTCTGCTATGGAGGGTATGTTGGAGAAGGTGAAGAAAGAGGTGGCTACCGCCCAGGTGGAGGTGCGCGAGGTTTATCGCATATCCAAGGTGGGAACAGTGGCAGGTGCCTTCGTCACCGAAGGAAAAGTGCACCGCACAGACAAGGCCCGACTCATCCGCGATGGTATCGTGGTGTTCACCGGCTCAATCAATGCCCTCAAGCGATTCAAGGACGATGTTAAGGAGGTGGGAGCCAACTTCGAGTGCGGTATCTCGCTTGTCAACTACAATGACATCCAGCAGGGTGACATCATCGAGACATTCACTGAGATTGAGGTGCAGCAGAAACTCTAATTAAATTAGGAATTAGGAATTAGGAATTAGGAATGAGGGATTAGGGATGACAGACAAAAATGCTTTTGTACGTCAGGTGGCGGAACAGAAATATGAATACGGTTTCACCACCGACGTGCATACAGAAATAATAGAAAAAGGTCTGAATGAGGATGTTGTCAGGCTAATATCCGCCAAGAAGGGTGAACCCCAGTGGATGCTTGACTTCCGTCTGAAGGCCTTCCGCCACTGGGAGACTATGAAGGAACCCAAGTGGGGACATGTGCATGTGCCTGAAATCGACTATCAGGCCATATCTTATTATGCCGACCCCTTGGCGCAGAAGAAGAAACAGGAGAACAAGGAGATCGACCCCGAACTGATGAAGACGTTCGACAAATTGGGTATTCCCCTTGAGGAACGACTGGCACTCAGCGGTACGGCAGTGGATGCCATTATGGACTCTGTGTCGGTGAAGACAACCTTCAAGGAGAAACTTGCCGAGAAGGGTATCATATTCTGCTCCATAGGTGATGCAGTGAAGGATTATCCCGACCTTGTCAAGGAATATCTCGGCACTGTGGTGCCATATCGCGACAATTTCTTTGCCGCTCTCAATAGTGCGGTGTTCAGCGATGGATCGTTTGTATATATTCCCAAAGGTGTACGTTGTCCGATGGAATTGAGCAGTTATTTCCGTATCAATGCCCGCAATACAGGACAGTTTGAGCGCACGCTCATCATTGCCGACGATGATTCGTATGTGTCTTATCTTGAGGGATGTACGGCTCCTATGCGCGATGAAAACCAGCTCCATGCCGCTATCGTCGAGATAATCGTCAACGACAATGCCGAGGTGAAGTATTCCACCGTGCAGAACTGGTATCCGGGCGACGAGAACGGTAAGGGTGGTGTGCTCAACCTCGTCACCAAGCGTGGCGACCTGCGTGGCAACAACAGTAAGTTGTCGTGGACACAGGTGGAGACTGGATCTGCCATTACATGGAAATATCCGTCGTGCGTGCTTCGTGGCGACAACTCCGTGGCAGAGTTCTACAGTGTGGCTGTCACCAACAACTATCAGGAGGCAGACACCGGAACGAAGATGATTCATATCGGCAAAAACACCAAGAGCACCATCATATCCAAGGGTATATCAGCTGGACATAGTCAGAACTCATATAGAGGACTTGTGCGTGCTACAGCCTCTGCCGAAAATGCGCGCAACTACTCGTCGTGCGACTCACTGCTCTTGGGCAGCGATTGCGGTGCGCATACATTCCCGTATATGGATATTCACAACGACACTGCCATTGTGGAGCACGAGGCCACAACGAGCAAGATAAGTGAGGATCAGCTCTTCTACTGCAACCAGCGTGGCATTCCCACTGAACAGGCTGTAGGACTGATTGTCAACGGATATGCCAAGCAGGTGCTCAACAAACTGCCGATGGAATTTGCCGTCGAGGCACAGAAGTTGCTGAGCGTGTCGCTTGAGGGAACGGTGGGGTAATTAGGAATTAGGAATTAGGAATGAGGAATTAGTAATTATGTTAGAAGTTAAGGATTTACATGCCAAGATAGGCAATAAGGAGATATTGAAGGGTATCAACCTCACCATCAAGGATGGCGAGACCCATGCCATCATGGGACCAAACGGTTCGGGAAAGTCAACACTCAGCGCGGTGCTCGTGGGCAATCCGTTGTATGAGGTGACTGGAGGTACGGCAGTGTTTAACGGTAAGGACCTCCTTGCCATGAAACCGGAAGACCGTGCCCACGAGGGACTATTCCTCTCGTTCCAATATCCCGTGGAGATTCCGGGAGTATCGATGACCAACTTCATGCGTGCTGCCATCAACGAGAAGCGCAAGTATGAAGGCAAGGAACCGATGAATTCCGCTGATTTTCTCAAACTGATGCGCGAGAAAAGGGCTATCGTCGAACTCGACTCCAAGCTAGCCAACAGATCGGTGAACGAGGGATTCTCAGGCGGTGAGAAAAAACGCAACGAGATATTCCAAATGGCTATGCTCGAACCCAAACTCTCCATCCTCGACGAAACCGACTCTGGTCTCGACGTGGATGCCATGCGTATCGTGGCGGAGGGTGTCAATAAGCTCGCCACTCCCGACACTAGTTGCATTGTCATCACTCACTATGACCGACTCCTTGAGATGATTAAGCCCGACGTGGTGCATGTGCTCTATAAGGGACGCATAGTCAAAACCGCAGGGCCCGAACTCGCTAAGGAGATTCAGGAGCGCGGATATGATTGGATTAAGGAGGAAATTGAAAGATTGAAAAATTGAAAGATTGAAGGTTGAAAAGTGAAGAATCAATATATAGAATTATACGACGAATGTCGCGGGATGATATGCAGTCATAGCGCTGAGGTGATGAACGCCGTGCGCGATGAGGCTTACGAGAACTTCAAGAGTCTGGGCTTTCCCACCAAGAAGGTGGAGAGATATAAATATACTGACATCGAGAAGCTCTTTGAGCCTAACTATGGCTTGAATCTTAATCGACTCGACATCCCCGTCAACCCATACGACGCATTCCGTTGCGACGTGCCCAATCTCAGTACATCGCTATATTTTGTAGTCAACGATGCCTTCTACAAGAAAAGCGAACCAAAGGCGTTGCTGCCTGAGGGTGTCATCGTTGATTCACTTAAGAACCAGGCTGAGAGAAATCCCGAATTAATAGCAAAATATTACGCCAAACTCGCCAAGACCGACGAGGATGCCATCACAGCCCTCAATACAATGCTTGCACAGGACGGATTGCTCGTATATGTGCCAAAGAATGTTGTTGTCGATAGGGCTATTCAGGTGATAAATATCCTGCGCTCGGATGTCGATATGATGGTAAATCGCAGGGTGCTGATTGTCGTGGAGGAGGGGGCGGAAGCCAAACTGCTCTTCTGCGATCATGCTGCCGACGACAGGAATTTCCTAGCCACTCAGGTGATTGAGGCTTATGTGGGGCGAAATGCCTCGCTCGACCTCTATTGTCTTGAGGAGACGCATGCCAAGAATGTGCGCGTGAGCAACCTGTATATCGACCAGCAAGCTGATTCACGTCTCAATCATAATGTCATCACCCTCCACAACGGAGTGACGCGCAATCGCGTTGATCTCTCGCTCAGCGGAAAGGGGGCGGAGTGCGTGCTCAATGGATGTGTAATTGCCGACAAGGAACAGCATGTTGACAACAATACGGTTATCGATCACAAGGTGGAGCATTGCACCAGCAGTCAGTTATATAAATATGTGCTCGACGAGAAGGCTAAAGGTGCATTCGCAGGTAGGGTGCTCGTGCGACATGGCGCACAGAAGACCTCGTCGGAGATGCGCAACCAGAATATCTGTGCCACACGCGAGGCGAGGATGTTCACCCAACCCATGCTCGAGATTTATGCCGATGATGTGAAATGCAGTCATGGTTCCACCGTCGGTCAGCTCAATGATGCAGCCATGTTCTATATGCAGCAGAGAGGCATCTCGCAGAAGGAGGCAAAACTGCTACTTGAGTTTGCATTTGTCAATGAGGTCATCGACACCATTAGACTCGAGCCCTTGAGAGATCGTCTTCATCATCTGGTGGAGAAGCGCTTCAGGGGAGAATTGAGCAAGTGCGAGGGTTGCAAGTTATGTAAATAATTTAAGAAGACTATATAGATGGGGTATGTGGCAAGTTAAATTAATATAAGGAGTTATTGTTCACGAAATATATTAAATAGATTTAGTCGCGTATTTAAATGTAATTATGAGATGAAAACAAGGGAATGTCCATATTGTCATAAAAAGGTGTCAATAAGTAATTGTTTCAAGTATATAATACGAGGAACAAAATATTCTACAACATGTAATCATTGTGAGCACGAAATATGGTTGGAAAAAGAGCCTCTGCCATTTACGTATTGTGTAGTAGTAGGTTTTTTAATAATATACATACCATTACAGTTCTGTATATATTATTTGCATATGGATTTCATAAATTCTGTAATATATTGTATGCCGTTGGCGGTAATTGCAGAAATAACATCCATAATACTTACAATGAATAGAATATATTTCAAGAAATAAAATATCTAATTGCATTTCGCTATATAAATATAAATAAATGGAAATTTGCAAATAAAACATATGTACGATATAAATAAGATACGTGAGGATTTCCCGATATTGTCGAGGACAGTGTACGATAAGCCGTTGGTTTATCTCGACAATGCCGCCACTACACAGAAACCGCTCTGTGTGCTTGATGCCATGCGCGACGAGTATCTCAACGTCAATGCCAATGTGCACCGTGGCGTGCATTATCTCTCACAGCAGGCTACCGACCTTCATGAGGCTGCACGCGAGACTGTGCGACGTTTTGTCAATGCCGGCAGTGTGAATGAGATAATATTCACACGAGGCACCACTGAAGGACTTAATCTTGTGGCTTCCTCCTTCTGCGAGGAATTTATGCAGGAAGGCGATGAGGTTATAGTTTCGGTGATGGAGCACCATTCCAATATCGTGCCCTGGCAGTTGCAGGCTGCAAAGCGTGGCATTGCCATACGTGTCATCCCCATGAACGAGTGTGGTGACATCGATATGGATGCTTATAAGGCTATGCTCAACGAGCGAACCAAGTTGGTGAGCATTGCCCATGTGAGCAATGTTCTTGGTACGATAAATCCCGTGAAGGAAATCACCCGCATTGCTCATGAACATGGTGTCCCCGTGCTTGTGGATGGAGCGCAGAGCACTCCCCATTTCCGTGTTGATGTGCAGGACATCGACTGTGAGTTCTTTGTATTCAGCGGACATAAGATGTATGGCCCCACTGGTATCGGAGTGCTTTATGGCAAGGAGTCGTGGCTCGACCGCCTGCCGCCGTATCAGGGAGGAGGAGAGATGATAGAGAGTGTGACATTCGAGAAGACCGTATTCGAAAAACTGCCGTTTAAGTTTGAGGCAGGAACCCCCGACTATGTAGCTACCCACGGACTCGCCACTGCCATCAATTATATCGAGTCAATAGGTATCGACAATATCTCTGCACATGAGAAGGAACTCACCGACTATTGCATGAAGAAGCTCTCTGCCATCGATGGCATGAGAATCTTCGGAACATCCATTCATAAAGATGCTGTAGTATCATTCCTCGTGAGAGATATTCACCATCTTGACATGGGCACATTGCTCGACCGCCTGGGTATTGCCGTGCGTACAGGTCATCACTGCGCCCAACCTCTTATGGATCGCCTTGGCATTCAGGGCACCGTGCGTGCATCCTTCGCCCTATATAATACCAAAGAGGAAATCGACATCCTTGCCAATGGTATCGCCCGTGTTTCACAAATGTTCTGATTACCATGTCCTCATTGCTCCCATATTATCACCCCTCCATGATAGAAGCCGGCTGCGATGAGGCAGGCCGCGGTTGTCTTGCGGGCAGTGTATATGCTGCGGCAGTCATTCTTCCGCCGGATTATCACAACGACCTTCTCAACGACTCCAAGCAACTCACGGAGAAGCGTCGTTATGCCCTGCGCGAAGAAATCCAGAGAGAAGCCATAGCTTGGGCATTAGGTATTGTTACAGCCGAGGAGATTGACAAGATCAACATCCTCAATGCCAGTATTCTTGCCATGCATCGTGCCCTCGACTCCCTTTCGCTACGTCCCGAGGCAATCATTGTGGATGGCAATCGCTTCAAACCCTATCACGACCTGCCCTATGCCACCATTGTAAAGGGCGATGGCAAATATCTCTCGATAGCAGCAGCGAGCATCCTCGCCAAAACATATCGTGACGACTATATGCTTCAGTTGGCCGAGGAATATCCGCAATATGACTGGAAGGGCAACAAAGGTTATCCCACCAAAAAGCATCGGGCAGCAATAAAGCAATATGGAGTCACCCCTTATCATCGCCATTCCTTTAATCTCTTGGGCGACACCCAATTGTCAATTCCCTTTGAATTTTGACCACCTTCAATTTTCAATTTTCAATTTTCAATTTTCAATCTACGATGAAGTCACTTAAAGAACTATTCAGAATAGGCAAGGGCCCGTCGAGCAGTCATACCATGGGTCCACAGTATGCGGCAAAGTTATTCCTTGAGCGCAATGCCGCAGCAAAGAGTTTCGAAGTAACCCTTTATGGCAGTCTTGCAGCTACTGGTAAGGGGCACCAGACCGACACTGCCATCATTGAGGTGTTGTCGCCTGCAGCTCCCGTTGAGATAATTTGGCGTCCGTCGGAGTTTTTGCCCTTCCATCCCAACGGCATGAGATTTGTGGCAAAGGATGATAAGGGAAAGACAATTGACGATTGGACTGTATATAGTGTTGGAGGTGGAGCTATTTCCGAAGGCAAGGACAATGCTACTTACGATACCCCCGAGGTGTATGAGATAGAGACGATGAGTGACATAATGAAATGGTGTTACGACAATGGTCGCAGTTATTGGGAGTATGTTGATATAGCCGAAGGACCGGAAATATGGGATTATCTGATGACGGTGTGGCAGACGATGCAAGCAGCCGTTGAGAGGGGAATCAATACTGAGGGGCGTTTGCCCGGACCGCTTAATCTTGCGCGTAAGGCAGCAAAATATTACGTCAAGGCATCAGGATATCAGAAGAACCTTCAGACCCGCGGACTGGTATATTCTTATGCCCTTGCCGTGAGCGAGGAGAATGCCTCTGGCGGTATTATCGTCACAGCCCCCACCTGTGGTGCATGCGGAGTATTGCCGGCAGTGCTCTATCATCTCTCACGTGGACATCATTTCAGCGACGAGAAGATACTCCATGCCATTGCCACAGCCGGGATTGTAGGCAATGTGGTGAAGACCAATGCCTCCATCTCCGGAGCCGACGTAGGTTGCCAGGGAGAGGTAGGCGTAGCTTGCGCCATGGCCTCGGCGGCTGCATGTCAGTTGTTTGGAGGTAGTCCGTCGCAGATAGAATATGCCGCCGAGATGGGGTTGGAGCATCATTTAGGAATGACTTGTGACCCAGTGTGTGGTCTTGTCCAGATACCGTGTATAGAGCGCAATGCCTTTGCAGCTGCCCGTGCTCTCGACAGTAATATCTTTGCCTCCTTCTCAGATGGCATCCACCGCGTTTCCTTCGACAAAGTCATCAATGTGATGAAGCAGACAGGTCATGATCTCCCCTCGCTCTATAAGGAAACAAGCGAAGGAGGTCTTGCGGCAATGAATGTATAGTAAGGTGCAAAATGTATTTTTTTACCTGTAGGCATAACCTAAAAGGGCTACGCTTTGTCTTACTACAGGGACCAGAGAAGAAAAACAATGCGAATAAAAAATGTTATTGTTATTTTGTTATTTTGTTAAAGTTAAGACTTTTTGGGTAGTAAATGATAGTACAAGAACGAGACGGAATGTTATTTATAAATATTATATTATATAATATATTATAATATATTATATA
>OBLI01002888.1_pt1 | contig 13932 bp, 14 predicted proteins | sample 1519701 | NCBI WGS metagenome assembly OBLI01 (sample SAMEA3663005, study PRJEB22513) | pig gut metagenome | biome: pig gut; feature: pig-associated habitat; material: faeces | place: France | collected 2012 | reverse complement strand
GGTATTTACTGTAAATGGCATTGTTGGATTGGTAGAAGATGGAAGAATATTTGAAGTAGCGGCAGCCTTGATAATATCTGGTGCATGTCCTCCGCCAGCTCCTTCGGTATGATATGTATGAATGGTTCTTCCTCCGATCGCATCGATGGTATCTTCCACACAACCTCCTTCATTCAGAGTATCCGTATGGATTGCTACCTGTACATCATAATCATCAGCCACATTTAAACAGTGATCAATAGCTGCTGGTGTCGCTCCCCAGTCTTCATGAATCTTCAGACCAATGGCCCCTGCTTTTACCTGTTCTGCCAATGCTTTTTCATCAGAACAATTTCCTTTTCCAAGGAAACCTAGATTCATAGGATACTCTTCTGCTGCTTTTAACATCATCTCCATATTCCATGGTCCCGGCGTACAGGTCGTCGCATTGGTTCCATCTGCAGGTCCCGTTCCTCCTCCTATCATAGTGGTCACACCAGAATATAAAGCACAGTTGATCTGCTGTGGACAGATAAAGTGAATATGAGTATCAATTCCACCAGCTGTTACAATCAGGTTTTCACCTGCCAGAGCTTCTGTAGATGCTCCAACTATCATTCCTTTCGTTACTCCATCCATAATACTTGGGTTACCTGCTTTTCCTATCCCTTTGATCTTTCCATCCTTAATCCCTATATCCGCTTTGATGATTCCTGTATAATCCAGGATCAGCGCATTGGTAATGACCAGATCCAGATCCCCATCTGCACTTGTCGTCTTGACCGATTGACCCATACCATCACGAATGGTCTTCCCGCCACCAAATTTCATTTCATCTCCATAAGTGGTATAATCTTTTTCCACTTCAATCATCAGTTCGGTATCTGCAAGTCTGACCTTGTCTCCTACCGTCGGCCCATACATCATTGCATATTTATCCCCTGAAATCTTTATGCTCATTTTTACATTTCCTCCTTAGCTGTATCTTCCACAAAGCCCCGTTGTCTTGCTCTGTCCATGGATGTTTTCTTTGTTGCATCCGAAACCTGTGCACAAGTCAGATCATTTAGACCAAAAACTCGTTTGGTACCTCCTAACTGCGTTAGTTGAACCTCTTTTTCTTCCCCTGGCTCAAATCGTACAGAGGTTCCAGAAGGAATATCCAGATGGTAACCATATGCCTGTTCTCTATCAAATCTCAGGCATCTATTAACCTCAAAAAAATGAAAATGCGAGCCTACCTGAACTGGACGATCCCCTATATTAGCAACGGTCAGTGTAACCGTATTCTTTCCTTCATTTAATATGATTTCGCGATCTGCTGCTATGATTTCACCAATTTTCATACTACTTTCCCTCCTATTGAATTGGATTATGAACGGTTACCAGTTTGGTTCCATCTGGAAACGTAGCCTCTACCTGCACTTCATGCACCATATCTGCAACGCCTTCCATCACATCTTCCTTTGTCAACAGCTTTTTCCCTAACTGCATCAATTCCACTACATCTTTTCCATCTCTCGCATACTCTAATAACTCAGAGCTAATGTATGCCACAGATTCTACATAATTAAGCTTTACTCCTCTCTGCTTTCTCTGTTTGGCAAGTTCTCCTGCCATATGAAGCATTAATTTTTCTTGTTCTTTGGGATTTAATCTCATATAAAACTCTCCTTTGTTCTTTCTTCTGTACATAAATTTTTTCCCAGAACCAAAAAAGGATACAAAGACATCTCTTGTACGTCTTTGTACCCTTTGCATTCAAGAATCTTACTAATTCCTGTTCTATTTCATAAACTGATCAATGGCTTTATTAAGCTGTTCAATGGCTTCAAAATCCTTTTCTTCCACCGCATGAACAATACAATGCTCGATATGATCTTTTAAAATCACCTTTCCTGTATTATTAATTGCGGATTTAACGGCTGAGAGTTGGATCAATACTTCGCTACAATCTCTACCGTCCTCCACCATTCTTTTTACAGCCTCCAAATGTCCAATGGTTCTGGAAAGTCTGTTCAATACTGCTTTGGTATTCGTATGAACATGGTTATGTGAATGATTTCCTTCTGCCATCCCTTTCTCCTTTTTCATTTCTACCTCTGCTACGCCTATTATAACAACGAAAGTCAAACAAAACAACTTATTTTTCAAAAAATGCGATTCTGCTCATAGGATGGACTCCCGATACCATCAAACTAATAAATTTTCGTAACCAGTTTTTCTCCTGTTGCCATATCTTCTGTAATCTGAATCTTCATAGTCTGGCCACTGTTCCCAGCTTTAAAAATTGGCAAAAGTTTTGGATACGTCACACGGTAACTCTGCTCTTCTCCTCGCACCTTCATTCTTACCGTTTCTTCATCTTTCATGCCCAGAAAAACGCCTTCCACATCATAGATCACAGAGGTATCCGTCTTCTTAACCTGCGTACTCTTAAAATCTCCCAATCCTTTATATGGCTGGTTCATTGGGATCGTAAGATGCAACTCTGAAATGTTCAATGGCGTATCTTCCTTTCCCCAATAATAGATATTCATTGTCTCTCCATCCTTCTTTAGATTATAGCGAATGGTCTGACGGATACTATCTAAGACAGACTGATAAAAATATTCTTTATATGGAATATAAAATTCGTCACTTTCTTTGTTCTTCTGCCCTGTGTACAAAACAGATTTCTTGGAAAAACAAATAATATATCCATCTGCCCTTTTTGTTACCCTTTTATTCAGGGTCAGATTCCAGCCTGTCGTCTTTTCAATCCCTTTCATCAGTTTTCGTGGCGTTAGCGTTCCTTTATAGTTATAATAGTAACGTCCATAATCTCCTTTTTTTCCAATGAAAAGCGTTGCTGTTTTGACATTTTCTTCTTTTTTTGTTTTTTCCTCTGTCGCTGCAGTTGTCTCCGTCGTAGCTTCTTTCTCGTTATTTCCACATCCGGTTCCCATGATACAAAGGCCAAAAATAACCAAAAACACGGCAAACAGTCGTTTTCTCATATCCTGTTCCTTTCTTATCTCTTATCCTTATTGCCCATCGCCGGAAGGCTCTAATCCTATATCCATGCTTCCTGATCGAAATCCTTCCAGATCAACGGTAATATAATCATAACCCAATTTTTTTAATTTGGGAACCACAATATCTTTTCGGCTTAGAATCTGATCCATGTCCTTTTCATCTACTTCGATTCTTCCAAGAGTACCATGTACCCGAAAACGGACATTATAAAATCCTTCTGCCTTGAGAATCTCTTCTGCTTGTTCTACTTTCCTCATCTCTTCTATAGAAAGTCTGGTTCCATACGGGAACCTGGTGGCAAGACAAGGAGTGGATGGACGATTTGCTACACGAATACCATATTCTGCAGCCATCCTGCGTACATCATTCTTGGTAAATTCACATTCTGCCAGTGGACTATATACCCCAAGCTCCTTTACCGCACGAAGTCCCGGGCGATATTTCCCAAGATCATCCAGATTACTTCCTTCCATGACCTTGGCTGCTCCTTTTTCTCTGGCATAAGATAACAGATTCTGAAATAAAAACCGTTTGCACCGATAACATCGATCCACTGGATTCTTTCGAATATCTGCATCCTTGAGTTCATCCATGTGAATTACTGTGTGAACGGCATCGGTTTCTCCTGCAACCTTTTTTGCGATTTCTTCATCTGCTTTCGGATGCAGTTCCGTATCCATTGTAACTGCATAGACTACCGTTCCATTCTTCTTTGCCTCTTTGCATGCCTGAATCAGAAGAAGGCTGCTGTCCACCCCTCCTGAAAATGCAATAGCCGTATCCTCTTTGGTCAGTTCCTGAAGTCTCTGTATCAGTTTTTTCTTTTTTTCTTCGTATTTCATTTGTTCATTCCCGCTTCCCACTCTGTCAATACCTGATGATATACATCCTGATAAGATTTTCCATTTTTTCTGCACAATGCAATAACGCTGTTATATTCTGGATAAGCGCGTACACCCGTATGAAGATGACACAGCTTTATTGCCGCCTCCCCCAGTGTACTTTGAAATGAAACAATATCTCTTTGTAAGACCGTTCTTTCTATCTCTATTTTTCGAATTCCAATTGTAGTAGTTTCCGCAAAAATAATTTCTTCCAGTTCTGAAACCTTTTCCTGATCGCAGATTACATTCAGCTGGACCGCCGGACGATTCTTCTTCATATAAACAGGTGTATAATGCACATCTCTTGCTCCTGCTTCAAACAACCGTTCCATTACATAGCCAAGTGCCTCTCCGCTGCAATCATCCACATTGGTCTCCAGCTTAAAAATCCTGTCATTTTCCATCTGTGCCGGACAGATCAGCATGGCACGCAGTATACTCGGCCGTTCGTAGCTTCTTTTGCCAGCTCCGATTCCAATCTTATCTACCGTATAAGAGGCTGGAAGCTGTTTGCTGGTCATAATGGCCGCTGAAATAGCTGCTCCTGTAGGTGTTACAAATTCCCCTTCGATTCCAAGTGGATGAAGCACCAGGCCATGTGCCTGTACAATATTGGCTGTTGCCGGCACTGGTACCGGAATCATTCCATGCTGACAGCGGATAAATCCTTGTCCTTCTGATAATTGTGGAATAATAACTTCTTCCACATCCAACAGATCCAGACAAACCGCTGCCGCAATGATATCCACAATGGAATCAATGGCTCCTACTTCATGAAAATGCACTTGATCCTTCGGCATTCCATGTGCCTTTGCCTCTGCTTCCGCCAAAATATCAAAAATCCGATCAGCCATCTCCTTTGCTCTTTCTGAAATTTTGGTATGGGCAATCATGTGTGTAATCTCTGGAAGACCTCTGTGTGCATGGGAATGATGATGATGGTGTTCCAAATGACCATCTCCATGCAGGTATTGCATATCATGGTCATGATTTTCATGTTCTTTGTCTAACAACACAGAAAAATCACAGGCATCTAGTCCACTTTTTTTCACTCTGCTAATCTGAATCTCAAATCCATCCACTGGAATAGATGCAAGCGCATCCAGAAGCTTCTGCTGATCCACACCCAAATCCAGCATCGCTGCTACAAACATATCTCCACTGATTCCTGAATTACATTCCAGATATAATGTCTTACTCATAATGTCCTACCCCCAATCGATTAATCTGTGTTGCCATATAACCTGCTCCATATCCATTATCAATATTCACTACCGCAATTCCATTTGCACAGGAATTGATCATGGTAAGTAAAGCCGAAACCCCATGAAAACTTGCTCCATATCCAATAGAAGTTGGAACTGCGATTACCGGCTTGTCCACCAGTCCTCCTACTACACTGGCCAACGCGCCCTCCATTCCTGCTACCGCTACAACACAGTTGGCGCTTTGAATGGTGTCTAATTGGGACAAAAGGCGATGGATTCCACTGACACCCACATCGTAGACTCTTTCTACATTGGTACCAAAGTATTCCGCTGTCTGAGCTGCCTCTTCTGCAACTGGTATATCTGCTGTTCCCGCACTGCATACAACGATTTTTCCAACTCGTTTTTTGCCTTCCTTCTCAATTTTCAAAATACGGGACAGCGGATCATAAGTAACCTCTGGATATACCTTTCTGACCAGCTCATATTGTTCCTTAGAAGCTCTCGTTCCGAATACTTCTCCGTCCTGTTCATATAGTCTTCCTACAATATGTAATAAGTGTTCATCGCTTTTTCCACTGCAGAAGATAACCTCTGCAAAACCAGAGCGGATTTCCCTGTGGGTATCCAGCTTTGCATACCCCAATTCTTCAAATGGTGCTTTGCGGAAATGATGTTCTGCTTCTTCAATTGACATCTTTCCATTTTTTACTTGCAGTAAAATTTCTTTCGTATCCATAAAAGTTGTCTCTTCCTTTCCGTCTTAATCTTAACAAAATACCTTTCGGATTCAAAATGTCAGTTTCTTACTTAACTCTAAAAAGCAGAAATATTCTTTCCTTACATCTATCTATACTTGAATCAATTCATATTCTCTGTTTCCCAATCCAATCTTCTCCGCATGCGCAAGACAGCTCTTCCATTCAGATTCTGGGGATGAATTGGTAAAATGATCATGATGATCCACAAATCCTTCTTTATGCATATTTTCATGCAGCTGGCTATGTGGAAGTGGTTCTGCTGCCATACATAAGTCTACACATGCCTGATCCAATGCCAGAGGATCAAAAGACGCCAGCATACCAAGATTTGGCAGGATTGGCGCATCATTTTCGCCGTGACAGTCACAATTAGGAGATACATCCACGATCAGTGAAATGTGGAAGTTCGGTCTTCCATCCACAACTGCTTTGGTGTATTCTGCCATCTTGCAATTCAATACTTCATTGGCATTATCATTGTCAAACGCAATGGCATCAAAATTGCACGCGCCAAGACATCTGCCACATCCAACGCAAGATTCCTGGTTTACCGTCATCTTTCTTCTTTCTCCGTCAAAAACCAGTCCGCCGTTGGCACATTCCTTTTGACATCTCATACAGCCACGACACAGCTTTTTAATGATATGCGGCTTTCCGCTGCTATGCTGCTCCGTCTTACCTGCACGGGAACCACAACCCATTCCAATATTCTTGATAGTTCCACCAAAGCCTGTCATCTCATGACCTTTGAAATGAGTCAAGCTGATAAAAACATCCGCATCCATGACTGCACGTCCGATTTTTGCCTCTTTTACGTATTCTCCACCTTCTACCGGTACTGCAATATCATCGGTTCCCTTTAATCCATCACCAATGAGAACCGGACACCCTACTGTAAGTGGTGTAAACCCATTCTGCCATGCACACTCCAGATGTTCCAATGCATTCTTTCTACTTCCCGGATACATGGTATTACAATCTGTTAAAAACGGTTTTCCGCCCAGCTCCTTTACCAGATCTACAATAGCTCTGGCATAGTTAGGACGAAGATAGCTGATATTTCCCAATTCTCCGAAATGCATCTTAATGGCTACAAATTTCCCGTCCATATCGATGTCACCAATTCCAGCTTTTTTCACCATCTTCTTTAATTTGGTTGGCAGCCCGTCGCCAAATGCAATGGTACGAAAATTTGTAAAATACACTTTTGACTTTTCCATAACGTTCCTCCTGTTCAATTTCTTTCTTCCAAAATTTTTAGTCTTTCAAATATTCCATGGCAATTTCAAGATCTACTTCTAATTCCTGATGGATTGGCGGCAGCTTGCCTCCAATATCCTTTTTGATTCCATCATACATCTCTCTGGAAAAAGAAATACTTCTGTGATTTCCATCCTGTGATAAAAAGGCAATCTCATATTGATTCTGATCACCCACAAAGAATAGCACCTCATCCACCTGGATATCCGGCTCCTGCTCATACAACTGACTTAAGAAATAAGCCTTAATGATTTCCACGATCCTGTCATCCAGTCCTTCATCGAAGATTCGAATCTTCTCTGCCAACTGATTTTGCGATAAAACAATTCTGACAATTTCATGGGCCAACACAGGACTGCTGTGAGAATCCCGGTCTGCATAGATATTCACCGCCTGCATATAGCTCTCCTCCGATGTTACCAGATGAAAGGTTCTTCCCTTTGCCACCTCCTGATAAATGGTATCATAGGTCACTCTCCTTTTGGCACCACAATGCTTGCAGGTAAAGGTAAAAAGCTCTCCGCTTAACACTTTATCTTTTGTTTCCTGGTTCATCATCGGATCTATCATGTCCCAATATCGATAGGGTGATTCCTTCCCGCAGGCAATACAGGTAATGTTCTCCATATGTACTCTTGACATAATCTCCTCCTTTTATTTTCTTTTTATTCTTCTTCAAAACACCGTTGATAATTTTTCTCCGCTTCCTCCCAATTGATCACGGATAACCAATGATCGATATACTCTGCTCTCTTATTATAATTTTTAAGATAATAAGCATGCTCCCATACATCAACATTCATAATCGGGCATAATCCCACAGAAAGAGGTGTATCCTGATTCGGCGTCGTCATAATCGTAAGCTGTCCGGATCGATTCACCACCAGCCATGCATATCCTGATCCAAAAACAGATAATCCTGCCTCCTTCATCGCTTCCTGAAACTTATGGATGCCTCCATAAGCATAGTCCATTGCCCTTTCCAGATTCCCATTCATGCTCCGAATGGATGCCTTCTTCATTCCACAAAAATAAAGCCGATGACTATAAACACCTCCTGCATTATTTCTCACCGGAATTTGAATCTCGGCTGGTAAATAATCTATATTGGTAAGCAGCTGATGTAATGTCCACTGATGCAACTGAGGATAATCCTTTAAAACAGCATTCAACTGATCCACATAGGTCTGAAGATGCCTGTCATGGTGAAGCTTCATCGTCTTTTGATCCATATATGGTTCCAACGCATCATACGGATAGGGCAAGGGTGTATTCACAAATGGATAATGATCATTCAATTGATTTTTCCCTTTTTGCTATCCTATGATGATTCTCCCAACATGTGCATGAAAAATTGGGTAACCCAAATCTCTTTTCTATCATTATAACAGAAAAAGGGATCGTTTTAAAACAATCCCTTCACTTTATCCCAAAATATTTCTTTTTTCCGATCTTTAAATTCATTAAATAACCATGATTATACACCGGAGCCGGTAAGCTCATAGCTTACCGCATTCCCATTCATTGGTCGTGCAATAGTAGTCATGCTCCAAGGTCCATAGCTATTATCTGCTCTCTTGATTCTGACACGAACATAATACACCTTAGTTTCATTAAAATTAATATACTCCTTCGTATTCTGGCGATTTGCGCCCACCATGCACTGGTCACCCAAATTAAAGTCTGTATGTGTCTTAAAGTTCCACTCACGACTGATCTGAAGCTGGTAGCCAACGGCTCCTTCCACCTCGTCCCAATGAATATTGATCAAGTGCTTATCTGTATATTTTGCGGTCACCGTGGTAATCTCTTTGTTGTATTCCTTCCATGAATCCTGAAAACTCATAGCAGAAGCATCCACCTGTGTCATAAAAATCAATAAGAACATCAATAAAAAATTAACTGCTTTTTTCATACTTTCACTCCTAAAAAATTATTGAACTGTTATAAAACGTTATAAATTCAAATGTTTTTGCACGTGCTGATTGTTCTTTGAATTTTTTCTCATATCCCATGCTGCTTCCATGGTACCCAGAGAGATGAAATACCTCTTTTACAAATACATGGAAAGATTCACCGTTGATCACTCGATGAATCTTTTTACTTTTTTTCTTTGAATCATTATAAATTGAAATAACTCTTGACCTGCAGCAGCCATATATGCCCAACTGCAATAGAACTTAGAAACCACTCTTGCGTAGATATGTACCTAGATATATTTGCAAAATGGTTGTTTCATCTTTTATAACATACCACATTTTGCTCTATATTGCAACCATTTATTTCCAATTATGGAATAAATTTATTAGTTTTCTTATCTTCTTATAATGTTTTTGACGATACCATATGTTTCTATTCTCTGTCAAATTTTTATTCGGTACTTGACAATCAAAAAAAATAGTATTATATATAATTATTGAGAATTAAGTGCATAGAAACCCATACTAATGTTAGCAAGAGCTTCCACTACACTTCGTGTTTTGGAAGCTTTTTTTATAGAATAGGAAATTACTTCTCTTAATTTTCTTTAAGGAGGAATTGATAATGAACACATTAAAAGCAGAAAAAAGAGAAATGAGCGTGAAAGCCAAAAAATTACGAAAGGAAGGCTTTATTGTTGGAAACTTAGTTGGAAGAGATATAAAAGACTCTATTCCACTGAAGATCGAAGAGAAAGAAGCTGCAAAATTCATGAAGCAAAATAAAAAAGGTTCTCATATTACCCTTGAAATCGGCGATGAAAAAATGGATGCCTTATTCAAGGATATGGGCTATGATGCTATGAAAAAAGAAATTACATTTATGGATTTTCAGAACCTGGTTGCTGACGAAAAAGTTCACGCAACAACACAAATCGTACTTCTGAATGAAGAAACTGTTCCCGGAATTGTGGAACAGGAATTAGAAGAAGTCGACTATAAGGCATATCCTGCTGATCTGGTAGAAACCATTGAAATTGACTTATCTAAATATAACATTGGAGACAGCATTCATGTCAAAGATCTTCCAATGGCAAAAAATGACAAAATTACAATTTCTACCTCTTTCGATGCTCTGATCTGCCATATCGCAGAACCATCCAGCAATGTTGCAGAGGATGAAGAAGCCGAAGAAGAATAAGGAAGAAACAAAAAGGTGGGTGACAGAAAATTTCTGCCACCCACCTTTTTTATATAATATATAGTAAAAAGAAATTATAGGGTCTGTTCTGTACGTTCGATAATATCATCCTGTGTTTTTTTAGAAAGAACATTGAAAAATGCACTATATCCCGCCACACGAACAATCAAATCTCTGTGATTTTCCGGATGTTTCTGGGCATCCAGAAGTGTTTCCTTGCTAACTACATTAAACTGTACATGATATCCGTGTAAACGGTTAAAGAATGTACGTAGAAGCATGATCAGCTTCTGTCTATTCTCTTCTTTAGCAAGCATCTGTGGTGTCACCTTCTGATTCAACAAAACTCCACCTGTGATTTCCTTTGTTGGAAGCTTGGATACACTCTTAAATACTGCAGTCGGACCATTTTTATCAGCTGCATGGCTTGGTGAACATCCTTCTGCCAGCGGTTCTCCTGCTTTTCTTCCATCTGGAGTAGCTAAAGTTCCTGCACCCTGTGGTACGTTAGCAGAGATAGAAGAAGTTCCTGCATAATATACACCTCCAATCGGTCCTCTTCCATAGCGTGTATTATGATACTTCTTCATTTCATCAATATATACATTGTAGGCATCTACTACCAGCTGATCTACGTAATCATCATCATTTCCATATTTTGGTGCTTCTTGCAGCAGCTTACGAATCTTCTCATTCTTTTCTCCTGCAAAATCAGACTGCAGGGCATCCCAAAGCTCTTCTGGAGTTACCTTCTTGTCCTCAAATACAACCTTCTTCATTGCTGCCAGACTGTCTGCCAGGTTGGCAATTCCTACCTGAAGATCACTGATAAAGTCATAGACAGCTCCACCTTCCTTCATATTAAGACCTCTCTCAATACAATCATCGGTCAGAGCAGAGCAAAGGATATCCGCTGTATCCTGTTCCAAAACCATATCACAAGTTGCATCAATGATCGTACACTGACGACACATCTCTCGAATTACTTTATCCCAACATTCCAATACCTGATCAAAGCTTGTAAAATCTTTAAAATGGCCAATTCCTTCACATAGTTTGGTCCCTGAGGTTGGCTCAACACCGTCATTCATGGCAATCAGCAATGCCTTAGGGAAGTTTAAGAAGCTCATTCCGGTACAACGATATCCCCATTTACCAGGAACTGCTGTCTCTACACATCCAATTGCACTGTAATTATAGGCATCTTCCGGCTTTACACCCTTTTCAATAAAGCTTGGAATAATCACCTCATCATCGTTAAATGCCGGCATACCGAATCCACATCTAACTACTTCTACACATTCTTTCATAAATGCATCGGTCAGTCCATGGTGATAACGGACCGTTAAATTCGGCTGTGTCAGATGACATTTTGCAACACTCTTTAAAATCAGCCAGGACATCTGATTCGTAGCATCTTTTCCATCTGGTGTCTGACCTGCTACCGTTACATTCTGATATAATGGTGATCCAGCAGAAAACTGTGTATGACTCCAGGAACGAATCTTATTAATCGTATAGGTCTTTAACCACAGGTTGCACATCAGCTCACATGCATCCTCTTCTGTAATCTTACCTGCCTCTAAATCTGCCTCATAATACGGATTCAAATACTGATCCATACGTCCATAGGATAAGCTGTGCCCATTGGATTCGATCTGAAGGATCAGATGTACCAACCATAAGCTCTGTACTGCTTCCCGAAAGCTTTCTGCGGGCTCATAAGGAACTTTTGTAAGAATACGACTCATCTCCAGGAGCTCTGCTTTTCTCTTCGCATCCTCTTCTTTATCTGCCATCTGCGCAGCAAGCTGAGCGTAACGTTGTGCAAATGCTTTGACTGCTTCTACCACGATCAGGATTCCTCTATAGAAGTAGCTTTTTTGAATATTCTTATAATCCGTCAGATCCAATGCATCCAATTTTTCCTGAGCTCTTCTCTCATAATCCCTTAATCCAACCTGCATCATCTTACCGTAATCAACAGCACAATGTGCATCTCCAGAAGTAATGTTTCCTTCAGACTTAATAATCCCCAGATCATAATATAATTTAGAATGAGGAGGAAATGCTGCCAGCCCTCTGTCAAGCAACGTATTGTGTTCCCAGAATGGAGCAATATCACGGAGCTTCTGTTTATTCTCTTCGGTAATATAAAAGACATCACCATCTCGATGTTCAAATTCATCCAACTCATCAATGACCCATTTCATGGCATATTCTGGGAAAATCGGTGCACTACGGTTGCTGGACGCCTGATTTCCTGCAATCATGGTTTCCGGTTCAATAAATATCGTCATCTGCTCCAGAATGTTCTTTAACATCAAGGCTCTCTTAATCGCAAGAGGCTGATCCTGATTTTCTTTATAAGTCTGTGTAGTGATCATCGCTCTTTCCACACATACCTGTGGCTTTGCATTCAATAATTCTTCACGGAAATGCTTCATTCTCGGTGTTAAATCTCCAAAATAGCTGCTCATCTATATCCTCCTTTTTGTTCGTAAGTTAATTTCATTTTGTTTGTAACTTAATCATAAATTATCCATAATATTTTGTCAATATTTTTTTAGAATAATCCCATTTACTTTCATTCATAATTATTTTCATTTACATATGAATCTTTATATGCTAAAATAATAAAATAAATATAGAGGAATTATCGCAAACAGAAAGGAATACACGATTATGAACATATCTTCTGAATCCGGAATGATCTTTAATATACAGAAATTCAGTTTAAACGACGGACCTGGAATTCGAACTGTTGTTTTTTTAAAAGGATGCCCTTTAAAATGCAGATGGTGTGCTAACCCGGAAAGCCAATATCCAAAGCTTCAAATCCTCTGGGACAGAGAGGCCTGTGTGGGCTGCAATACTTGTGTCTCTGACTGTCCATCAGGTGCAATTACCAATGTTGATGGCAATATTCGAATTCAGAATGCCCAATGTCAAGGATGTCATACCTGCATTGCTCATTGCCCTGAAGATGCCTTAAACGCAGAAGGAGAATCTAAAACTGTAGATGAAATCCTCAAAATATGTCTACAAGATAAGGATTTCTATGAAGAAAGTGGCGGGGGTGTTACGCTTTCTGGCGGAGAGGCTCTGATGCAGCCCCAATTTTCCACCGCTCTGTTAAGAACCTTAAAGGAGCATGGAATTCATACTGCCATGGAGACCACCGGATTTGCTTCCCCAGAAGTCTTTCAATCAGTTCTCCCATATCTGGATCTCTTACTTTTTGATATGAAACATTGGGATGAAAAAAAACACAAAGAAGGTACTGGGGTATCCAATACACAGATTCTAAAGAATCTTAAGCAGGCCATCGCTGACGGAAAAGACGTACTTCCAAGACTCCCCGTGATTCCAGATTATAATCACTCTCCTGCAGATGCCGAAGGCTTTGTAAGACGTCTAAAAGAAGTAGGGGCCAACAGAATCCAATTACTTCCATTCCATCAGTTTGGTGAAAAAAAATATGATATGCTTCATAAGACTTACGCATATGCGGATGTCCCTGCACTTCACGAAGAAGATTTGAAAGAATTCCAGCAGGTCTTTTTAAATCATGGCATTGATGCTTTTTTTTAAAAAGACCTGCTTATAAGACTTTGTTCATTCTATTAAGGATGTTTATTTACATTAAAATAGGATAACTGCGGGTTTTGTGGACTAAATGAAGAAGAAAATTTCTCCTCC
>OBLI01002886.1_pt1 | contig 13938 bp, 10 predicted proteins | sample 1519701 | NCBI WGS metagenome assembly OBLI01 (sample SAMEA3663005, study PRJEB22513) | pig gut metagenome | biome: pig gut; feature: pig-associated habitat; material: faeces | place: France | collected 2012 | reverse complement strand
AACAAATAAGTAAAATAAAACTATCTATTTTTCGCTGCTATTCCGATATTCTCGCGGAGTGGCGGCGAATCTTTTTTTAAAGAGCCGGTTGAAGTACGAGAGGTTGTCGAAACCGACCTCGGCAGCAATATCAAGGATCGAGGATTCCGAGGAGATCAGAAGTCTCGATGCCATTGTCAGCCGGTATTCATTCAGATAGTCGATAAACGTCGTTCCCATCGTATTTTTAAAAAACTTCATAAAGTGTGATTGGCTGAGTCCGAGCTCGCGTGCCATATCTTCGATCGTGATCTTTTCGGCATAATTGTTTTCGATGTATTTGATGATCTGCTTCATCTTTTCCAGGGATTTATTGCTCTTGTGCATCGTTCCCTTTTTACAGCACTTCGAAAAGAGAGTGTAGAACATCAGAAAAAGCTGTCCCTTGATCACAAGCTGATAGGCAGGAGGACAGGTCTTACAGATCTCATCTGCGCCGTCGATGCAGGATGCAATCTCGGTATAGTAGGGCATGCCGGGCGCAAACAGGGTCGGGATATGGAGCGTGCCGTCTAGCAGCGGAAGAAAGTAGCTGCTGTTACAGGCGTCTGTCTTTTTTGCGATCAGCATCTCCGGCTTAAAGATAATGTTCTCGTATTCCATGGAATCATTTTCATACTGGTCGATCGAGTGGAGCTGTCCCGGAAGGATAAAAAGAATGCTGCCGCCGGAGACCGGATACTGTTTCAGATCGACTGTGATCATGCCGCGTCCCTTTTTGATATAGATGATCTCCATTTCGTCGTGCCAGTGGGCAGGCACGCAGGTGAAGTCGAGCGGGATCGAACACAGATAGGTGGTGTAAGGAAATTCCTCCGAACCGTGGTCTTTTTTCTCCTGATAGTTTTCGTATTCTAATATATTCATAAAAACACTCCCTTAAAATTAGTAAAAATGTCTAGAAAAAGCCTGAATTAATCGGCTCTTGGTATAATTGTACAAGTTTGGATAAGTCAATTTATTCAATATTGCCAAAAACCTTGAATGATAGTATTGTACCACTTTTTGCTGTTATATTACAAGAAAAAGGGGAAAAAATGTTAGATAATGCATTCATAAACAAAAAACCACATAACATTTTCTATGGAGGTCAAATATGAATTTACAGGAAATCGTAACAAAAAAATATAACAAAGAGATTTCACAGTGTTCCAACGAAGAATTATACTTCGCTTTACTCGAGATGGTAAAGGGAATGGCAGAGAAGAAGGAAAGCAATGAAGGAAAGAAGAAATTATATTACATCTCTGCAGAGTTCTTAATTGGTAAACTGTTATCCAATAACCTGATCAACTTAGGTGTATATGATGAAGTCAGAGAATTACTTGCAGCAAACGGAAAAGACATCTGTGCAGTAGAAGAAGTTGAGCCGGAACCATCTCTTGGTAATGGCGGACTCGGAAGACTTGCAGCATGTTTCCTGGATTCTATCGCAACCTTAGGATTAAACGGAGACGGTGTTGGATTAAATTACCACTACGGATTATTCAAACAGGTATTTGAGAACAACTTACAGAAAGAGACAAAGAATCCTTGGATCGAAGATCAGAGCTGGCTTACAAAGACAGATAAGACTTATGACATCCAGTTTGGTGGATTCACACTGAAGTCAAGATTATATGATATCGATGTTACCGGTTATGAAAACAGAACAAATAAGCTTCACTTATTTGATGTAGAAACTGTTGATGAGAGCATTGTTGGTGACGGAATCAACTTTGATAAGACGGATATCGCAAAGAACCTGACATTGTTCTTATATCCGGATGATTCCGATGATGCAGGACGTATCCTTCGTGTATACCAGCAGTACTTCATGGTAAGCAACGGCGCAAGACTGATCCTTGACGAAGCAGTAGAGAGAGGATGTAACTTACATGATCTTGCAGATTATGCAACGATCCAGATCAACGATACACATCCATCTATGGTAATCCCTGAGATGATCCGTCTGTTAATGGAGCGTGGAATCGGAATCGATGAAGCAATCGAGATCGTAACAAATACATGTGCTTATACAAACCACACAATCCTTGCAGAAGCACTGGAGAAATGGCCGATCTCTTACCTTGAGAAGGCAGTTCCACAGCTGATGCCGATTATCTATGAATTAAACAATCGTGTTATGAAGAAATACGATGACAAGTCTGTATACATCATTGACGATGAGAGACGTGTACATATGGCTCATATGGATATCCACTATGGCTACAGCGTAAACGGTGTTGCATACCTTCATACAGAGATTTTAAAGGATTCTGAGTTAAATAACTTCTACAAGATCTATCCTGAGAAGTTCAACAACAAGACAAACGGTATCACATTCCGCCGCTGGTTATTACACTGCAACAAGAACCTGACATCCCTGTTAGAGGAGCTGATCGGATCAGGATTCAAGAAGGATGCAATGGAATTAGAGAAGCTTGCAAAATATGCAGATGATGATGCAGTATTAGAGAAGCTCTTAGCAGTAAAGGATGCAAAGAAGGTTGAGTTAAAGAACTACTTAAAGGCTACACAGAACATCGACATCGATGAGAATTCTGTATACGATATCCAGATCAAGAGATTACATGAGTACAAGAGACAGCAGATGAACGCTCTGTACGTAATTAACAAATATTTCGAGATCAAAGCCGGCAAGAAGCCTGCAAGACCGATCACAGCTATTTTCGGTGCAAAGGCAGCTCCTGCATACGTGATCGCAAAGGATATCATCCATCTGATCCTCTGCTTACAGCAGTTAATCGACAATGATCCGGAAGTAAGCCCATACTTAAAGGTTGTTATGGTAGAGAACTACAATGTAACCTTAGCTGAGAAGTTAATTCCTGCAGCAGATATCCATGAGCAGATTTCCTTAGCTTCTAAGGAAGCATCCGGAACATCAAACATGAAGTTCATGTTAAACGGAGCAGTTGCAATCGGAACAGAAGATGGTGCAAACGTAGAGATGCATGATCTTGTAGGTGACGACAACATCTATATCTTCGGTGAGTCTTCGGATCAGGTCATCGAGCACTACGCAAAGGCTGACTATGTATCTAAGAAGTACTATGAAGAAGATGCAGACATTAAGAAAGCCGTTGACTTTATCGTAAGTGATGAACTTATGGCAATCGGTAACAGAGAGAACCTTGAGAGACTGTACAATGAGCTGATCAACAAAGACTGGTTCATGACACTGCTTGACTGGGAGACGTACCGTGCAAAGAAGGATGAGATGTTAGCAGACTACGAAGACAGAAAAGCTTGGGCTAAGAAGATGATCATCAACATCAGCAAAGCTGGATTCTTCTCATCTGACAGAACGATCGATCAGTACAACAAAGAGATCTGGAAGCTGAATTAATCGTAAATTAGACAATCAGTTTTTATTCGAAATAAAATATTCTCCAACTATTATAGCAAAAAGGAACAGACTGCGAGCTGTTCCTTTTTGTTGTGTAAAAGCAAAATGTTTTTGCATAAAAATGTGAAATTTACTTGGAAAAAGTACGCTTTGTATGTAAAATAGAGAATGGCATATAATAAAAGGCACGTATAGAAATGAGGATTGGAATGAATACAACAAAGAATGCAAAAAGACTGCTTGGTATCCTTCTGGCATCGTCCCTTTGTCTGACCGGATGTGGGAACAGCAAGGAGAAAATGGAGAATCAGGAGGCGTACCGGCAGATTGGAATAAACTGTATGAATGAGGGAGACTATGAGGGCGCAGTTGATGCTTTTCAGAGTGCGCTGGATCAGTCGCTCGCTAAGATCACAGACCTTGAGATCGATATCTGCTACTATAAGGCACAGGCACAGTATCTGGCAGGAAAGACAAAGGATGCGATCGCAACCTATTCGGCACTGTTAGATTACGATAAGAAGAATGCAGATGTGTACTATCTGCGTGGCTGTCTGTATCAGGCAGAGGGAAAGACAAAGGAGGCGAAGGCTGATTTCGCATCATCCATCGAAAATGATGGGAAAAATTATGAGCGGTATGTCCATGTGATTGAACAGTTAGAAAAACTGGGCGATACCAAGCAGGCGGACACCTACTTAAAGCAGGCGTTCGAACTCTCCGGCAAGTCCGCAGAGGATGCGATGTGGCGTGGAAGGCTATATCTGTTATCGGAAGATTATGACAACGCGAAAAAGGAGTTGGAGTCTGCGGTGAAGGAGAAAAACAGCGATGCCATTCTCTATCTTGGCATGGTATATGAGAAGCAGGGAGACGAAGATAAGGCACAGGCACAGTATGAAGCATATGTAAAAGAGCATGAGGATGATGCCGATGCTTTGGAAAAGCTGGCCGATCTTGCCTTAGAGCAGAAGGATTACAGCAAGGCAGCATCTTATCTTGAACTGGCACTTAAGACGAAGAAGCCGGCCAATGAACAGTCCCTGCGCAGAAAGCTGATCCAGGCGTATGAATATGCGGGAGATTTTGCATCTGCAAAGGAGCAGATGGAAAGCTACGTGGCAGATTATCCGAAGGATGAAGATGCTGCTGCGGAGTATCAGTTTTTACAGACCAGATAACAGAAGTGAGGATTTTCGGAAATGAAACAGGAATATAACATGATCGTATTAGATCTTGATGGAACACTGACGAATTCAAAAAAGGAGATTACGCCCAAAACAAAGGAGATCCTGATAAAGGCACAGCAGGCAGGTAAGATCGTCGTACTTGCCTCCGGACGTCCGACACCGGGAATCGTAAAACTGGCAGATGAATTAGAACTGCAAACATATGGCGGTTACATTCTCGCCTTTAACGGTGGACGGATCATCAATGCAAAGACAGAGGAAGTGATCTATAATGCAACGATTCCGGTAGAACTCGTGCCGGCAATCTATCAGGCAGCCTGTGAACATGAGGTGGGAATCCTTACCTATAACGGACAGGAGATCATCTTAGGAAACGGTGTCGATGAATACAACCGGTTAGAAGCAAGGATCAATCAGATCCCGGCAAGGGAAGTAGACGATTTTGTCGGCTTTGTGGATTATCCGGTGAATAAGTTCTTACTGACCGGAGAGCCGGAGAAGATTCTTGAGACGCAGACGGTCATGCGGGAAAAGTTCGGCGGGGAACTGAATATCTTCCGTTCCGAGCCGTTTTTCTTAGAGATGATGCCGCAGTCGATTGATAAGGCGTATTCGTTAGGCAGGCTGTTAGAGCACCTGCATATGGACCGCACACAGATGATCTGCTGTGGAGATGGCTTTAATGATAAGTCTATGATCGAATTCGCCGGACTTGGTGTTGCCATGGAAAATGCACAACCGGAGGTGCGTGAGGTCGCAGATTATGTAACACGGTCAAACGATGAAGATGGAATAGTACCTGTTGTTGAGAAGTTTATGCTTGGTGCATAGCGGATAGACGAGGACAGAGATCTGTCCGGCACAAGCTTACAAGAGGAAAGTAAAATGGGACAGCTATATGAGAATAAAGAAGTCGAGGAACGTGTGATCTTAGTCGGTGTCAGTGAACACGATGGGGATGATGCACTTGACTCACTGCGGGAACTGGAAGATCTGGTGGCGACTGCGGGAGCAGCAACGGTTGGAATGGTGATCCAGAACCGGATGAGCATCCATCCGGGCACATATGTCGGAACCGGTAAGGTAGAAGAGATAAGAGAACTGTTAATTGCTGAGGATGCAACTGGGATCGTCTGTGATGATGAGCTTTCACCGGCACAGATGAAGAACTTAGAGGATCTGCTGTATACGAAGGTCATGGATCGGACACTGATCATTCTTGATATTTTTGCAGCGCGTGCATCGACAAGTGAAGGAAAGATACAGGTTGAGCTTGCACAGTTAAAGTATCGTATGACAAGACTGACCGGATTTGGACGTTCTATGTCAAGGCTTGGCGGTGGAATCGGAACAAGAGGACCGGGTGAGAAAAAGTTAGAGGTAGACAGACGTCTGATCGCAAGCCGGGTGGCACAGCTGAACCGGGAGTTAAAGGAAGTGCAGAAACACCGGGAACTGACCAGAAGCAGACGAAAGAGCAATCATATGATGGTAGCGGCGATCGTAGGTTATACGAATGCCGGAAAGTCAACCTTGTTAAATCATCTGACAAATGCTGCTGTTTTAGAAGAGGATAAGCTGTTTGCAACACTTGATCCGACCACAAGGATCTTAGAACTTGCCGGTCATCAGAAACTGCTTTTGACCGATACGGTAGGATTTATCCGCAAGCTTCCGCATCATCTGATCGAAGCTTTTAAGAGTACCTTAGAAGAGGCAAAGTATGCAGATCTGATCATCCATGTAGTGGATGCTTCGAATCCGCAGGCAGACAAGCAGATGCAGATCGTCTATGAGACGCTGCAGAATCTTGGGGTGACCGGTAAGAAGATCATCACACTTTTTAACAAACAGGATCAGGTGGCGGCAGATGAGATCCTGCGCGACGGAAGGGCAGATGTAACCCTTAAGATCTCCGCAGCAAAGGATCAGGGCTTAGCGGAAGTGAAGAATCTTCTGGTGGATATTTTGCGGGAAAGCCGACAGTATGTGGAGACAGTTTTACCATATAACCGGTTAGGGCTGCTCGAAGAGATGCACCGCCTGGGTGAGATGGTTTCCGAGGAGTATACGGCAGACGGCATTGCGATCAAGGCATATCTTCCGGCAGATATTCTGGGAAAAATGGAAAAAGAATAAGAACCAAAGCAGGTAAAAACATGCTTGTTGCGGCATGTTTCTTTGTATGGTAAAATAAGGAACGTAAGGAATGCGTAATTATGATATATGTAATATATGGTCGACAGATCATACAGGTAGATAATAAAAATAGAAAGGAACGCTATGACGGTACTAATTAAAAACGGACATGTGATAGATCCGGCAACTGCCACGGATGAAGTCACAGACATCCTGATCGAGGATGGTGTGATCGTAAAAAGAGAGAAGAACTGTAAGGCAAAGGCAGATGAGAAGATTGATGCAAAGGGCTGTTATGTCATGCCGGGATTTATTGATCTGCATGTGCACTTAAGAGATCCGGGCTTTACGGAAAAGGAGACGGTGGAGACCGGAGCAAGGGCAGCTGCACGAGGCGGTTATACAACGATCCTTGCAATGCCGAATACCAAGCCGGTTGTCGATCAGGCAGATGTTGTGAATTATGTTCATCAGAAGGCGGCCAATCTTGCACTTGTCAATGTGCTGCAGGTGGGTGCAGTCACAAAGGGACAGCAGGGCAAGGAACTTGCAGACATCGTAGGAATGGCAGAGGCAGGAATTCCGGCGATCAGCGAGGACGGAAAGTCTGTCATGAATGCAAAGTTAGCGCGTGAAGCGATGATGGTAGCTGCAAAGTGTGGAATTCCGGTGCTGGCACACTGTGAGGATATCAATCTGGTAGATGGCGGCTGTGTCAATGCGGATGAACATACACGTAAGATCGGGCTTAAGGGAATCACGAATTCCGTAGAGGATGTGATCATTGCAAGAGATATTATGTTAGCACAGGATACCGGTGCACATCTGCATCTTTGCCACTGCTCCACAAAGGACAGTGTAATGATGGTACAGCTTGCAAAGGAACAGGGGGTATCGGTTTCCGCAGAAGTATGTCCGCATCATTTTACACTGACTTCTGAGGACATTGTACCTGAGAATACGAATTATAAGATGAATCCGCCGCTTCGTACCGCAGAGGATGTGGAAGCACTTCGTAAGGGCTTAAAGGAAGATATCATGGATGTGATCTCTACCGACCATGCACCGCACACGGCAGATGATAAGAATACGACGATGCAGCGTGCACCGTTTGGAATTGTCGGCTTAGAGACAGCAGCGGCTCTTACACATACCGAGCTTGTGCTTGGCGGATATCTGACACCGATGCAGATGGCAGAGAAGATGAGCTATAATCCGGCAAAGGTGATCGGTCTCGATAAGGGAAGTCTTGCCGAAGGTAAGGAAGCGGATATTGTGATCTTCGATCCGAAGAAGACCTATAAGATCGACAGCAGCAAGTTCTGGTCGAAGTCTAAAAATACACCGTTTGACGGTCGCGAGGTTACCGGAGAAGTGAAGATGACACTGGTAGCCGGTCAGGTGGTATATGATTGTAAGAACCAGACACCGATGCAGAAGGCACAGACGGTTACCCATAAGGCAATGACAGGAGAACGCTAGACAGATCAAATAAAAAAGAAGCAGAAAGGCACAGATATGATTAACAAATTAGTAGAGAAGATAAAAAAGACCAATGCACCAATCGTTGTTGGATTAGATCCAATGTTATCTTATGTTCCGGAGCATATCCAGAAAAAGGCATATGCAGAGTATGGCGAGACCTTAGAGGGAGCCGCAGAGGCAATCTGGCAGTTTAACAAGGCAATCGTCGACAGCACTTACGATCTGATCCCGGCAGTAAAGCCGCAGATCGCAATGTACGAGCAGTTTGGAATTCCGGGACTTGCAGCATTCAAAAAGACCGTAGATTACTGCCACGAGAAGGATCTTGTAGTGATCGGTGATGTAAAGCGCGGAGATATCGGTTCGACTTCCGCAGCGTATGCAGTCGGACATCTTGGTAAGGTTCAGGTAGGAAGTAAGCAGTATGCAGGCTTTGATGAGGATTTCGCGACGGTCAATCCATATCTTGGATCCGATGGTATCAAGCCATTTGTAGATGTATGTAAGGAAGAGAAAAAGGGATTATTCATTCTGGTTAAGACCAGCAATCCGTCCAGTGGTGAATTCCAGGATCGGCTGATCGATGGAAGACCGCTGTATGAGTACGTTGGTGAGAAGGTCGCTGAGTGGGGCGCAGACTGTATGGGCGATTCTTACAGCTATATCGGAGCAGTAGTCGGTGCTACTTATCCGGAAGTTGGTAAGGTACTCCGCAAGGTAATGCCGAAGAGCTTTATCTTAGTACCGGGATATGGCGCACAGGGCGGCAAAGGCGCAGATCTGGTTCATTACTTTAATGAAGACGGCTTAGGTGCGATCGTAAATTCCTCCCGTGGAATTATTGCAGCATATAAGAAGGAAGAATATGCAAAGTTTGGGGCAGAGAATTTTGCAGATGCCTCCAGACAGGCAGTGCTTGACATGATCGAGGATATTGACGGAGCTTTAAAGGCAGCAAAATAAGTTTCATAAGACAAAGTTCGGGAATGGAGAATAAGGATGGCAGAGAAATTTAGAGAACAGGCAATTATTATCCGCCAGGAAGAGATTGCAGATGATATCTACAGTATGTGGCTTCGGACGGAACATATCGCAGAATATGCGAAAGCAGGACAGTTTGTATCGATTTATTGTAACGACGGAAGCAGAATCCTGCCAAGACCAATCAGTATTTGTGAAATTGACAAGGCAGATGGTGCGATCCATCTGGTATACCGTGTGGCAGGAAAGGGAACGCAGGAATTTTGCAAGCTGCATACCGGTGCACAGCTTACGATCGTAGGCCCGCTCGGAAACGGTTTCCCGAAGAAGAGCCAGAAGGCATTTCTCATCGGAGGCGGAATCGGAATTCCTCCAATGCTTCAGCTCGCAAAGGAATTAGACTGTGAAAAGCAGATCGTCTTAGGATATAGAGACGAGTTGTTTTTAGTAGAAGAGTTCAAAAAGTATGGCAGCGTTTATCTGGCAACCGAGGACGGAAGTGCCGGTACAGAAGGAAACGTATTAGATGCAATCCGTGAAAATGGTCTGTCTGCGGATATTATCTATGCCTGTGGCCCGATGCCGATGTTACGCGCCTTAAAGGCATATGCGATCGAGCATGATATCGAATGCTGGATCTCTATGGAGGAGCGTATGGCATGCGGAATCGGTGCATGTCTTGCATGTACCTGCCAGTCGAAGAATAAGGATGAGCACAGCAATGTCAACAATAAGAGAATCTGCAAGGAAGGTCCTGTCTTCCGTGCAAGGGAGGTGGAGTTCTGATGAATACAAGTGTAAATATTGCAGGAGTTACATTTAAGAATCCTGTTATGACGGCTTCTGGAACCTTCGGCTCCGGTGCAGAATACAGCGAATTTGTGGATCTGAACCGCCTTGGTGCGGTTGTAACGAAGGGTGTTGCCAATGTACCGTGGCCGGGTAATCCGACACCGCGTATCGCTGAGGTGTACGGTGGAATGTTAAATGCGATCGGCTTACAGAATCCGGGAATTGATCTGTTTATCGAGCGTGACATTCCGTTCTTAAAGCACTATGATACGAAGATCATTGTGAATGTATGTGGAAAAACAACCGAGGATTACTGCGAGGTTGTGGAAAGATTAGCCGATCAGCCGATCGATATGATGGAGATCAATATCTCCTGCCCGAATGTCAAGGAAGGCGGAATTGCATTTGGTCAGGATCCAAAGGCAGTGGAAGCGATCACAAGAGAAGTGAAGAAGTATGCAAAACAGCCGGTAATCATGAAATTAAGCCCGAATGTAACAGATATTACGACGATGGCAAAGGCAGCGGAGGCAGGTGGTGCAGATGCACTTTCCCTGATCAATACTTTAACCGGAATGAAGATCGATATTCACAGACAGCAGTTTGCACTGGCGAATAAGACCGGTGGTATGTCCGGCCCTGCAGTACATCCGATCGCTGTCCGTATGGTTTATCAGGTGGCCCAGGCAGTAGATCTTCCGATCATCGGAATGGGTGGCATTATGAATGCGGAAGATGCGATCGAGATGATCTTAGCAGGTGCAACTGCAGTATCCGTTGGTACGGCGAATTTTACGAATCAGACAGTCACAACCGAGATCGTGGACGGAATTGAAGAATATATGTCACGCTATGGTGTGGATGATATCTGTGAACTGATTGGAGCAGTACACGAATAAAACCAAGCAGGTATATAGGAAAAGGGGTAACTTACATGGAATGGTTCCATGTGGGTTACCCCTTTTTGTAAGTTACCTTTTTTGGGTAGTAAATGGCAAGTTTTGGGTCGGCAGAAGAATTGAAATGACATTTTGGATGCAGTAAAATATATATAGAATGAAATCAGGGGAATGATGAGCAGAACACAGAATCACTGTGTAGAAATGGAGCAGACGGATGAAGCGGAAAAGACTTTTAGGGATGGTACTGGTGACAGGGATGTTTTTGACATCTGCAGCCGGGTGCACACATGGAGGGCAGAGTAAAGCTGCATTAGATCCGGATAATCCGGTTACGGTTACGATTTGGAACTATTACAATGGAGATCAGCTTACATCCTTTGAGAATCTGGTAGAGGAATTTAACGAGACAGTCGGCATGAAGGAAGGCATCGTCGTGCAGTCTGTCAGTCAGGGAAGTATTGATAATCTGGTACAGGCAATTTTGGATACTGTCGATGGAAAGATTGGAGCTGCTGATATGCCGTCAGCAGTATCGGTATATGCGGAAACAGGATATCTTTTATATAATCGAGATGTAATTTTACCACTGGATGACTATTTTACGGATGATGAATTAGATGAGTATGTTCCGACTTTTGTTGAAGAGGGACGGTTTACAACGGATGGCAAGCTGTATTTTTTGCCGGTTTCAAAGTCAACGGAGTGTCTGATCGAGAATACAACAGACTGGAAGGGATTTAGTGAGGCGACCGGAATCACACCGGAGAGTATACAGACAGTGGAGGATCTGACTGCTGCGGCAGAAGCTTATTACAAATGGACAGATGAACAGACACCGGATGTGCCGGAGGATGGTAAGGCGTTATATGGAAGAGATTCGATCTCGAATTATATTATGATAGGAGCAAAGCAGCTTGGACATGAGATCCTGACCGTAGATAAGAACGGAAAAGGAAAGGTGGATTTAGACCGCGCAACCTTTCAGAAGCTGTGGGACAACTATTACATTCCATATATCAATGGATATTTTGGAATGTATGCCAGTTATCGTTCGGAGGATATTAAGACCGGAACGATCCTTGCGATGACGGGTTCTACTTCAAGTGTCAGTTATCTGCCATCGGAGGTGACAGATCTGAATGATCAGAGTCATCCGATCAACCTGGATATCCGCAAGGCACTGGTATTTGAAGATGCCTTAGATCCGGTATCGGTACAGCAGGGAGCAGGCTATTGCGTGATGAAGACAGATGAGACACAGGAGTATGCAACCGTAGAGTTTTTGAAATGGTTTACGGATGTGAAGCAGAATATGGAGTTTTCTGTTTCCTGCGGCTATTCGCCGGTAAAACTGGCTGCAAACGAAGAAGATGCAATCAGGGAAGCATGCAGTGACTTTTCGAAAAAGACCAAGAATGTACAGGATGCACTTTTGATCAGTGCGAAAGAGTATACCGCGGGCAATACTTATACCAGCAAGGCATTTACAGGCAGCAAGGAAGTGCGGGAGATACTGGGAAGTGCCTTAGAAGATCAGGCTGTAAAAGACCGTGAGGCTGTAACGGAGAAGATCAAAAATGGACAGACCAGGGAAGAGGCTGTTGCGGAATACAGTACTACGGAATATTTTAATGACTGGTTTGACGGGGTTAAAAGCCAGGTAGATACAGCGGTACAGGAAGCACAGGGTGAGTAACAGGAGTTCAGGAGCAATGAAACAGAAACATACAGCAACTATTTTCCGTAGGGTATGTGTTCCACTTTTTATCGTGATGATTCTTGAGTCTGTCATGTTCTATTTTGTAACAGTACATGGACATATTCTGCGTACGTTGAATGAGAATGCGGCAGACATATTAACGGAACGTGTTGAGAACCGGAAAAATGAATTACAGTCACATTTCAGCAGTGAATGGACGGATATGAGGCCTTATCAGCAGGAGGTGAATGCGGTCTATAATCAGTATGCAGGTACTGAGGGAAAGCCGCTTTATGCAGATGAGAACCAGCAGAAGCTGTTTTTGAAGGACATCTCAGATACATTGATTACAATGTTACGGAACGATTCTGTAAATGGAGTGTTTGTGATTCTGAATAATTCAGGGGTATGTCCGACGATCGCAGATTATAAGCAGTCGTATTATGGATTGTGTGTGCGGGATTATGACCAGACAGCATCATATACCGATCGCGAAGATCTGTTAATGGTACGCTGTCCGTCTTCAATCGCGGCAGATATCCGCTGTCCACTCGATACCTACTGGGAAGCGTGGTATACGTTTGATACAGACAGCTTAGATCAGGGAGATTATTTCTATCGTCCGATGCAGCAGGCATATCAGACACCGGATGCAGATGCAGCTGATATGGCATATCTGTCAGAGGTGCATTCTTTTGTTGAGAGCAGTCTGAAGATGATCTCTTATTCCATTCCGTTGATCGGTGCAGATCATACGGTGTATGGAGTCATGGGTGTGGAACTGAGTGTGAATTATCTTGCCGGTCTCCTGCCGGATAGCGAATTAGAAGGGCAGGGACAGGGTGCATATGCTCTGGTAAAATACGAAGGAGATGACCTGGACTGTCACGTGGTTGCGTATTCTGGTACAATGTTTGACCGTGTATTTCCGGATAAGAGCGGGTTTGGCTTACAGGCAGAGGATAAGCTCGCAGACAGTGGGCATTTGTATCAATACCATGGAAAGCAGGATATGAATGTTTATTGTGCGGTAAGTCCTCTGAAGATCTATAACCGGAATACACCATTTGAACAGGAAGGATTCGCACTGGTCGGAATCACACCGGATGAGGTATTGTTATCTGTCAGTGATGAGATTAAGCAGTCGCTTTTCGTGATTACACTCGTTATGCTTGGAGTCGGATGTCTGGTGTCGGTTCTGATCAGTCATCTTCTGACGCATCCGATCAAACGCCTTGCACTTCGTGTCAAGAATATGAAGCCGGAGGATGAAGAGGGGCTGGAACATATCAATATTAAGGAGATCGATCAGTTAGTAGATGCGTTAGAGACGAAGACACAGACGATCAACCAGACAAG
>OBLI01002885.1_pt1 | contig 13941 bp, 11 predicted proteins | sample 1519701 | NCBI WGS metagenome assembly OBLI01 (sample SAMEA3663005, study PRJEB22513) | pig gut metagenome | biome: pig gut; feature: pig-associated habitat; material: faeces | place: France | collected 2012 | reverse complement strand
TCGTTGCTTAGATTAATGTATACCTTTGCATCGACGTCAAACCAAACAGAACAATCGTGCGAGAAAATCTTCGGAGGAGCTCTTCCAAGCTTTTTTCTTGGGGAATTTGCGAGGAGAGAATAAAAAAAACTTCCAGGAGGGTGTTTGAATGACCTTCTAATGCGTCTTATATACAGACGACAACAAAACAGACGAACAATGGACAAATCAGAACAGCAGTTTGAGAGGTGGTTCAAGGACAACTATCCTATGATGTACCGACTGGCTTACTCTCTACTGGAGGATGGCGAGGATGCCCGCGATGCTGTGCATCAGGTCTTTGCCGAGATGTGGCACAGACAACCCCATGTGCATCAGAAAGCCCTTCCACAATACCTCATGATAGCCACACGCAACAGTTGTCTGAGCATCTTGCGCCAGAGAAAGTCGCAGATGGCTGTGGAGAGGGAATACTCCCGCCAACTATCAGCTCAGGACCTGCGCGAGCACGAGGAACTGATGACAGAGTTGCAGAGGGTGATAGACGACAACCTCACAGAGCAGGACAGGCGTGTGCTCACTCTTCACTATGATGAGGCCATGACTTATGCTCAGGCTGCTCAGGCGCTCGGAATCAGTACATCGGCAGTCAACAAGCATGTTACGAGTTCGTTGAAGAAGATAAGAAACATCCTAAAAATAACGAGATAATATGAAGAGGGAAGAACTGGACAGGAGAATAGGTATGCCCAACGTGGATCAGGAGTGGGCAAGGTTTCAGCGGGAGGTCATCCATCATTCCTCCTCCAATGCTGGCAAGCATTCCCTTCGCTGGGGGTTGGTGGTCAAGGTGGCGGCCATTCTCATCGTGGCCCTCTGCTTCAGTGGAGTCATCATAGCTGAGGTTTACAGAGGACAGATGAAGGCCGGAAAGGACGTGGTCCTTGACACCACAGCCACCACACAGCCACTGGTGGAGTACCTGGGCGATGTGAGCCGTACGTACAAGGGCAAGGTGGAGACCCGGAAGGACGTCTATCGGGTGCATCTGTGCGCAGGCACATGGATTAGCCCCTCAAAGGGCAAGGAGTTCATAGAGGAGGATGCCGACTGCCTGAACCGCTTCTATTATGCCCGGAAGGGCAAGCTCACCCTGATGCTCGATGGCAAGCCCTTCGACCACAAGGCATTGCCCGCGCTCACCAACAAGGACCTGCGCAAGATAGAAGAGCGTGCACAGGGCGACGACCTGACGGTGAACCTCATCACGAAAAGCGTGGAGGTGCCTCTGGAGGTAACGGGCAACCTGCCCCGCGCCATCACCATCCTCCTTCCCGGACAGGGCCAGATATACCTGGTGATGGGCAAGGCACAGGAGGGCAACTGGATGAACAGCTGCGTCACATCGTGGACTCTCACCCCATGGGGATGGAGCGTGGCCAAGGAGTTTGAGCGTGTCAGGAAGGTACCTGGCTTCCAGGCCTATATCTATGCCAGCACGGAGGCCGGACAGGAGGATGTCGACCGTGCCCGGAAGATGCTCGACGAGGTGGGAATCCAGAACGTGACCGTCCGCAAGGACATCCCCATACGCCACTTCACCGACGACGAACTGCGCCAGTGGGCCCGCGAGGAGAAGGCCAAGGGAACCCCCTATGGCACACTCTACAACAGGATGGCCCCACGGGGCATGACTGTCGAGGACGTCCGACGGCAATGGCACATCGTCAAGGAGGTATATGGGGTGAAGAAATAATCCCCAGGGAGTCACGCGAAAGGGGCGTTATGACAGACTGTATCATACAGTCAGACACGGCCCTCACATAGCATCGGACACTTTTGTCTTTGTGTTAAATAGTATGGGAGCGCCCTCATGCCAGAATCTTCTGTGCATGGGGGCGCTGCTGTGTGGATATGTGCGGAGCCAATAATCCTAGTGAAGGAGAAAGGATAATAAATGGATGAATCATTGGCTGATTACATCAAAAAGTGTTAATTTTGTGAGAAACAAACCGCAGGCTGACGATTGTGAGACTGTGAGGCAGTGGACCGACGAAACGTAAAACTTAGTACTAACATATACCATCATTGTCATTATGAACAGAGAACCCATGGGTGTCAACGATGCCCTGAGCTTGGGAAAAGCCAAGTTCGCTATCCTTGGTGTGCAACATCTTTTTGCCATGTTTGGTGCCACCATCCTTGTACCCATCATCACAGGCCTGAGCGTAAGTGCCACTTTACTCTTTGCCGGAGTGGGTACGCTCATCTTCCACCTGGTCTCCAAGCTCAAGGTACCTGCTTTCCTGGGCTCCAGCTTTGCTTTTATCGGAGGATACATGTCGGTCAAGGGACTGGGCGTGACGCAGGGGCTGTCTGAGGAGATGGCCCTCAACTATGCCTGCGTGGGTGTGGGAGCCGCTGCCTTGCTGTACTTTGTCATGGCAGCCTTGCTCAAGAGTTTCGGCACCGAGCGTATCATGCGCTTCTTCCCTCCCGTGGTCACGGGTCCCATGGTCATTGCCATAGGTCTTACCCTCTCGGGCTCTGCCATCCAGAGTTGTACAGCCAACTGGCTGCTGGCCATTACTGCCATTGTGATAGTCATCTGCACAGCCATATGGGGCAGGGGTCTCATACGCATTATCCCTATCTTGCTGGGTGTACTGGGATCTTATATCCTGGCAGCCGCTCTGGGCGAGGTGGATTTCTCCAAGCTGTCAGAAGCAGCATGGGTGGGCTTGCCTGTGGACCCCGAACGTACGGTCCTGGCTGTAGCCAAGAATCCTGACTGGAATCTGCTGCTCACGGCTGTCATAGGCATCTTCCCCATAGCCTTTGCCACCATCATGGAGCACATAGGCGATATGTGTGCCATCCAGAGCACGGTGGGCAAGAATTTCATCAAGGACCCTGGTCTCCATCGCACCCTCACAGGCGACGGACTGGCCACCTTCCTGGCTTCTCTCTTTGGCGCTCCTGCCAATACCACCTATGGAGAGAATACTGGTGTGCTCAATCTCACCCGTGTCTTTGACCCCCGTGTCATACGCCTTGCTGCCGTGCTGGCCATCCTTCTGAGTTTCTGTCCCAAGTTTGCCTGTCTCATAGGTCTCATGCCAGCAGCCACCATCGGAGGAGTGAGCCTTATCCTGTATGGCATGATCAGTGCTGTGGGCGTAAGGAACCTGGTAGAGAGCGCTGTGGACTTCAGTTCGCCCCGTAATGTCTTTGTGGCGGCTCTCATCCTGGTGATTGCTATAGGAGTGAAGTACGGAGCCAATGACGATGTGGCCATCGGTGCTGTACATATCTCGGGTCTGGCACTTTCGGCCTTGGTGGGCATTATCCTCAATGCTGTTCTGCCCGGAGGATTCGGCAAGACTCTGAAGATATACCCCGACAAGGTGAAGCAGACCCCTGATGCCGACGACAGCAAAGAATAAGATTCTCTATTATCCATATATATAATAATGTATAAGGCAAGACATATCTTACTGTCTGTGGCGCTGACCTTGGGACTTTCTGCCAGTGCACAGAAGTATCCCGTGGGAGGCGCCAGCGAGGACACGCCCTCCTATTCAGAGTACTTCTCCTGGATCAATAATACCAACGAGGGCAGTACCGAAGAGCATACACGCATCAACCTGGAGTTCTTCCAGTGGCTACATGACCATTACGGCATGGTGCTCGACATATATGCTTTCGATGCCGGACAGATAGACGGCAGCCAGATGTATGGCAGCATGAAGAGTGAACGATTCCGAAAGCAGTTCCCCAACGGCTTCAAGCCCTTAAGCCTTCAGGCAGCCCAGATGGGTACCAGCCTGGGACTGTGGGGAGGCCCCGATGGATTCGGAGATACCGAGCAGGAAGCTCTGGAGCGCGAGGAGATGATGGTGTCCCTGGTGAGGGATTACGGTTTCGGACTCTTCAAGATGGATGCCGTGTGCGGCCAGTTGAGACCAGAGAAGTATGCTTACTTTGACCGCATGATGACACGCATACGCGAGTATCGTCCCAATTTCGTGTTGCTCAACCACAGGCTTGATCTGGGTCCGGGCACCAAGCACAGCACCACCTTCCTGCTGGGAGGAGCAGAGACCTACATGGATGTGCATATGATGAACGAGGTGACGGCTCCGCATCATAGAGCCGTGAGCATAGCCAGGCGTTCCCCCGACAACCTTACCCGACTGACTGAGGACCATGGTGTGTGCCTGAGCTCCTGTCTCGACTATTGGGAGGACGAACTCATCCTTCAGGCTTTCGGTCGAGAACTCATCCTGGCTCCCGAACTCTATGCCAATCCCTGGCTGCTGAGAGATGATGAGTATGCCCAGTTGGCCTATATCTTCAATCTGCATCGCCTTTATCGGGACATCCTGCCCCCTGCCAAGCGTCTGCCCGAGGAACAGTATGGCCCCGAGGCCATCACCCGCGGTAATGGCAAGACTCAGTTCCTCACCCTGCGCAACCTCTCCTGGTCGCCTGTGCGCTATCGCATCCGTCTGGACGAACAGGTGGGACTGGCCAAGACTGGCCGTAAGGTACAGATGCGACTCTATCATCCCTACTGTCACGACCTGGGACAGCACAGATACGGGGAAGAGGTGGAGGTGGAAGTGCTCCCCTTCCGCAGCGCCCTCCTGAAGGTTACCACCGAACGCGAGCGGGATAAGACCCTGGTGAGCGGGATACCATACCAGGTGGTCAACGAGAAGGCCGAGCACAGAGTGCGACTTCTGGGGTGGCCCGGTCATACATATCAGGTGACCATCAATGGCCGCAGAAGGAAGGTGAGCTTCCCTGGAAAGGCACCCGCACAGGATTATCACAGGCAACTGCCGCAGCCTAAGGCTGTCAATGTGCCCCAGGATGCCTCATCGCTCTATTATGCCACGGCTTTCCGTGCCGACAATAATGCTCTGGAGGTGAGAGAACTCTGTCGCTCAGGGGCTACAGAGATACCACAGGTGCAGGCAGCCAGAGATGCCTTCTTCCAGCAGAGACTCTTTGTGGACCGTGACCTCTGGGACCGTAACCTCTTCGATGGCAATCCCCTCACAGCCTTCAGCATAGCCAACCGCTGGGGAGATCAGCGCGTCTCCAACAGTTCGTCGCTCTATATTGACCTGGGTGCTCCTGTGCAGATGGACGAACTGCATCTGGACTTCCAGAACGAGTGGGACCTCTCTCCCCTGCGTACTGCCGAGGGCATGCATGTGGAGGCTTCGGCCGACCTGACCCAATGGCGCTCGGTGGTGGCACTGGCCGACCGCAATATGAATATCAATATGCGCGGCATGGGCGCTGTTCGCTATGTCAAGATACCCGTATGCCCACAGCGTGTGAGCGAGATATATGGAGTGAAGGACGGACAGATGCTGGACCGCTCGCTATGGCGTGCCAACAACCTGTTCCGTAACTATGGCGTGGCAGGTGCAAGGGTAAGCCAGGCTTGGAAGAGCGAGTTCACCCTGGAGGAGATACCCGAGGGTTCTTACCTCTGCATCGCCTTCCCTGGTGAGTGTGGGTTTGAGGGAGCCTGGGCTGCTCTGAAGGTGGACGGACAGTATGTGGGATGCCCCGACCGCGCTCCTTCCTTCAAGTCCAATACCTGGGAGTGTCCCGTACGCTCCACCTCTCATGACTATACCTATTATGTGCCTCTGACCCCCGACATGAAGGGGCGTACCATAGAGGCATGGGCTCTGCTCTTCGGCAATCAGAAGGTGCAGCCCCAGGTGTGGATTACGGCTTATCCCATCCCCTTCATGAAGCAGGATGTGGTGCTGTGATGAGGTATGACGGGAGGATGAAGTGCCACTCCTGGTACTCCTCTCCTGCCGTTGTCAGTATCTGTAAATATAGCCGAGGCAAGGGTCTGTGGTCCCTTGCCTCGGCTGTTGTAGGGGGGATTGGCACCTGGCCTGAGGAAGGTGCACAGGCAAAGTTTCAAAAGCTCTTTTGCAGTTTGGTACAAACTCACTCCGTGTTTGCCTAAATGTGTTTGGCTGTTTGCCCTAAAGTGTTATCTTTGTGCGTGATATCCTTATTGCGGATAAAAAAGTTCGCCTGGGCTGTCACCTTTTTCCTTTCGGTGTTGTTATATATACGAACTGGTTCAGGAAAATGAATGTTTAACTTTAAAATTTAATAATTATGGAGGATATATTAGTGCCGTTAGGCATTTGTGTGGTGCTGCCTGTCAGCATCGTGTGGTTAATTATCAGTAATAGGAAGTTTGCCGCGGAGAAGCGTGCTCAGATATTGCTGGCAGCCATAGAGAAGAATCCCGAAATGGATATGGAAGTGTTTGCTCAGGCTCTTGTGCCCAAGCAGAAACCCTTGAGAGAGAGATTGGTCTCTCGCATTTTTACCTGCACCCTGATTGGTACGGCTCTGAGTCTGCTGGGGGGATTGGGTATGGTGGCCTCGATAGCAGCATTGCTGTACAGCATCAATCTGGATAGTCTCAGGGATGGTTTCTTCGTTATGACGATGGCCTTTTTGCCAGTGTTTGCTCTGGGCATGGGCTTGCTACGGGCAGCCCGCCAGGCAAAGAAGGATTTGGCTCATCTGGAGGACTGAGTGGAAGATGACACGAGAGCATTTTGTGCAATTGGTTCGGTGCGAGCAGGAAGCATTGCGTCGCTTCCTGCTTGCCCTCTGCCTGGGCAACAGGGAGGAAGCCGATGATATTGCGCAGGAAACGCTCATCAAGGCTTATATCTCGCTGGCCGATTATGATGAGCGTGGCAAGGCTTCGCTATGGCTGAGGCGCATAGCATACACCACCTTCCTCAATGCTGTCAAGGCACGTGGCCGCCGACCCGTAGTCTGCCTGGATGCTGTGACTTCGTTTTCGGGAACCTCCTCTGCCGATGAGGCTTTCCGCTATCAGGAACTGCATGCAGCCCTGGGTGCTCTGGCGGATGCAGAGCGAACCAGTATAGTGATGCACTACATAGAGGGGTACAAGGTGAGCGAGGTGGCTCAGGTGACAGGACAGAGCGAAGCCGCTGTCAAGAAACAGCTACAAAGAGGAAGGGAAGAACTGAAAAGGAGGATAGGACGATGATAGACGACAAGGAACTGGACAAATTGCTGTCTGCTTACAATCCCCACATACAGGGAGGAGAGGACTTCATGCAGATACTCAGCCAGAAGATGGCTGCCGTGGATATGGTGATGCAATACAAGGAGCGAGAGGAGAAGGCCTACAGAATGAGATCCATCATGTGCTTTGCTGCAGGTGTGGGGGTAGGAATACTGCTGGTGCTGGCATCCATGTTTCTGCCTTCGCCCATTGAGATGCTCCACTTCAGCACTCACTTTTATCTGCTGCAGTGCCTCCTGGGCAATATACATTATCTGGCTCTGATCCTATGCCTGGGTCTCACACTCTATGGGGTGATGGGCCTGCTGGGAGCTCGGAATCTGAAACGAGAAATACGTGAGGCGTATGTCTTGCAGGAGAAAAGCGCGTGAGCGTGAATGTTACTACTGTGTAGTTTTTTGAAAAGTGATTTTACGTTGTACAAGGGGGATTGGGTCTCTGTGGGCTCAATCCCTTGTTTTTTCCTCTCTCTGACTCTTTCTCGCATTTTGGTCATAAATCGGTTCGGCAGAAATTTCCTGAGGGCTATAGTGACCCGTATGGAGTGAGTCTTTCCTCCCCTTTCTCTTATCCAGAATAGGACTGACGATTTCGGCGACAGTTTGACTCATCTTAGATGCAAGTACGTGCAACCGTCCCCGCAGGTACGTGCATCCGTCCTTGCAAGTACCTGCATCCGCCCTTGCAAGTACTTGCGGAAAGGACGCCTTCATTTAGGAATCCCTTCCCCTTGTTTTCCCCTCTGAGCCCACAAACCTCCCTAGGAAGTTTGACGATAAGGAAAGAATCACTAATTTTGTAAGTACAGAAACTAAAAAAACAGATGAATCCTTACAGAATACTGGGCATCATCCTGCTTGCCTTGATGCCCCTCTCGCAGGCTCTCTCACAGGATGCCCTGCTCACTGGCTCTGTCATCGGTACGGAACAGAGCGTGGACTACTCCACGGGAGCAGCCTCCACCACCGTCAATACCTGCGCATGTGCTTTCGATGGCAACCTGGATACCTACTTTGCCAGCTATGAGAGGAGACTCACATGGGCAGGCCTCGACTTGGGCACCCCTCATGTCATCACACGCATAGGATGGGCTCCGCGCAAGGATGCCTTAGGGCCCCAGCGTACCCTCCTCGGTGTGTTTGAGGGAGCCAACAGGCCCGACTTCCTGGATGCGCTGCCGCTCTATGTGATAGACAATGCCCATCCATCGGGCCAGATGGTCTATAAGGATGTGGACGTCAGCCTCGGCTTTAGGTATGTGAGATATGTGGGTCCCGCTGATGCCCGATGCAACATAGCCGAACTGGCTTTCTACGGACATGAGGGGGAGGGAGATGAGAGTCGCCTCTATCAGGTCACTAACTTGCCCACCGTCTCCTTCCATACCGTGGATGCCGTGGATCCCTATGACAAGGAACATGAACTGATATCGCAGTTCGCCTTCGTCTATGACGGAGGAAGCAAGGTGCAGAGGCATACGGGTAAGTCCCGACTCAGAGGGAATGCTTCCATGTCTCACCCTAAGAAGCCCTATCGCATCAAGTTCGATGCCTCGAGCCGCATCTTCAAGGATTCTCCACTGTGCTCACCTGCCAAAGCCAAGAAATGGACACTCATCAACAACTATTCCGACAAGACCCTCATGCGCAATCTGGTGGCCTTCGAGATGGGACGGCGCATGGGGTTCGACTATGTGCCCTGGAGCCAGCCCGTGGATGTCGTCCTCAATGGAGAATATCGGGGATGCTATCAGTTGACCGATCAGATAACAGTGGATCCTAACCGTGTGGACATCACAGAGATGACCCCTGCCGACAACGAGGGTGAAGCGCTCACAGGAGGATATCTGGTGGAACTGGACGGATATGCCCAGGGAGAGACCTCGTGGTTCACCAGCATCTGCGGTAATCCCATAACCATAAAGAGTCCCGACGATACCGACATCACACCACAGCAATATGCCTATATCCAGGGTGCCTTCAATCAGATGGAGGCCAGCATCATGATGGGGGGCATAGGGGATGAAAGTGAGAACTTTCGCACCTATCTGGACGAGGAGACCCTCATCAAGTATTTCCTGACAGAGGAACTCACAGGCAATCCGGATGCCTTCTGGAGCTGCTATATGACCAAGGATCGGGGGAGCGACATCTTCCGAGTGGGCCCCATATGGGACTTTGATATCGCCTTCGATAATGACTATCGATATTTCCCTGTCAATAATCAGGGAGACTTCCTCTCTCTGGCAAGGGGAGGAGCTGGCAACTCACGCTCTCTGCTCAATCTGATATTCCAGGACCAAGCCTTCTGCGACTCTCTGGCAGCGAAATGGAACAGGGTGAGGGAGGCTGGTGTCATCACTCCTGAGAACGTTACCCAGTATATCGACTCGCTGGCCACTCACCTGCAGCAGTCACAGACCCTCAACTTCATGCGCTGGCCCATCCTCTCCACCATGGTACAGGTCAACCCAAGGGCTGCCGGTTCGTATGAGGGGGAGGTGCAATGGCTCAGAGAGTTTATGCAGAGCCGTATACCCTGGATAGACAACAGAGTGAACAGCGACGGCGGACAGGGAGAAGACCTGCACTTTGAGATAGGCACCCCAGAGCAGTTGATGGACTTTGCCCATCAGGTGAACAATGGATTGGTGAAGGCTAATGCTACACTCATTGCCGATATCGACTTCACATCCTTCCCCTCGCTCATGATAGGCACCTCTGCCAGTGGATATGCCGGAGACTTCGATGGGGCAGGACATCGCATCACCGTAGATATCACCCGAGACGCCGACAATGCTGCACTCTTCCGCACACTCAGCGGTTGCGTGCATGACCTTACGGTGGACGGAACCATACGCACCTCCTCTAAGTATGCGGCAGGAATAGCCTCGGAACTCAATGGAGGCAAGATACTCCGATGCCAGAGCCTGGTCACCATAGAGAGCACCATCAGCGGGGACGGTACCCATGGAGGTATCGCAGGTGTGGCTCAGAACAACGGTCTGATAGAGGACTGCCTGGTGAATGTGTCCATGCAGGGTGCCTCCACCACCTGCTGTGGAGGTGTGGTGGGCTGGGCCACCAGTTCCACCAGCATCAGAAACTGTCTGGTGACGGGAGACTTCTCGGTCTCCACCTCGGGAAGTGACCTATTGTCACGCAACAGCGGCAATGTGGCCTCTGTAAATAATTATGTGTACCTCATCTGGGATGCCCCGAACAACTGTGCCAATGTGCAGATAGTGGATGAGCATAAGGTGGTATACGGTGCCGCCTGCTTCATGCTCAACCAGACAGAGACCACACACCCTCGTTGGTTCCAGACTCTGGGCATGGACGCCACTCCTGTGCCAGACAGCACGCATGCCACCATCTATTCCACCTCACATCTGCACTGTGACGGAACACCCTATACCATGCTGCTGGGATACACCAACAGCAAGGACCGAAGCAATCGAGATGAACATACCCTGGAGGATGGCTTCTGCGTGGTGTGCGGAGCCATGGATGTGGACAATGCTCCACGTGATGAGCGAGGCTATTTCAAACTCTCTTCTCCCAATCATCTGCTCTGGCTTGCCCAGCAGGTGGAGAGTGGCGTGACGGATGTGTGTGGAGTCCTGACCCAAGATATAGATATGAGTGCCTATGCCGACTTCATGATAGGTCGCTCATATCCCTACAGCGGAGTACTGGACGGAGCAGGACATGGTATCACTCTGGCACAGAAGGTCAACTCCGACAATGCAGGACTGATAGGCATCCTGTCGGGCACCCTGCAGGACATGACGGTCAGGGGCTCACTCACCACCAATAGCAAATATGCAGGTATGGTGAGCAACCTCCGAGGGGGCAAGGTGCTCCGATGCCAGAGTTATCTGGACATCCATGCCACCATCAATGGCGATGGCACACATGGCGGCCTCGTAGGACTGGTCAACGAATCAACCTTACCCTCGCAGGTGCGTGACTGCCTCTTCGCCGGCTCTATCCAGGGCGAGAAGGTCAACTGCTGTGGAGGACTGGTGGGATGGGGTTCCTCCATGTATCTGCTCTCCAACTGTGTGATGCTGGGTGATATCAGCATAGATACCAACGGAGGCAATATGCTCAGCCGTAATCCTGGAACGGCCCTCATCAGCAACTGCTACTATTCATCTGACTGGCAGGCAGAGGTTCCTGCCAATGCTGTTTCGGTAACCGAACAGGAACAGGCCGACGGATCACTCTGCTATCGCCTGAACAAGGGTGTCACAGACGGCACTCAGGTGTGGTATCAGACCCTCCACCTCAATCCCTATCCCCTGCCCGACAGAAGCCTTGGCACAGTTTATTGCCTGGAGGATACCTATACCAACACGCTCCCCGATGCCATCCATGCACCACAGGACCATCAGAAGGCATCGTCGGGAGAAGCCATCTATGACCTCTCTGGCCGCAGAGTATCCCGTCCCACCCGAGGCATCTATCTGCAGGGCGGACGCCTGGTGGTAAAATGACGCCTTTTCCCGCAAACGTTTGCAACCGCGGTTGCAAACGTTTGCAACTGGCCTTGCAAACGTTTGCGTCAGCCAGTGCAAACGATAGCCTTGAAATCCGATTACACATCAGCCAACAGCATCAAACTATTGGCACTTGGTTATGTGACTATGCGGATAGCCAACAGACCTTTGATAAACTAAAACATCAGCAGACCTACAAGGAGGTTGTCGATGTCGCTAATGGATTATATGATTGGAAAATTGAACGTGGACGAGGAGGAATTTATCTGTAAATTACGACAAATTCTCTCCCTGCAATGAGATTAATCGCTTTTTTAGATTTTTGCAAACTGCTACAATGATTTGTTATATGCGTCCACAACGATTTTCAAAACCTCCATAGAGTTTTCTATTGATTCATATGCTTTATCAATTACATTATAACCTGCCTTTAACGTATTCATTTCACTTTCGGAAAAGGGATATGTTATAACTTTGAGGACGAATAACGTTTTCTTAGCTTCAATGAGTTTAGAAATTGATTGTTTCTTCTCCTGACATGATTTATAATATCGTTGATATTCATAACCTAATTGGGAATTGAAATTCCTATTATAAAGGTCTAACTGAATTTCAAGCGTTTTTATATCTATTTCGTTTGAAAACAATGTTATATCGGAATTAAGTGTGCTTAATTCGTAAGTTAATTTTAGATACGACAATTCATGCTCAAGAGAATCAACTCTCTGAACAAGTGTTTGCATTTTCTCTTGTGAATTTTGAGATTGTGCATTGACAGAAAAAATAGAAAGCACCAATACAAGAAGAGTGTAATAAATTTTCTTCATTTTATATTTAATAGTTTAGTAGTTAATAACTTAAATTCCTCAATGGATATTCTCCCTATAGAAACAAACCATTCAAGATAAGCTGTATCATCTTTTATATCACCGAATTTCTTTCCTTTGTATTTTCCAAAGTCAATTATCTTTTCTGTTGTAGGCACATTCGAAGGGCTTTCTACATTAGGGTACAATTGTTTAAGCTCTTCAAAATCAATTTTGAAAAATCTATCAGTTGTTTCTAACCAATGAAGATATTGATAATCTATTTTGTAAATCTCACTGAAAGATTTTCCTTTATATTTTCCAAACATAAGAATATCTTTTGCCTTATGAATTGGAAATATATCGTCAAGTGACACTCCTGGAACATCTATCAAAACCCACTCGCCATATCCAGCACAGGGAATTTCCTCATCTTTGATATTTGGATAGCACTCCTGCCTATAACTATCATCTGGCTTACCATCCACAAAGCACTTTCCATAAGCTTTGCCGTATTTACCACGTGGTTTTACGGTTTCAACTAAAAAAGTTCTATCCCGATTTGGGTCTATACGCCTTTCTTCGCTTGACGCCCGTGCCAGCCCTAACTCACACCGCTTTACCAAGAACGGAGTTCGTTTGCCTATATTGTAATAAATGTTGAATATGTTATCGTGAGGATACATAATCATTTTTTAGTAAATACCATTTTTCTTATCTCCATTAACCAGACGCTGTATTCTTTTGACTTAAATATTGTAAGCTGAGTAAAGCATTTCCTTTTCCTACTTGAATAGTACCATCTGAAAATGCATAGAGGTATGACTTTGAAAAACGCTTATTATATAGTTGTTTCCTGTTTTAGCATCTTTGACGATTATCTTAACGCCTTCTGTGAATAAGTCTCAAATCTGCTGACCTTAACTCAACAATAACGTCTTGATAGGTTTCTTTTTCTATTTTGGCTACAGCCACTTCTCTATCCAATTTTACTCCAAAGGTGGGTTTAGCACTTTCACTTTGTGCAAAAGATATGATGGCATAAAAGAATACTAAAAAGATAATGATGACTTTTTTTTATATACTTGTTATTTTAAATTTCCATCTATGTAATGCTCTAAAACCACGAAGCGTGGCACTGCCAATAACCCTGTCTTAAAGTGCAGGCCCTGAGAAAACCTTAATCAACAGATATGGTTAAGCAGCCCACGCTATAACGTGGAAACTGCCATGCCAATTTTTGTTGATTTTGTGTTTCAGTTTCTCAGGCTTCGCACTTACAAAAGTAGCATAACGCTCCTTTCATTACTAATATGTCTTGGAAAGAGTTGCCTCCATCCATTCGCAAAATTACATTATTTCCCTCGATAATCTTTTATGTTTAAATGACTTTCTTCATTTTGAACATGAAAATAGATTGTAGAATGATGTTTGTAGGGGATGTTTTGATAAAAATGTGCATCACATTCCGCAATATCAAGTTCACAATAGGATAAAAATCTATAAAAATTTCTGCAATCCCATGAAAT
>OBLI01002884.1_pt1 | contig 13942 bp, 12 predicted proteins | sample 1519701 | NCBI WGS metagenome assembly OBLI01 (sample SAMEA3663005, study PRJEB22513) | pig gut metagenome | biome: pig gut; feature: pig-associated habitat; material: faeces | place: France | collected 2012 | reverse complement strand
GGCAGGCGTGAAAAATTCTTTTTTAAAACATTTTTTGATTATCGGAAGTGGGACACTCATAAATATGATATTAGGATTGATTACTACTCCTCTTATTACACGGATTGTAGATCCAATTGAATATGGACAGCTTTCAATTTTTACAATGTATTCTGATATAGCGGTAATGATCTTATGTATGGGACTGGATCAGGCTTTGGTAAGATATTATTATGAAAGAAAAGATATGGACTATAAAAGGGCCCTCCTTTTTCGATGTATAAAATTACCGGTATTGATCAGTATTTTAGTAAGTATCGTAATCATTATTCTTTCGGCTTGTTCAGTAGTAAAATTTGAATTTAATAGTTTGATTATGATAATGCTTTGTATCTATACAGCAGTACAATTAATCTATAGATTCAGTCTTCTGATAGTACGACTAGAATATAAAAGCAAGGTATATTCGTCATTGACAATATTGCGAAAAGCTACATATGTATTCATAATCTTGCCATTAGTACTGTTGATAAAAAAAGAGTATTTGCTTCTTTTGGTAATTGCGAATATTGTAGCAGCAGGAATCTGTATGGTGGGAAGTATCATTGTTCAAAAAAGAATATGGAACTATTTTGAAAACGATGATCAACGATGTCATATATCATATACAGAGTTATTAAGATATGCATATCCATATATTATTTCTATGGGTATCACAACTATTTTCCAGGCAATTGATAAGATTTCTTTAAATATATATTGTACCTATAGTGAAGTAGGAATCTATTCATCGACGATGTCATTGGTTCATATATTTGCCATTGTGCAGACAACATTTAATACCTTATGGGCACCAATGGCAGTTGAGCATTATACAAATGATAAAAACGACAGGGGCTTTTATCAAAATGGAAATCAGATTATAACAGTTGTTATGTTTTTTATTGGCATATCGCTTATATTAATAAAAGATATATTTGCTGTTTTATTAGGAAGTAAATATCGAGAAGCTGCATATATATTGCCATTTTTGATATTTAATCCAATTATGTATACGATATCTGAAACAACAGTGACAGGACTTGTATTTATGAAAAAGAGCAAAATGCAGGTGGTAGTTGCAGCTGGAGCATGCGTAACCAATATTATAGGAAATATAATTTTGGTTCCTCCATTGGGGTGTCAAGGAGCGGCGATTTCAACAGGGATTGCGTACATTGTATTCTTTACTTTACGTACGATGTTGTCCAATAAATATTTTTATGTGGATTTTAAGTTGCCTAAATTTTATTTGATTACAGGAGTTGTGAGCATTTATGCATTATATAATATGTTCATTCCATTCAATATAGGAGCAATCGCAGGATACATAATCTGCCTTTCTGTTTTGATCATCCTGTATCTTGATACAGTGAAATGGGGCATCTTGTATTTGAAAAACACGGTAATGGATTTGTGTAGCAAAAAGCACTGAAATTAGAAAAGAATCCCGTCACTTCGTGGAATACGGGGCATATCTTGACACATTTTTGTGGTCTATGCTACAATGATTATTACTTTGTGTATGCTGTTGTTATGAGCGAAAAATAACGAATAAAGGCTAAAAAAGCCTGCTTAAGATAGTGGGAGAGATAGTTAGACGGGAGGAAATCAGTACATATGGCGAAGAAAGAAAAAGGGAGTTTTTTTGGTTTTTTGCAAAGAAAATCAAAGAAAAGAAAAAAAGCCGAATTTGTCGATTGGAACCTTCCTGTGTGGGATATGCATTGCCATATTCTTCCAGAAGTTGACGATGGATCCAGAAGTTTAGAGGATTCTCTGGAGATGATACAGGTGGAGATAGCGGAAGGGGTCACTGATATTATGTTGACACCCCATTATATTATGGGAAAGACAGATCCAGACTTGATTCAGGCACAATATAAAAAGTTACAGGAAGAAATAAAAAAACAGAATTATCCAGTGCGGCTTTATCTTGGTAATGAGCTGTTTTATCATTCTGATATTTTAGAAGAACTGCAATCTGGAAGAGCATTGACACTTGCGGGTACAGCGTATGTATTGGTAGAATTTTCAATTGGTATTTCCTATCAGAGAATGAAGCGGGCATTTCAAGAGTTATTGATGGCAGGTTATCGTCCGATTTTAGCACATTTGGAACGGTTTGAATGTTTGTTGGATGACAGGGAAAGAATCTTTGAATTGATAGATATGGGAGTTCTGATGCAGGCAAATACCAACAGCTTTTTGAGGGATGAGACAAGGAGATTTCTGGTATCTCTTTTAGAAGAAGAGGGAATTCATTTGATCGGGACAGACAGTCATAGACCGGATTGGAGACCACCGAAGATGCGAAAAGCATTGGAAGTAATCTATGAGCATTTGGAAAAAGAAGAGATGATATCATTATTGATAGAAAATCCAGAACATCTACGAAAAAATGAATATTTATAAGGAGAAAACAATGGAATTAAAGTACGAAGATGAAATTGAAATTGATTTAAAAGAACTATTCTTTTTGCTATTGGGAAGCTGGAAAATGTTGCTTCTGTCGTCTGTTTTGATGGCGGCAATTGTAGCAGTCTTTAATATATATGTAATGACACCAATTTATTCTGCAACTGCCAAATTATATGTTTTTCCCAAAAGTACTTCTTTGAGCAGTTTTGCAGATATTCAGTTGGGCGATAGTCTGACCCAAGACTATATGGAAGTAATCACTGGAAAATTCGTTGTAAAAAAGGTAATTAAGAATCTGGATTTGGATATGGAATATAATGAGATGTTAGATTGTTTATCTGTAGAAAATCCAACGGATACAAGAATTCTTAAAATTACGATTGTTGACGAGGATCCTGGACAGGCGAAAAAGATTGCTGACGAATTTGCAGAGGTTTCTTCTGATTATATTTCAGATCGGATGGATCAGGATGCACCGAATATTTTGGAATGGGCTGATATTGCAGATGAACCGGTGGCACCAAGAACTGGAAGAAATACTTGCATTGGATTTGTAGTTGGTTTCATTTTGATGAGTGGTGCGATTATCATTGGTTATCTTATGAATGATACCTTAGCAGATGCGGAAGGAATTGAACGTTATTTAGGATTGAATACATTGGCAGAAATTCCGGATAGTGCATCTGTGAAAGAACAAAAGGGTAGAAGAAATAAGAAAAAGGGGAAAAAATAAGATGGAGAAAATAGTTTTTGATAAATTAGAGGAATTAGATTATGGTGTCACAGAAGCACTTCGTACATTGAAAACCAATATACAGTTTTGTGGAGATGATATTAAGACAATCTTGTTGACCAGTTCCATTCCATCTGAAGGAAAGAGTACGGTTACCTTAAATTTGGCAAGATCTATAGCGGCTTCGGGTCAAAAAGTAATTTATGTGGACTGTGATATTCGAAAATCTGTCATTGTTGGACGATTAGGGGCGCATACAGAGAACCGAAAAAAGATTTTTGGATTATCTCATTATCTGAGTGGACAGAAAAGATTAGAGGAAGTATGTTACAGCACGGAAGTGGATGGCATGGATATGATATTTGCAGGTCCTTCTGTACCGAATCCAACAGAAATACTTGGAAATCATTATTTTGAGGAAATGTTAGAGACACTGCGCAATACATATGATATTGTATTATTAGATACTCCTCCATTGGGATCTGTCATTGATGCAGCTGTCATCGCACCAAAGGCAGATGGAGCGATTTTAGTTGTAGAGCAGGGGAAAGTAAGCAGACGTTTTATTAAAGCAGTGAAAAAGCAGCTGGAAAATTCCGGTGTCAAAATCCTGGGAGCAGTGTTGAATAAGATTGAAGTGAAAAAACAAGGCTATTATAAGAAATATTATGGCAATGCATATGAATATAGATAAGCGGACCATATATTGGAGTAAGATGATAGAGAGTGAGGAAGTATAAATGAGAGAAAAAACGAAGTATCTAAAATATCTGTTAATTATCCTTCTCATTATTGTATTGGGAGTCATTTATATAGTAGGTAAGGGAAAAAAAGAGACCAATAAGGATCAGAATAAAGGAAAAGCAACGACTGCGGAAGCGACTACAGAAGAAATTAAAGAAAAAACAGATGGAACAGAGACATTTTTAATTTTTGGAGTAGATACAAGAGAAAAGAATCTCGGTAAGGGAACCAGATCGGATTCCATCATGGTGGTGGATGTAAACCACAAATCAAAAGAAATCAGATTGGCTTCTATTTTCCGTGATACGTATGTATCTATTGAAGATCATGGATTAGATAAAATCAACCATGCACATTCCTTTGGTGGACCAGATTTGGCCATGGATACGGTAAACCGCAATTTTGATCTTGATATTGACAAGTATATTACCATTAACTTTATGAATGTATCAGAATTGGTAGATGACATCGGGGGAATTGAGATGGAGATTACAGATTCTGAGGCTAAATACATCAATGGTTATATAGATGAATTGAACAAAATCGAAAAAAGAGATTCCGACCATATTACAAAAGCAGGAACTTATACATTAGATGGTGTTCAGGCAGTGGCTTATACAAGAATTCGTTATACAGCTGGTGGAGATTATAAAAGAGCGGAAAGACAAAGAACGATTCTTCTTAAAATTTTTGAAAAGGCAAAGACGCTGGAATCTGATCAGCTTCTGGATTTAGCGGATAAATTCCTGGATGAGATTAGTACGAATTATCATTCAGATGATGTTACAGAAATATTATATTACTTGGCGAAATATGATATTGTGGATACGAAGGCATTTCCAACTAGTCTATGGGGTGGAAAGATAGATGGCGTATGGTATGGAGTTCCAGTTACTTTAGAAAGCAATGCAAGAGAACTTCATGAATTCCTCTATCCGAAGGAAGACTATGAGCCTTCTGATACGGTTGAGGAGATCAGCAATCGGATTCGTCAGGTAGCAGATACACCGAATGAGGTATTTGAGGATGAAGAATAACGCGGATGATGGAAAATTAAAGCTGTGTTGTGTTGCATCTGCTGGTGGTCATTGGGAAGAGTTGTTGTGCTTAAAAGATATTTTTGAGGAGAACGATTCTTTCTATATCACTGAGGAAACAGAGCAGGTTATGGGCAGTGAATTGCCAAGTATTTATCTGGTTCCACAGATTAATCGGCATGAACGTTTTTTTATGATGCATTTTATCCGTCTGTTTAAAAAGGCTTTTCAGATTATGAGAGAAGAAAGGCCGGATGTGGTCATTACAACAGGAGCGTTAATTGCATTTCCATTTTGCGTGTTAGCGAAGTTAAGCAAAAAGAAAATAATTTTTATAGAATCCTTTGCACGAATCAACAATAAATCTTTAACAGGAAGGCTGGTATACCCTTTTGCGGATTTATTTATCGTTCAATGGAAGTCTATGTTGAAGTGTTATCCAAAGGCAATTTATGCTGGCGGAATCTTTTAGTGAGAGAATATATGATATTTGTTGTAGTAGGAACGCAAAAATTTCAATTAAATAGATTGCTGAAAAAGATCGATGATTTAATCGAAAACGGGGTTATAGAAGAAGAGGTATTTGCTCAGATCGGACATACAGATTATGTACCGATGCATTACCGATATAAAAGATTTTTGGAAAAAGAAAAGTTTGAGCAGATCATGGAGCAATGTGATATTCTGATTACTCACAGTGGAGTGGGCAGTATCATCAGTGGATTGAGTCATCATAAACCGGTAATCGTAGTGTCACGACTGCCTCAATATGGGGAACATGTAGATGATCATCAAATTGGTATTGCTGAAACCTTTTCTAAGTTAAATTATGTACTTGTTTGTAGGGAACAGGATGACCTTGGTAAGATTTTGAAAGAATGTCGGACGCATTCCTTTGCACAATATGTATCTCAACGAAAGAAGATGGTGAACATTGTACGTGATTATTTGGAAGGGATAAAACGATAGCAAGAACAGATGGAGAAAAGCTAGGTAGTATGAAAGTACTGATTATCAATACAATTGAGTTTAGCAGAATCAATGGCATAACGGCTGTCATTATGAATTATTATCGGAATATGGATAAGAGTAATATGCAGATGGATATTCTTGCATTGAATGAGATCGAAGAAGAATTTCAATGTGAATTTCAAAAGCATCATTCCAGAGTTTTTGTATATGAAAGAAGAAAGCATCCATTTCGTTATTGTATTCAGTTAGAAAAACTATTGAAAAAGCAGGAATATGATGTGATTCACATACATGGCAATAGTGCGATGATGCTTCCAGAGGTACTGATTGCAAAGCTTGCAGGGGTTCCCATAAGAATTGTGCATTCTCATAATACAACCTGTTCTCATTTATTCCTGCATAGCTTATTTTATCCAGTATTTAAAAGATTGTATACGCATGGATTTGCCTGTGGACAGGATGCCGGTAAATGGCTGTTTCGTGATCAGCCCTTTGTGGAAATTAAAAATGGTATAGAATTGTCCCAGTATGCTTATGCTGAGGAAAGCCGTGCTTTCTATAGACAAAAGATAAATGCCAACGGACAGAAAGTGATCGGTCATGTTGGTAATTTTTTTGAGCAAAAAAATCATGAATTTCTGATTGATATGTTTGCAGAGCTGATCAGAAGAAATCATAATTATTTATTAGTATTAATCAGTGATGGAAAGTTAATGGATCATATAAAAGCTAAGGTTCATGCTTTGCATTTGGATGAATATGTAATTTTTCTGGGAAAAATTTCAAACGTATATGATTATTTACAGGCGATGGATATCTTCGTACTTCCATCGTTATTTGAAGGGCTTCCATTGGCCCTGATTGAAGCGCAGGCATCTGGTCTGCCTTGTCTTGTATCCGATACTGTGGCGGCAGAAGTGAATCTGACACATAGTATTGAGTATCTTTCTATTCAAAATATTGATTCCTGGGTGACTACAATAGAAAAGATAGCGGCTGAGGATTTAGAATCCGATCGTAGCCGTAGATCAATGCTATGGCAGAAAATAATCAGAGAAGCGGGTTATGATATGAAAGAAAATGCAGAGCAGATGGGAAAACTGTACTGGACTTATTATAAAGAGTATAAGGGAAAATAAGATGAAATTAGCAGGATTAACGTGGTGGAGAAATAACTATGGTTCTATATTACAAGCGTATGCACTTCAAAACTTTTTAAACGAATTTGGCTGTATAGAGTATGAGATTATCTGTCAATATGGGAAAAAAATAGCATCTTTCGATAATCTGGCAGATAAAATCAGGACCATTGGTTTGATACCTTCTTTGAAAAGAATTGTATGGAAATTCGGATTAAAGAAATTAAGAAATCGAAATCGTAATATTCAGAAGTTCGTAGATGAGAATCTGAAGATATCTAAAGAGCAATATAATGAAGATACGATTGTAGATGCAAATAAAATGTATGATGGATTTGTTTGTGGGAGCGATCAAATATGGAATCCTGTATTGTCTCCTCTGAACAGTATGTACTGGTTGACATTTGCGGAGGATTCAAAGTTTAAGCTTTCCTATGCGCCGAGCATTGGGGTTGATCAGGTTACGGAGGAACAGGCCAAGATCATAAGGCACAATTTGAGTCAATTTGATGCAGTCTCCTGTCGTGAGGAGTGCGGTACCAAATTGATCAATGGAATTCTAAAGAAAGATGCATGTTTGACAGTACTTGATCCTACGCTGCTTGTGGATGTAAGGATGTGGGATCGTTTATCAGAAAATAGAAAATTTGAATTTCCGTATTTATTTACTTACATGCTGAGAGGGAATAAGAGACAACGGCAGTTGGTTGAGGAATTTGCCAAAAGGAAAGGATTAAAAATTGTTACGATTCCTTTTTTAGAAGCAGATTATATTGAACCTTATGATTTTAAATTTGGTCATATCAAACTATGGGAGGCATCTCCACAGGATTTTATCAATGCAATTCGATATGCAGAGTATGTGTTTACCGACTCCTATCATTGTATGATTTTTAGCTGTATTTATCATAGAGAATTTTTTATATTTCCCAAAACGGGAAAAGCACAGATGAATCGATTGATGGATTTTCAAAATCTGCTTCACATTTCCAATCGTATTCTTTATGATGGGAGTATAGTAGAAGATATGGAAGGATTAGAACAAATTTCATGGAATCGTGTGGATCAATCCATAAGGGAGAAGCGGGAATTATCCAGAAATTATTTGAGAAGTGTAATAAAGGAGAATGCGGATGCCTAGAGTATTTGCTTATCAAAATGTAATATCAGAAGTATTAAAAAGCTCTTCTGGAGGAGCTTTTATCGCACTTTGTAAAGCATTCGAGCAATGTCATGGAAAGGGCAATGTAGTATTTGTTGGTGCAGCTTTGCAGGATGATATGAAGGTTCGGCATGTGGCTGTGCAAAATGCCAATCAATGTGATGTGTTTCAGGGTGCAAAATACGTGGAAAGTCAGTGTGATGATCTGTTTTCTCGGGTTTTGCATGAACTGGCAAATAAAAAATGGGTGCTTTTTTCTGGAACACCTTGTCAAATTTACAGGCTTCGGTCGTTTTTATTGAAAAATCAGATGCAAATGGATCAAATTATTTTTATTGATCTCATCTGTCACGGAACTCCTGGAGAAGAAATCTGGAATGATTATAAAAGTTGGTTGGAGGAGAAATATGGTTCGAAATTGATCAAATATTTTTTTCGTTACAAACCAGAAGGATGGAAGGCATATCCTGCCTATGTACAATTTGCAGATGGAAGGCAGCTGATTAATACTGCAGAAACTTCAATTTATTCCAAGCTGCATATGATGGGATATAGCATTTTAAGGAAGTGCTTTCAATGTCCATTTTCTAATGAGAAACGATGGGGAGATTTGACTCTGGGCGATTACTGGGGAGTTGAGACGCTGATTTCCCTATCCAATGATCAGATAAAACGAGGCGTATCTTTGATTCTTTCCCATACGAAAAAAGGAGAGGAGCTTTTGGACCTTTTATGCCAAGAGGAGCAGACGGAGGGATTCTTTGTCGAAACATATGGTAGAGAGTACTTAAAGTACCAACATAATTTAGTGCATCCAACAATAAAGCCAGATTTATATGAAGAATTCTGGAAGGACTATGAGAAAAAGTCCTTTGAGGATATGATACGAAAATATTTGGGGTATGGATGGAAATATAAAGCGATTTTTCTTATGAAAAAGCTGGTGCGGAGAACTCCGCTGATCATATGGTATCGAAACTATAAAAATCAAAAGATGAAAAAGAAAGATATTTAAGAGGAATTTATATGAGTACCCTAATTTCTATTATTGTTCCTGTATACAATGTAAAAGCATATTTGAATCAATGTGTCAACAGTCTATTAAAGCAAACCTATCAGGAGTTTGAAGTGATTCTAGTGGATGATGGTTCTACTGATGGCAGCAGCCAAATCTGTGAACAATATGTCGGGATGGATGTACGGATTCAAGTCATCCATCAGGAGAATCAGGGTCCTGCCGTGGCGAGAAATACAGGAATTGAGATAGCAAAGGGTGACTATCTGATGTTTGTGGATGCAGATGATTATATATCTGAGGACTGCTTGCTAATGATGATGAAAACAGCGGAAGAATACGGAAGTGATTTTGTAGCCAGCCAATTTGTGACGGTGAAAAACTTTCATATGCCAGTTGTGGTTAAGAACAATAGAAAACCACAGATTTTAACACCAGAACAGGCCATTGAGACCATGCTGCTTGCGGATAAATTTGATGTAAGTCCGTGGGCAAAGCTTTACAGAGCAGAGTTATTTCGGGAAATTCGATACCCAGAAGGTAAAATCTATGAGGATCTGGGAACGACATATAAGATACTAGCCAAATGTCAAAGGCCGGTATATTTACCAGAAATATTGTATTATTATCGATTACGAAAAAACAGCATTATGGATAATCATGTATTTGATAGCAGTGTGATGCAGGCGATTGCATTTAACAAGGAAATTATAGGATTTGTGAAAGAAAGATATCCGAATATTTACCCAGCGGCTGTATACCGCTTTTTTTGCAGCAACCGAAGAGCTCTTCATATGGCGATTTTTACCAGTGGGTACAAAGAGGAAAAAAGGCAAATGATCTCCAATTTGGCAAGCTGTCGTAGAATCGTGTATGGGAAGGAAAAAGAATCGATAAAAAATAAGGCAATTGTTTGGGTAGCAGGGATCTTGCATTGGATTTTGGAGAAGGAGCAAGCAGAGCAATTATGAATGAGATAGCTATTTTAGTTGTTACATATAATAGAAAGAAATTGTTACAAGAGAATATCGAAGCTATTTTAAAACAGACTTATGGAAAGTTTGATTATTTTATTTGTGATAATGCCAGTATAGATGGAACCAGAGAACTGGTGGAAGCTTGTATGGAGAATGATGGAAGAATCCATTATGATCATACAGGTGCTAATCTGGGCGGTGCTGGTGGATTTTCTTATGGGCTGAAGAAGATTGTAAAAAAAGGATATCAGTATTGTTGGATGATGGATGACGATGCAGTACCGGAGCCAGATGCGTTAGAGCGATTAGTGAAGGCTGCTGAGCTATTAGGAAAGGATGATTTTTCGTTTTTGGCAAGTACGGTTCTCTGGACCGATGGAACCCCATGTAAAATGAATCAATATACGATACAGACCAATGTATATGATCATTTAAGGGCAACACAAAATGGACTGTTGCCCATTGAACGGTGCTCCTTTGTAGGATGTTTTGTAAATCTGGATTGTACAAGAAAAGTGGGATTACCTATAAAGGAATTTTTTATCTATGGCGATGATACAGAATATACGCTGCGTTTAAGTCAATGTAAGAATGCCTATATGTGTTCTGGGAGCGTGATCATACATAAGATGTCTGTCAATGTGAGAATTGGAGTTGCGGAAGCATTGGCAGAAAGAATTCCAAGATATGAATATGAATATCGTAATAAAATTTATATTTACCGAAATCACAATGGATTTCCATGGATAAAAATTTTATTACGATATGGTAAAGAATGTGCAAAGGTGTTGATTCGTTCAAAGGACAATAAAGGAAAAAGGATTGGTGTAATTATAAAAGGATTTTTTCGAGGACTCTTTTTCCATCCGCCGATTGAAAGTGTTTAGAGTGGCAAGAAAAAGAGATGGGAGGATTTCATGAAACAAAGAAACGTATCATTAAAAGTGAACTTCATTATGAATGCCATCCTAACGTTGTCTTCTTTTCTCTTTCCGCTGATTACCTTTCCCTACATTTCCAGAATCTTGCTTCCGGCAGGGACGGGGAAGGTATCCTTTGCCACTTCTCTGGTATCGTATTTTGCCATGCTGGCGCAGCTGGGGATTCCGACTTATGGTATCCGTGCCTGTGCCAGAGTGAGGGATGACCGACGGGAGCTGACACAGACCACACATGAGCTTTTGTATATTAATATGATCATGTGTGTGGTTTCCTATATTATTTTCTTTCTGGTCCTTGGTCTGGTGCCAAGACTCAGGGAAGAGAGGATACTTTATCTGATCGTCAGCCTGACCATTGCATTCAATGCTCTGGGGATGGAGTGGCTCTATAAAGCCCTGGAAGAATATACGTATATCGCTGTGCGCTCTATTTTCTTTAAGTTGATTGCATTGATCGCCATGTTTCTGATGGTACACGAAAAAGGGGATTATGTGATCTATGGTGGAATCAGCATCTTTGCTTCATCAGCATCCAATATTTTGAATTTTATTCATGCAAGGCGGTATATTGATAGAAAACCAATTAGGGCTCCACAGTTGAAAAAGCATATGAAGGCGGTTGGAATATTTTTTGCTATGTCCTGTGCCACCACCATTTATACCAATCTGGACACAGTCATGCTTGGATTTATGTCATCGGATGCAGATGTGGGATATTATCATGCGGCTGTAAAGATCAAGACAATTCTGGTCAGTATTGTAACGTCTCTGGGAGCGGTTCTTCTGCCGAGAGCATCTTATTATATTCAATGTGGCCAGATGGAGGAGTTTCAGAGAATTGGAAGAAAAGCATTGCAATTTGTATTCCTGGCAGCAACTCCACTAATGGTGTATTTTATCCTATTTGCGAGAGAGGGCATTTTCTTCTTATCGGGAACTGCATACGAAGGAGCCATTCTTCCGATGCAGGTGATTATGCCGACGCTTTTATTCATTGGCATTACCAACATTATAGGGCTTCAGATGTTGGTTCCTTTGGGACAGGAGAAGATGGTGCTTTATTCAGAGGCAGCAGGTGCTTTGGTAGATCTTGTAATTAACATGGTATTGATTCCGGTATTTTCTTCCACCGGAGCAGCGATCGGTACCGTTTTTGCAGAAATAATCGTTTTACTCATACAGTACCGGGCGGCAAGAAACTATGTGCCGGATTTTTCCATAAAATTACGAAAAGCATCCATACTTCTTGCCTTGCTATTAGCAGGAATGGGATCCATGCCAGTAAAATTATGGGAGATGGGGACGTTTCTTACTCTGCTTATTTCGGCCATAATCTTTTTTGGAGTGTATGGTATGACGTTGTTTTGCCTGAAAGAGCCTTTTATTTTAGAGTTGATGTCCTCTTTTATGAAGAGATGGAAAAAAGAAAGGTAGATGCAGAATGGTTGTATTTTCATGCATAAATGGCCAATTAATCCGTGACTTTTTATGCATTATGGTATAAAATATACTTTATAACTGGTCGGCAAAGGAGCAGGCGCATTGTATGGTCAAATGCGCCTTTCCTTATGCGAAATTAGAAAGAAAGGATAAAGGATATGAAAGGAAACATGAAACAAAAACGCTTAAGAAAATTGTTTCCGCTGTTACTGTTAGTAATCATGCTTGCAGGACTGCTGACGGGATGTGGAGATAAAAGTGAAGTCGGAGCATCCAATGTGAAAAAAGTCGATGATTTAGAAACGGCTACTATTGGAGTACAGTTAGGTACGACAGGTGATATATATGCATCGGATTATAAAGAAACAGGTGCTACCATACAGCAGTTTAATAAGGGTGCCGATGCTGTGCAGGCTTTGAAACAGGGAAAAGTTGACTGCGTTGTCATTGACGAACAGCCAGCGAAAGCATTTGTAGAACGAAACCGTGATTTGTCTATTTTAGAAGAGGATTTTGTAAAAGAAGAATATGCCATCTGTATTGCTAAAGATAATGATCAATTGCTGAAAAAAGTCAACAAGGCTTTGAATGAATTGAAGAAGGATGGTACCTTAAAGCAGATCATTGGAAATTATATCGGGGATAGTACAAAAGGAAAACAGCCATATGAATCACCAGAAGGCATCGAATACAATGGTAAGCTGGTTATGGCAACCAATGCCGAATTTGAACCATATGAATACCGGGAAGATGGTAAGATCGTCGGAATTGATGTGGAGATGGCAACGGCCGTTGCGGATAAGCTGGGTATGGAGCTGGAGATTCAGGACATGCAGTTTGATTCTATTATTACCGCAGTTCAATCTGGAAAGGCAGATATGGGTGTTGCTGGAATGACGGTAACAGAGGATCGTCTAAAGAACATTAATTTCTCAGATCCTTATACGACTGCAACACAGGTTATTATCGTGCGGAATGGAAAATCAGCGACAGCATTTGATTTATCTGAAAGTATTAAGAATAACTTTATTACAGATGCAAGATGGAAATACATGGCAAATGGATTATTAACTACGATCCAGATTACATTCTTTGCCGTTATCATTGGTATTGTATTAGGATTTATCATCGCGATTATAAGATCCAGCTGTGATATGACAGGAAAAGCGAAGCTGATCAATTGGATCATGAAAGCATACCTGACGATTATCCGAGGCACACCAGCTATGATCCAGCTGTTGATCATTTATTATGTTATCTTCGCAGCTACGAATATTAACAAGGTATTAGTAGCGACGATCGCATTCGGATTAAACTCTTCTGCATATATTGCGGAAATCGTT
>OBLI01002883.1_pt1 | contig 13944 bp, 11 predicted proteins | sample 1519701 | NCBI WGS metagenome assembly OBLI01 (sample SAMEA3663005, study PRJEB22513) | pig gut metagenome | biome: pig gut; feature: pig-associated habitat; material: faeces | place: France | collected 2012 | reverse complement strand
ACCGTGTTCTGTTCGACCTGACGCCGAAACCCACCGGCACCATCGAGTGGGAATAATTTATAAAAACCGCGGATCCATTGCAGTGCAATGAATCCGCGGTTTTTTCAAGTCGGTTGTGAATCGTACCCGCTGCTTATTTTGAGATTAAAGGGATTGCCTCAGATATTCCGCTGTAATGGTATGGGCATATTCTGCCATTTCCTTCGGCGTTCCGGCAAAAACGATCTCCCCGCCTGCTGTTCCGCCATCGGGGCCTACGTCGATGAGGTAGTCCGCCCGCTTCATCACATCCAGATTGTGTTCGATGACGATAACGGTGTTGCCGCGGTCCACCAGGCTGTCCAGCAGTGCCATCACCGTCTCCACATCGGAGGCATGCAGGCCGGTAGTAGGCTCGTCCAGCACATAGATATTGCCCTTTTTATCCAAATACTTTGCCAGTTTCACTCGCTGGCGCTCACCGCCGGACAGGGTGGAGAGCGGCTGTCCCAGAGACAGGTAGGGCAGTCCCACCTCGATCATGGCTCCCAGGGCCTTGCGAAGTTTTTTGTTATCCCGGAAGAATTCATAGGCGTCGGCGGCGGACATCTCCAAAATTTCTACGATGTTCTTCCCGTGATAGCGGTAGGACAGGGCTTCCGCGCTGTACCGCTTTCCCTCACAGACCTCGCAGACGGTGGTCACCGGGTCCATGAACACCAGCTCTGTGACGATCACCCCCCGGCCGCCGCAGACAGGGCAGCCGCCCTTGCTGTTGAAGGAAAACAGCGAGGCATCCACGCCGTTTTCCGCCGCCATAACCTTGCGGATCTCATCGAAGAAACCCAGGAAAGTGGCGGGCGTGGAACGCCCTGTGGCTGTCACCGGGGACTGATCCACCAGCACCACCCGGTCTGCATACTGCCTGGCAAACACGTCCCGGATGAGGGAGCTTTTCCCGGAACCCGCTACGCCGGTGACCACTGTCAGTACATCCAAGGGGATGTTCACCGACACATTCTTCAAATTGTGGACGCAAGCGTCCCGCACCGGGAGAAATTCTTTCGGAGTCCGGGACTCCCCTTTCAGCGGTACTGTATGCTTCATGGCTTCTCCCGTGCGGGTGCCGGAGAGTAACAGGGCCTCATAGCTGCCCTGGAACAATATCTCGCCGCCGTTTTTTCCCGCCAGGGGCCCTACGTCGATGACCTCGTCGGCAATGGAGATGACATCCTTGTCGTGCTCCACCACCAGGACCGTGTTTCCCCTGTCCCGCAGGCTTTGCAGCAGCTTAGTCATGCGGTACACATCCCTGGGGTGCATGCCGGTGCTGGGCTCGTCAAAAATATAGGTCATACCGGTAAGGGAGCTGCCCATATACCGCACCAGCTTCAGCCGCTGGGCCTCGCCGCCGGAAAACGTGGAAGATTCCCGGTCCATGGAGAGGTACGGCAGACCGATGTCGATCATGCGGGTCAGGGACGATAGCAGGGCGTCCACGATGGTCTTGGCCCTGGGGTCAGTGATGGTCCCCAGTACCTTCACCAGATCGGTAAACTCCATGGCGCACATCTCGTCGATGCTATACCCCGCCACTTTGCAGGAGAGGGACTTGGCGTTCAGCCGTCGTCCCCGACACGCCGGGCAGGACTTTTCTTCCACCAGATACATCAGCCGCTTTACCGACGCCTCTTTCAGTTGGGAGGCATCCCGGTTAATGAGCATCCGGTGGAGGTAGTGGGACATGCTGTCCACCTTTTTATGGAGCCGGGGGCCGTCCGGAGTGTCCGCGCCGTAGAGCAGATGGTTCCGCTCCGTTTCCGTAAAGTCCTTCCACTTTTTGTCCAGGGGGAAGATGCCGGATTCGGCGTACTGCTTCCAGTACCAGTTGCCCACATGGAAGGCCGGCATGTCGGCCATTCCCTCGTTCCATGTCTTTTCCGGGTCGATACGGCCCTCAATGTCCACCGTCATCACCTTGCCGATGCCGGAGCACTCCGGGCACATACCGTTGGGATCGTTGAAGGAAAAATACGAGGCGGTGCCCACATAGGGTTCCCCGATGCGGGAATAGAGCAGCCGCAGCGCGGCGTACATGTCGCTGATGGTTCCCACCGTGGACCGGGCGTTGCCCCCCAGGCGGCTCTGATCAACGATGACCGAGGCGGAGAGGTTGTCGATACGCTCCACTTTGGGCTTTTCGTATTTGGGCAGCCGCCCCCGCATGAAGGCAGTATAGGTCTCGTTCATCTGCCGCTGGCTCTCGGCGGCGATGGTGTCAAAGACGATGCTGGACTTCCCAGAGCCGGACACACCGGTAAACACCACGATCTTGCCCTTGGGAATATCCAGTGACACATTTTTCAGATTGTTCTGCTTCAAGCCCCGAATGATGATGCTGTCCTTTTCCGGCATATGCGTTCCTCCCTTTCTCCAACTGTTTCCATCTTACACCCTTTGAGCGCATTTTTCTCGATGTTTCTTGCCCAATAAAGGACACGCCGGGACGGCGTGTCCTCTATTGTAATATCTTCCATGATGTGAGAGTCAAGACCTGCCTCCTTGTTCATACCGCATGGGCGTATAGCGCAGCCCGTCGGTGAGTTGCTCCGTGTCCGTTGGCACAAAGCCCAGATGGCGGTAGACCTCCACTGCATAGGGGGAGGAATTGACTGTAAACACCTGCCGGGCATAGTCCCGCCGCATGGCCTCGAATAACCGCCTGCCGATACCCCGACGGAGGTAGGCCGCGTCCACGAAGAATCCGCCGATATGCTGCGGTGCCCGCATACAGAGGACGCCCACCAGTTTTTCACCGTCAAAGGCTCCGTAAAAGCGCAGTTGTCGGGTGCGCTCCTTGTCGTCCAGGCTGGCCCGGAAGGCGGCGACGCCCTCGGTGGAATATTCCGGAGCTTCAAATTCCAGAAATACCTGCCAGCACAGCTCCAACGCCGCCGGAAGTTCCGCCTGACTGAGCCTGCGGACAGGGTACGGCTCCAGGCTGCGGGTCAGGCTGTACAGCGTCATGTCCACCGCCTTGCCGTTTTTGACCGCATTGCTTTTCATGGTACCCTCGCAGGTAAAACCCGCCTTCTCCAACGTGCGGCGGGAGCCGGTGTTATAGGAGAACGGCTCGGCGTAGATGCGGAGGATGTCGGTGGTCTCAAAAATGAGACTGCACAGCTGCCGGATGGCGTCGGTCATAATGCCCCTGCCCCAGTACTCCTCCGCCAGATAGTAGCCCAGCTCCGCCGTCTGCCGGTGGATGTTGCCCTGGCGGAAGGCCCCGATGCTGCCGATGGCCCGGTCATCGATGGTGATGGCATAGGCAAAGGTGTCGTTTTCATCTGCGGAAAGCATCGCAATGATGTAATCTCTTGCATCCTGCTCCGTATAGGGAAACGGCAGGCCATCCCGCAGATTATTCAGTATATTTTCATTATTCAGCGCAGCCGCCAGCTCTTTCGCGTCTGACAGCCGCCACTTTCTCAGGGCACAGCTCATATTCCCTCCACCTTCCGTTCAGGTGCCGGATCAACTGACGTCAGATCCTCATTTCCCTTTTTATGAATCTCCAGTTTCAGCGTTCCGCGCTCTGCTTCAAAGCGGACCCGCAGCATATCGCCCTTTTGCAGCCTGAGTGTATGGGAATCCCGTCCGTTCATCTTTTTGATGTTCAGCAGACAGGCGTTGGGATTCTTGGCCAGATTCCCCTGAAAGGTCGGCATGCTGTTGCCTCCGAGCAGCGCAGCCCCGCAAAACATAAGGATCAGGCCCGAAAACCGAAGAATCTGTTGGGGGCAGGCCAGCCCTCATGCTTTTTGCTCATTTCCACATTCAACGCCGCATACAGAATGCAGTGCTCATGCCGGTCAGTCTGAGGTACATCGTGTGCAAAACCAGATCGTGCCCCTATGAAATCTCAATCGCTGAATTCGATTTTCATATCGCCCACGCCGCCGTCAATTTCAATGGAATTCTCACCATCGCCATACACGACGTCATCAGACATTTTCACACCATCGAGGGTTGCTTTTCCTGCGCCCTTGTCAAGTGAAATGCGATAATCATCTGCGGTGCCGATCAGCGTTAAGTTCAATTCTCCCACGCCGTAGTCGATATCGCAATCCCCGGTAAGCCGGCTTTGCAGGTTCGCTTCGCCAACACCCATGTCAAAATCCAGGTCGGCCAGTTCACCGCCGCCAATATTCAGCTCGCCGGCGCCGCTGTTGATCGTCGCCCTGGTGGTCGCAACGAGCTTATCGATATGGACCTCGCCTGCTCCCAGATTCAGAGAGAGTTTTTCTGACAGGAGGGTATCGGCCTTGACTTCTCCGGCTCCGGTTGAAATAGTCACCTTGTTGAACGCAAAGTCTTCCGGGACCGTGAGGATGACCAAAGCACCTTCGGAATGAAATCCAAACACGGGATGGTCTTCTTTGATCAGAAGCGACCCATCCGTATTTTCCAGCTTCAGATACTTATGATTGCTCTTAACTGAAAAATTATCGTCCGTTTTGACTTCAAGCTGTGCGCCGCTGAGGTCAATCTCCAGGTTTTCAACCGCATCAGTCACAGCATAGGTCTGCATTTCACCGACTGCATCCTTGGCGTTGAAGATAAAGGAAAAGGACGAGACAGCGCCGATAATCCCACCGATGATGCTGACGATCAGAAACACCGCAAAAGCGATGGCGCAGTATTTGATGACTTTCTGTGCTGTTGTCATTTTACCTCAACTCCTCCAAACAGGCAGGTGGCATTCAGGTACAGAGTGTGGTTAGAGGGATTATTTCTGCGCTCTTTACCGGAAACGCCGCCGAAGATGGAATTGGAACTAACCTTGACATTCAGGTTCTCAGGGACATAAATATCGATGCCGCCGAACACTGCGGATGCATTGATCACACAGTCCCCATTGATCACTGCGCCCCGCAGGTCACACTTGATACCGCCGAAAACGGCATCCAGCTTGGCTCCCTCAAAGATCTCGCCGGTATAGTCGAAGGTGGCGCCGGAGAAGGTCGCCGCACCGCTTCTGACCGTAGTGTTGTTTTCTTTTATCTGTTTGAAGACTTGCTCACCCCGATTGTCGAAAATACTGCCAAGGATCATCTTGACGCCGATGATCACAATAATCGCCGGAACAAGGAGCTTCCAGAACATATCAAAGTTCAGAACATCCTGGCAGCAAAGCAGCAAAAACACGCCGATGCAGATACCGATGAGATGGCCGCTCTTGTCATAGTCGGTGAACAGGCCGATCACGCAGGGCACGATGATGAACAGCGTCCACCAACCGTCAAAGAAGATATCGACGTTGGCAACGCCAAAGGCATTCAGCGTCAGGATAACACCAACCGCCACAAGTACGATTCCCCATAAAATACCGCTTACTTTTTTCATAACGATTCTCCTAACATATTGATTATGTCGAGTCATTTCCGTTTACGGTACTATTCTACGAAGAAATCGTCTGTCCATATAGGCAGATTTTTCATCTGTTTGTGTCAGATTTATAGGTAAAAAGCGGAAGATCCTGGTTTCCTTGTTATATTGTTTTTTCTGTTTTCTGTTTCATAAAGGTATTCTTCGCAGTTGCTTGTATTCGGCACACTGTGCCCCAGCAAATTCAAGCTTATTTTCATCGGCATCACTGATCCCACGGTCTGCTGCTCCCATGCCAGCCCCATTCCTCCCAATATCCATAATCCGGTTCCATGGGTGGGAAATGCCTGTGAGCGAAACGCATGATGTAGAACCACATCCTTGCCCTGCCATTGCACCCGCGTGCGCCTGCGTTTTTCTGAATCTGACTTGCCAGCCTGTCCGTTTTCCTGTGGATGTTTTTCATAATTCCGGCAGGGATTTCCTCGGGCTTGGCCGCCTGTACGCCCACACCGAGCTTATACACCTTATGGATGCCCCACATCTCCAGACTGTCGGCCATATCCCTTACGGTACTTTTCATCCCGCCGCCGGCGGCAGTGCTGATGGCAACCGCCTGCTTCCTGCTCATTTCCGGCATAGGCCTGTGAACGACCCACCAGGTCCCGAAGTGATCCAGAAAACTCATCATCTGGCCCGTGGCATGATACACATAGACTGGGCTGTCCAATATGAGGAGGTCCGCGTCAAGGATTGCTCTTTCCAGCGGCTCCAGTTCCTTAAAATGCGGACATTTGGACAAGTCCGTTTTAAAACAGGTAAAGCATCCACAGCATAGCCGGGCAAAATCCCGCGGCAAAAAGAACTCTTGAACCTCTCCCCCGACCTTATCCGCAAGCTCCCTTGCCACCATACAGGTACTTCCTTCATGGCTTTGCCCGTGAATCATCACGATCTTCATCATTTCAAAAACCTTCTTCCGAAAATCTTTCCTGGTATCCTGATACATGTATTTTACGGAACTCCGGTAAGATTCGATAGTCTCATTTTCCCGTGGAATGTGTCCTTTTTATAGAAACATGGCACAGAGCGAAATGCTCTGTGCCATCTCAGCTTGTCGAAAAAGTCTTTTCGGCAAGCTGCTTAAGATTTCAGAACTTTCAAAAAGTTCTGAAATCTATTGATTTGAATGGCGCAGGGCACCCTTCCTGGGTTCATCTCCGCGCTAAGAGCCGGGCTACGCCCGGTTGCGCTCCGAAACGTCCTGCGGGCCAGCCCCGCACACCCTTCCTTCCCGTTTTCCTACATTTCCGGGTTTATCGGCAGCCTGGGCCACGCGTAAAATGCGTGGCCTTCACTTTCAAAAAATCTTAAAACCTGTCATGATGGTAGGGGAGAGTGCCCTACGTCATTCAAAAACACCCGTTTTTGGAACTTTTTTAGCTCCGAAAACCTGCTCAGCCACGGCAGCCTTCAATATCGGCTCAGTGGCCGCACTCGATGGAAATTTGGCTAAACATGGTCAGGATATCGTCAATGGATGTGGCGGCTTTCTCCACGCCCGCCCTATCCAGCACCACGCGGCCCTGATTCATCATCAGGATGCGGTCGCCGTACTCCACGGCGTAGCGCAGGTTGTGGGTCACCATCATGGCGGTGAGCTTCTTTTCCCGCACCACCTTGTTCGTCAGCTCCATGATGGTCTCGGCGGTTTTGGGGTCCAGCGCAGCGGTGTGTTCGTCCAGAATCAGGAACCGCAGCGGCGTCATGGTAGCCATGAGAAGGGCCACCGCCTGCCGCTGACCGCCGGAAAGGGCACCCATTTTCACGTCCAGCTTATCCTCCAGCCCCAGGCCCAGCTCCCGAAGCTGCTCCCGGTAAAAGTCCCGCCGCTGACGATTGACGCCCCGGGCCAAGCCGAAGGGCTTGCCCTTGTTATCCGCCAGAGACAGGTTTTCCAGCATGGTCAGCCCCGGACAGGTACCTGCCGCCGGGTCCTGATAGACACGACCCATGGAGGCATACCGCTGATAGTCCTTCAATTTGGCAATGCTCTTTCCATCCACCAGCACATCGCCGGCCTCAATGGGGATGGAGCCGCAGATGATGTTCAGCAGCGAGGTCTTGCCGCTGCCGTTGCCACCCACGATGGTCACGAACTGCTCCTCCTCCACAGTGAGGGAGAAATCGTTGAACAGCCGCTGCTCCGTGACGGTGCCGGGATTGTAGATCTTGGTGATATTTCGTACCTCAAGCATGAATGATCGCCTCTCCCTTCCGTCCGGACAGCACCAGCACCAGCAGGAACAGCATGGCGGTGATGAGCTTCATCATATTGGCGGGCAGGCCCATGCTCAGGGCCGCCTGGATGCACAGCTTGTAAAGGATGCTGCCCAAGATGACCGCCGTGGTGCCCGCAGGGGCGGCCAGCCAGTCCAGTCCCCGGATATTCCGCAGCTTGCGGGCAATGGGGGAATCCGCAAAAAAGTTCATGGTGGAAATGCCGATGATAACCGCCGCCAAGCCGTACACAAGCTGGCCGGTGCCCATGGTGGCGGAAAAGCTGCGCTGCTCGTGGCACACCACGCAGCCCGCCAGCGCCACCAGCATATTGGCAATGACCAGGCCCAGCATTTTCACGCCGCCCCGGTCCTTGGCCAGGGTGGTGACCAGTGCCGCGTTATCGCCCACGGCCCGCAGCAGCAGGCCGGATTTGGTCTTGAGGTACAGGTCCAGCACCAGCTTCACCACCAGCACCAGCAGGAAGGACACCACCAGCTTCCGGGTCATGTTGCTGGTATTGCCCATCAGAGCCATCACGGGAGCAGAGGTGAAAATGGTGTCCGTGCCCCGGTCCACCGTCAGGTTGGACCCGGCGATCTGGAGATTGATGGAGAACAACGCGGTCATGGTGATGATGCCAGCCAGCAGATTTCGCACCTTCAGCCGCACATGGATGAACCCGGTAAACAGCCCCGCCAGCGCCCCCGCCCCCATGGCCAGGGGAAGAGTCAGCCAGGGGTCCACCCCCTTGGTCAGCAGCACGGCGGTGACAGCAGCGCCCAGGGGGAACGTACCGTCCACGCCCAGATCTGGGAAGTCCAATATGGAATAAGTGATGTACACACCGAAAGAGATCAGCGCGTAGACCAAACCCTGGGTCAGGGTGCCTGTCAGCAGATCAATCATGGAAGGTTCCTCCTGTCAGTATGGATAACAAAGGCCGCTCTCCGCCGCTGACGCGGCGGAGAGTCGACGCGTTGGATGCTCAGGCCTGACTGGATTCCACAGCCTTCTGGGCCACCGTCTCAGGGAGGGTGATGCCCATGGCGTCCAGAGCGGTGCCGTTGACGTAGATACCGTATTCGGAGATGGTCTCATAAGGCAGATCCTGGCAGGTCGTTTCGCCGGTGAGGACCTTGGCGGCCATCATACCGGTCTGAATGCCCAGCTGCACATAGTCGATACCTGCGGAGGCCACGCAGCCCAGCTTCACCTGCTCCACCTCGGAGCCGTAGACAGGGATGCCGGCTTCATCGGTCTTTTCCAGAACGGCGGCCAGCACGCCCACCACGTTGTTGTCGGTCAGGTTGGAGAAGCAGTCCACACCGTGGGAGATCAGCGTATCGGCGGCCTGCGTGACCTCAGCCTGACTGGTAACGCCCACCGCGTCCACTTCAAAGCCGTACTCCGGCGCCTTGGCCTGGTATTCCGCGATGGCGGAGACGGAGTTGGGCTCACTGGTGGTATAGATGATGCCGATGGTCTTGGCGTCAGGCTGGAGCTGACGGATCAGGTCCAGCTGGGCCTCTACCGGCAGCTTGTCGGAGGTGCCGGTGATATTGCCGGAGTCCAGCTTGGCCTGGACGGGGTCGGTGATGGCCGTGAAGATCACGGGAATATCCTTATCCTCGGCAGCGGCGTAGCAGGCCACGGCGGAGGGGGTGGCGATGGCCACCATCAGGTCGGCGTCCTCGGCGGAAAATGTCTGGCCGATCTGAGTGGCGATGTTATCGTCAAACCCGGCGTTCTGATAATCCACGTCAAAGTCCACGCCCTCTTTCAGGCCCGCCTGTTCCAGTCCCTGGAGGAAGCCGGTGCGGCAGTTGTCCAGAGAGGGGTGCTCGCCGTACTGGGAGATGCCAATGAGGTACTTTTCAGTGGTCGCCTGGGGCGCGTCGGTGGTCTCGGCGGGAGTTTCGGTCTTCTTGCCGCCGCAGGCGGTAAGGAACAAGGAAAGAGTCAGCGCCAGAATGGCGGAAGTGATCATACGAAAGTTTTTCATAAATATATCTCCTGTTCTGTTATGAATGTATTTGACGCGCTCATTTTGAGAGCCGCGCGTCTGCGCTCAGTCAGAGCTGCTGCGCCATCGTTTTGTATAAAGCTTCATATCCAGACCTCCAGAGAAAAAATAAAAAGCCCTGTCCCCTCTTTGGGACAAGACTTCTGATCCTGCGGTACCACCCAAGTTGACGCATAGCGCCCGCTCGTTCCGCGTACTTCATACGCGCCGCCCTGATAACGGGTGCGGTCCCCGTCAGCCGCTACTGAGCTCCTGCCGTTCGCTCTGCCCTCGCAAGTCCATTCGCCGGAAAGTTCTCTGCCGTGATCCCACCACCCACGGCTCTCTGAAAGGTGACCCCACCGGTTACTCCTCTTGCTCATCGGTTTATTTTGATTGCTTTGCATTATACGTTACCAACGGGCAAATGTCAATCTGCAAATTGCACAATTATTTCCGCTGCTTTAAAGGGTTAAAGCGAAAAATCTCCAATTTCCCAAGTACCCCGTTATTGTCCGTCAGCCGGAACAAAAGAAACGGGCCTGCCGCATTCTGCGGCAGGCCCGTTGGTCGTCTCCGGATTATTCAGCTGTTGCCCGGAAAAGGAAAGTTACGATCTGCGCTCTGGTGCAGTTGGTGTTGGGGCCAAAGGTGGTATCCGTGGCACCCTTGGTGATCCCCTGCTGCACAGCCCAGTTCACGGCGCCCGCGCAATAGGCATCAGCGGCCACATCGGTGAACGTGCTCACAGTGCCTGCGGCGGGAGACTTCTCAGAACGCCACAGGAAGGGGACGATCTGCCCCCGGGTGCAGGTGGCATTGGGGCTGAAGGTAGTATCACTGCTGCCCTTGGTAATGCCGTTCTCTACCGCCCACAGCACCGCGTTGCGGTAGTAGGCATCGGCGGCCACATCGGTAAAGGGCATCGTGCTGCTCTTGGGTGCCGGAGAACCGGCAGCCCGCCACAGGAAGGTAACAGCCTGAGCACGGGTGCAAGCGGCGTTGGGCGCGAAAGCAGTCTCAGTCACACCGCCGGTGACACTGTTGCTGACAGCCCAGTTCACGGCGCTCTGGTAATAGGCGTTAGCGGGCACATCAATGAACTTGGAGAGAGAATAGGTAGGCAGCTTGCCCTCGGTCAGGACGGAGGGAACAAATACCTCCTTGTCGTCACCATGCTCGGAAATAAAGGCCTGCAGCTCGTTCAGCATGCTCTTGGCGCAGCCAAAGGCCTCCTCGGCCACAGCCTTGCCCAGCTCAGTGGCCTTTTTCTCAGCCAGAGCGGGACTGTAAGCGTAGATCTTCTCCATAACGGCATCCACATCAGCCTGCTGCTTGATCAGCTCCTTCTGGTAAGCTTCCCAGAACTTCTGAATGTTGACGCCATAACGATCACGATCATTGTCGCACAGATCGTTCAGGGCGGCAAAAACCCAGTAGGCGGAAGTTTCGTCCGGGAACTCCGCATCGTCGAGGACTTCTTCAATGTCGTCAACGTCCGGCAGATACTCGCACTTGAAGATCTCAGAGGTATCCGTCAGCAGGTTGGAATAGAACGGCAGATAGACCGAGAACTCGGCCCGGGACATAGTCTGCCACTGAATGGTGGCCAGCGCCTCGGGCATATCGGGACGAATCTCGAACACATGGCACTCCGCCTGCCGATGGTTGCCGATGGCATAGCAGTCGCTCTTGTTGGCGTCATAGTCGGTGCCCTCACCGCGGTAAGCCAGGAAGCGCAGCACGTCATAGGTGCTCATCTTGCGGTCCGCATCAAACAGCAGGGTGGCCGGCTTGGACAGCCCGGCGCTGCCGTCGTCATTGCTCACAACGGAATACTCCTTGGCCAGCTTCGCATTCATATAGTTGACGCCCTGCCAGTACCGCTGATACTGGGCTTTGCCGAAATCCTTGGCGCCGTAGGTCTGGGCAATGTCGATCTTCGTGATCTCAGACACACCGGTCCCCAGCTGGGAGGAAACCAGGAAACCCTTTTCCTGCGGCAGGGAGATCAGCCCGGAAGAAGCGACCACATTCTCCTTGTCGGAGATGTCGATCTCGTCCATGACCACCATGTTGGGGTTAAAAGAGACCTTGTCTGCGGGCATCCGCACTGCCACATACTGGTGGCCGGACAGCGTCTCGAAGTCCCAGACCTCATTTGCGTCGCTGATGGTAAAGGAGTTGCACTCACCGGCCCCGTATTCATCGAGGATGGCCGCCAGCTTTTCCACGCCGTCCCGGGCGGACTCCGCCTGCATCAGGATCACAGTGTTCAGGGAGATTTCGCACAGGCCGGTATCGACCAGCGGATCATACCCCAGATAGCCCTCATCGAACCACTCATATTTGCCGGTTTCCTTGTTCTTCTTCCACTCGCCGTCCTGCAGCAGCTTGGCGTTGTTAGCGGTGGAGACGGTGGCGCTCACAGCCACGCCCTTTTCGTTCATACCGACTTCACCGTAAGCCTCATTGATCTGATAGCCGTCTTCCTCATAGAAGGACTCACCGGCCTTGATCGAATCACGCATTACGGTGTAGCGATAAGTATGGGCGGGATAGGGCATGGAGAACCCGTAGGCGTCCATATACATCTCGCCCTCCTTATGGTCGGCGGCAGGACGTACCTCGAACACCTTATCGTACAGCTTGCCGATATCCTCGGAACGACCCACATAGGTAGAACCGTTTTCCGATACTTCGCTGCCGACGTACACGCCAGTGCACGCTCCCGCACTGACGGCGCTGCCCACCATCAGAACGGCGGAGAGCAAGGCGGCGCTGAGCCGTGTCAAAAGCTTCTGATTCATGTTATTTCTCCCTCTTTCATAAATGTACCTCTTTATCAGAGGACATATTTCAATATATCATCAGCCAATATAAAAATCAAGGATAAGTGCCATAAAATCTACTGTTCTGCCAGCTATTGTATAAAACATGGTCTCTTTTTATAAGGCTCTGAAGCACCGAGCACCCGTATCTCAGCGCCATCAAACGGCAAAGCTCTGCTGAAGGATACAGAATATTTGGTTGAAAAGGCATGAAAAAGAGGCATCGCATAAAATTTTGCGCCACGCGGACCTCTGGGATGCCGATATTCCTCTCCTGGTTCCTCTTAGCTGGCTTTTAGGGAGAAGAATTGTCGCCGAAAAGCCAAACGCTCCGGCTCAAACTCATCTGTAGCCGAATCTTTGTGCATTTGTATTGGCCTGCGCCTCCTGTGCATGGGCACGCATTGGGACCAGCCCGGCAGACCGTACACCCCACTCTCCCCTGAGGCATAGTATGAAATGGCCAGCTCCCTGCTGACCAAAACAGACAAAGAGGAGCGTGTATTGGATAATGTCCTGCTCTTGCAGTCAGGCAAGGACTCCCGCATGCAATCTGGAAATCGACTACTCGACTGTTCCGGGTGGGCGGGTCCTGCCTTTTCAGATATCTCTCAATTTGACCGACTCCATCCTTGACCCGTCTATCGGCGAGAATCAGCGATTCTGCTATGACGTTGTGGCCGTTGGCGAAGATACTTCGCTGTACGCCGACCTGAGCCATCTGGTGCTTGGGATCTGTGATGAGATCCCGGCGGAGGAGATCGTGAATATCACCGTGGTTATCAATGGTGTGGCCCAGGAAGTGGTGTTTGGGGAAGGCGGCAATGTGGAGCTGCGCACTGCTGACAGCCCCGATCCTCCCACCGGATGCCCCGGCCTGAAATTTGATTTCCCTCTGGATAAGGTATACGGGACGATGCGTATCTGCTTTGAATTGACGGTGGCCCGCGAGGTGGCGGGGATTGACGTCTGTCTGTTCGGCGGCAACACGACAGCAGAGGGGCTGAAGATCTGCGGTCCCATCTGTGAAAAGCAGGGCGACGGGAGCTGCCCAGTGGTCGGGTATCAGAGATCCACCGTCTGCGTGCCAGTGACGGTGACCCCCTTTGCACACGTGGGCACGCCGATCACGAACTGCTGTGGCGAGCCTATCGTAACGGCCGGGGACGTCTGTCCCCGGAATGGCGGGGTCTGTCGCTTTACCATCAGCCAGGAGATCTGTGTTGCCGTCCCCGTGGAATTCGGTGCCCGGGCTGTGGCGGGGACGCCCAGCGTCCAATGCGGCAAAGCCAGCAATAAGAACATCTGCACGGACTGCCCTCCTGCCGATACGGTTGTGGGCGATCAATAATCGGAACCTCGAAGCACATCCAAGATCTTTGATAAATCCGGAGATACGTCAGGATATAAAAACGGGACTGTTGCAAAATGCGATTTAAGGGCCAAATCTCAAAATCAACC
>OBLI01002881.1_pt1 | contig 13950 bp, 13 predicted proteins | sample 1519701 | NCBI WGS metagenome assembly OBLI01 (sample SAMEA3663005, study PRJEB22513) | pig gut metagenome | biome: pig gut; feature: pig-associated habitat; material: faeces | place: France | collected 2012 | reverse complement strand
ATCGTGGAATGATCTATATCTTGTGGTATGCTTACTAAAGCCGATAACCTAAATTCCTATTTGCCTGAGCTCTGTAGGGCACCACCGCCGCTGCCGGGTTTACAGCGGCGAGGGCTCCAGATGGGTGATCTGCCCGGCGGGAAGAACCGTTCCGCCAGATTCCCGTTCCATGCGAATGGTCACATCCAGGGCGCTGGGGTTGTAAATCGTCAGCCCGTCGGCGGAATACTCCAGGCGGCGGTAGGCGTTTACATAATCCATGATTTCTCCGTTGGAGGCGAACCAGACACGGTCTTCATACCGGGAGATAAATTCCGCCAGCGCCTCGATTTTCTGCCAGTTGTCTTTGCCGTCGAACTCATAGGCGTGGCCCCAGACGTAGAAGAGCATGGGACCAAAGGAGGCGTCCTCCACGAATTTGCGGGCCAGCTCCATGAGCTTTTCGTCATCGTGGTGGCAGGTGGGGTCCCAGCGGAGAAAGTCCTCGGGGATGTCGAAGCCATGGGTGGAATGCACCGTTCTGGCACCCTGGTATCCAGCCAGGGAAAGCATCTGCACCACCTGGTCATTGTATAGGCCAAAGGGATAGGCAAACATTTTCAGCGGCTTGCCGGAAATGGCTTCCAGGCGGCGCTTATCCTCGATGATTTCGTACATGGCCAGGGGTGTGCCGATGGAATTCAGGGCGGAATGGTAAAGGCCGTGGCCGCAGATTTCGTGGCCGCGATACACCTGGGCCACCTCCTCCGGGGAGATTTTGGAGACATCCAGCTCCTTTTCCCCCGGCACGGAGCGGACTTCCTGATGCCCCAGCACACCGGAGCCCAGGTTGAAGGAGCATTTCAGGCCGTATTTCCGGAACAGCTCCGCCAGGCGGCGATCCTGCACCACGCCGTCGTCATAGCTCAGTGTAAAAGCCTTGCTCTTTCCGCCGGGGAAGAGCAGCGTATCAAATCGTTTGCCCATAAAATCAATTCCTTTCAAAATGATCATGCCCGTTGGTTTTGTCAGCAGATGGGTAAATTGGAAGTTGTCTCTTTGCTGTGAAATCGACAGGGATATTATACAATAGGATCCTGAATTATTCAACCATTGCGGTAATGGGCCCTGCCTGTGATTGAGGTTCCCTCGGAGGATATGTATCGTTTCCTTGTAAATCTGCTTTCGCCATAAGGATAAATTGCCTGCAAAATAGTTTCCCCCGACCCGCCGCCGGAAAATTGGAGCAAGGCTGACAGCCACATATTCAAGATGCCCCGATAAAAAAGTTACCGAGGCGGAATGCATAAATGCATTCCCTACGCAAAAATCAGCATTTTACGATTTGGCGAACCCTGGTGGATAATGAGCCTTTCGGAACGCATAAATGCGTTCCCTACGAACACAACAGAACAAATACCGTTCACTCACGAAAGCATCATATTGCCGATGAAAATCCATATGCACAATCAAAAAATATACTTGACATTTTGGTCTATAGATGATAGACTTGTCTCAAGGTCGATAGACTATAGACCAATCCCTATCCGATTTCAAGGAGGTTTTTCTATGGAAGAAGCAAGACTGGGCCCGGTGGAGGCGCGGTTTGCGGATTTGATCTGGCAAAATGCGCCGTTAAGCTCCGGGGAGCTGGTGAAGCTCTGCGCCGAAAAACTGGAATGGAAAAAATCCACCACCTACACCGTGCTGAAAAAGCTCTGTGACCGGGGGATTTTCCAGAACCAGGGGGGCACCGTCACAGCCCTGATCTCCCGGCAGGAATTCTACGCCCGGCAGAGCCAGCGCTTTGTGGCAGAAAATTTCGACGGCTCCCTGCCCGCGTTTTTCGCCGCTTTCGCCTCCGGCGGGAAGCTGACCAATCAGGATTTAGAAGATATCCGGCGGATGCTGGACCGGTTTGACAAGGAGGAAGGATGATGAACGAATTCTTTACCCAGCTCGCCCGGCAGAGTCTCACCGGCGGGTGGATGATTCTGGCGCTGATTCTTTTGCGCCCCCTGATTAAAAAACTACCCCGGTGGATTTCCTGTCTGCTGTGGGCCCTGGCAGCGGTGCGGCTGGTGATGCCGTTCTCCCTGGAAAGCAAAATGAGCCTGGTGCCCCAGCGAATCGCCGCCCCGACGCAAATCACGCCCATCATCGCCAACATCCCCATGGCTCAGCCCGGGGTTCAGGCCGCTGCCCCGGCTGCTGCCCAGCCTTTTTCCTGGCAGGAGGCTCTGCCGGTGCTCTGGCTGATCGGCGGGGCAGTCATGGTGATTTACGCCCTGGTCAGCTACATCCGCATCCTCAAGCGGGTACAGGTTTCCATTCGGGTGGGAGACAAGCTGTACCTCTGCGACCAGGTGCGCTCCCCTTTCATTCTGGGCATCTTCCGTCCCAGAATCTATCTACCCTCCGATATGGACGAGGCAACGACCCGGCTGGTGCTCTCCCATGAGCGGACCCATCTGCGCCGGGGCGACCACCTGTGGAAGCCCCTGGGGTATGCCCTGCTCAGCGTTTACTGGTTCAATCCCCTGTGCGCTCTGGCTTACATACTCTTCTGCCGGGACATTGAGCAGGCCTGCGACGAGGCGGTCATCAAAAACATGACCCCCGGGGACAAAAAGGCCTATTCCGCCGCCCTGCTGCAATGCAGTCTGCCAGGGCACGCCATCGCCGCCTGCCCCCTGGCCTTTGGCGAGGTGGGGGTCAAGCAGCGAATCCAGGGTGTGCTGAACTACCGCAAGCCCAAATTCTGGGTGATGATTCTTTCGGCGGTGCTGTGCACGGTGCTGGCGGTGGGCTTCCTCACCGACCCGGCGGAGGCAAACGAAGTGGAAGCCGGGGTAACGGACAGCGCCGTTCTCCAGGAATACCCGGTGTACAGCAGTCCCAGCGAGGATGCCAGAATTCTCTATCAGCTTGTTCCCGGCCAGGACTACACCATCCTCAGCACGCAGCCCATTGGCGATTGTCTCTGGGCCTATGTGGAGTGCCAGGACGGCAAGACTCATGGCTGGATGATTCTAGGACAGGAAATTTCCCAGGACATCTTAAATAGCCCCGGTGAGCTGGGCATCTTCACCCAGCAGACCAAAATCTACAGCTCTCCCAGCCTCCAGTCCAGAGAGCTGGCCCAGGGAGAGGTTGGCGAGGCCTATACCCTCATTCGTTGGGAACCCATCGGTAATAGCGTCTGGGGCTATGTGGAATGTCAGGATGGAAAGACCTTTGGCTGGATTCTCTTGGAGGAATCGGACGAGCAGCCCTCGCTCCCGGAAATCAAAGTATACAGCAGCCCCAGTGAGGAAGCCCATGTTCTGTGCCAGCTTGCTCCCGAGGAGGACTATACCATTCTGGAACGGAAAGCCATTGGCAATCAGATTTGGGCCTATGTGGAATGCAATAACGGGATGACCCGGGGCTGGATTTCCATGATGGAAGGCTCCGAATCCGACACCTTCCTCTCCGGCACCGTCACCGCAAATCGGGTGAATGTCCGCTCCGGTCCGGGCGCAAGCTACAGCGCGGTGGGCTTCCTGGAATATGGTGCGGAGGTCATCATTCTTGAGGTCGTCTCCGACGGCAGCGAGCAATGGGGCAGCATCGGCCCAGACACATGGGTCAACATGAATTACATCCAATGTCAGGAGGACGGCCAGGCAGTCCTGGAAGCCACCCAGTACACCATTCCCGGCACCTTGCAGCCCACCACCTACGATGGTTCCGGCGAACAGCACAGCTTCACCCAGCAGACCAAAATCTACAGCTCCCCCAGCCTCCAGTCCAGAGAATTGGCCCAGGCAGAGGCTGGCGAGGCCTATACCCTCATTCGCCGGGAACCCATCGGTGATAGTGTCTGGGGCTATGTGGAATGTCAGGACGGAAAGACCTTTGGCTGGATTCTGTTGGAGGAATCGGACGAGCAGTCCCAGCGCCAGGAGATTGTCGTGTACCGCAACCCCAGCGAGGATTCGGTAATTGTCTGTACCCTTGCGCCTGACGAAGACTATACCATTCTGGAAACCCAGCCCATCGACAATCATATCTGGGGAGAGGTAGAATGCCAGGATGGGAAAACCCAGGGCTGGATTCTCTTGGCCAACACACTGGATACCGTCATCACCGGCACCGTTTCCGGCCCGGACAACGTGAATGTCCGCTCCGGTCCGGGCACACTCTACCGCACGATGGGCTACCTGGAGCCCGGTACGGAGGTCAGCATTTTTGAAGTTGTCACCTCCGACAATCTGGAGTGGGGCCGTATCAGCGGCAGCGGCTGGGTCTGTATGCGCTACATTGAGCATGGAGACGTCGCCTCCCAAGACACGGAGATCACCTACAACAGCGCTTCCAATGCGTCCACGGAAAGCTACACCTTCTCCCAGGAAACCAATGTCTACAGCAGTCCCAGCGAGCAGGGTCGGATCATTGGCCAGGCCGCTGCCGGAGAGGTGGGCACCATCACCCGGCGGGAGTTCATCGGAAACGGCAGCTGGGCCTACCTGACCTGTCAAAGCAGCGGCTTCCAGGGCTGGGTGCACCTGACCGAAGAGGACGAGGCACTGAACTATTTCCGGGAATATGTGGATGCCTATAGCCAGCCCGAGCCCGACGAGGTGGAAAAGCATCTCTACTTCTCGTCCGAATATGCCAGGGAGTTCTTCCGAGACAACTACTGTCCCATCACCGGCTGGTATCCCAGCGGCATTTTCCGGGTAAACAACAATCTCTGGGGCATCCAATTCTCCGACCCGGCAAGCGGCAGAATGGTCTATTCCTTTGTAGGCCGGATGGACGAAAGGCTCTATGTGTTCCAGAATGTCCGCCAGGTGCCGGAAGCCCTCTCTGAAAACCTGGATGTGGCGCGGTATGAGGAGGAGAATGCCATGTATCTCTCTGATGAATACATGGAATGCTACAGCGTCATCAAGCAACTGCTGCCCTTTGCCAATCCCACTTATGTCACCGTAGAGGACAAGGGAACCAAAGATTATTCCACCGCCTCCCCCTGCCCCATTGAGGATGTGATCTGCGGCACGGACACCTGGCGGGTGGTTCCGGAGCCCAGAAGCTACGGCTCCCCCAGCTGCATCATCACCCTCACTGCCCGGGACGGCAGCGTGGCCACCATCTGCGATTCCTCCCCGGTCATCGCGGTCAGCAGCGCGGAGGGCACCCAGCAGTGGTTCCAGGGCTACTTAACCGGCGAGGAGCTGGTGGGCATGATCTACAGCTGGGCCAAAGAGATCGAATGGGCTCCGGGCGAGTAATTTTTCCGGGAGCTCTGATGAAATAGGCAAGCGCTGGCAGCGAGGGATTTTGGCTCACGAAGCAGATGCGCCAAAAGCCCCGCTGCTCAGCTGCATCATATTGATTCAGAGCTTCCTGAGGTAATCTATCAAAAGAGGCGATTTCTGTGCTGTCCTTCTATTTGCTCCGTTCTTTCAAACGCAGGCCCTTGCGGCACCTTTCCCTGATGTGGATCATGCTGTGTGCGTTCCTTTTGCCCCTAGTGGTTTCTGTCTATCGGGACAGCCTGGTCTATGGCGTGAAGCTCCAGGATTACGATTTTCACAAAGGCCAAGCCATTCACATTTCCGGTGCACAGCCGGAGGATACTGTATGGTTTCAGAATATGGATGGCCTGACAGAGCCCTATTACGAAGACGGAACCATCTACATGACCTACGCCTCCAAGGAATCAGAGAATCGCTATCAGGATTCCCACGAACGGATCGCGCTTTCCACGTTACTCAAATCCAAAGCCCGGCAAAGCGAGCAGCCCCTGGAGGTTATGTTTTTCGACCCCAGTAAAGACAGTCTGCATGATCCCTATATGCAGGCAACCCTGGAAAAAATGCAGCTGCTGAACCTGGCATTGCTTCTGTTTTCCGGACTGATCGTTCAGGCTGCTTATCGGAACCATATGGAAGCTTTTTCCCAGGAATTGACTGATATTTCAGCCATGGGCGCTGTAAAGGGGCAGATTGCCCGTATGTTTCTGCTGGAATTGGTGCTTGTGTTTCCGCTCTCCTCCGCCGGTGCCGTGGGCATCTCCTATGCCGTCATGCACCTGCTGTATGAAAAGTACCTGGGGAACACTGCCGCCTCCGCTGCCATCTGGCGGGTCTTCCACATGGACCCCAAAAGCACGGCGCTGCAAATCGGGTTTTATCTGCTGGTCTGCCTGGGAGCAATGCTGTTTGCCCTGCTGAAAAAGCCTGCCCAGGTCCGCATTGCAGCGCCACGAAAGGCAGCGTCACTGCCACAGCTCTGGATGCGGCGGACAAAAGCGCCGTTTATGACCTGCCTGGCGATTCTGATTCCCCTGGTCACTGCTTTTGTGATTCTGTTCAACCAGTATCTCAGTACTTACGCAAAATCGGTGTACGGCTCTCAGAACGCCCAGATCATTGTGCAGTCCTTTACCGAGAAAGCGTTTTCTCCAGGAATTGTGGATTCCATTTCCGAAATTCCCGGAGTAGCCCGTGTGGAGCCCACATGGGATTTCTCAGAGCCCTTTCTGCTCTATACACCGGATCAAACCCCGCTGATGGTCTCCGTGCATCTTTCGGAGGAGCTTCCCGCCGGGAGCCCCAAATTGGAGAAGAACCAGTTTCTTTCCGATCTTCCGGAATCGCTGGAGATGGAGGGAGCCTATTCTCTCAGCCGTATCTCCTCTCAAGGGAACCCGGTTTCGGTCACACTGCTTCGGCGGATCGCATCGGAAAGCGATGAACAAAACGTGATCAATGTATATATCAGTACGCAGCTGCTGCAGGAGCTTGGCGAAAAAGCTGGATACACAAAATTGATCGTGCATACCTCCGCCAGTCAGGCGTCCGCTGTGGAAGAGGAACTCCGACGCAGTTTTTCGGAATCCGCCAGCATCTTCAATTATCAAAACTATGTGGATACCACCATGCAGCAGCAGGAGGGGAATCTATGGCTGCTCAGCTGGATTTTCTGCATTCTGATGGTTGTGGCGATGCAAATCGTTTGGGTGCGCCTTTCGGGGTATGTCCGGGACTGCGGCCCCATGCTGCGGATAATCCAGCAGGTTGGTGCCTCCCGCCGTCAGCTGTCCCGGCTGATTCCGGTGCGTTTCGGTGCAGTTCCCGCCGCAGTGCTGCCGCTGCTGATTGCGATTCCATGGTCGAGGCTGGACGCTTACAGGAATGACAGGCCGTTTATTGTCTCGGCACCCTTGCTTGGCATCTATCTCGCCCTTGCCCTATTGGCAATTGTGACGTTCTGGCTGCCGGTGAAGGTTACCCTCAAAAAAGTCCTGAAGGACACAAAATAAGGGAGGGAGAATCCCAATGTCTTTGTTTGAAGTGAAAGACCTGTGCCGTACCTTCCGGCAGGGCGATACGGATATTCACGCCGTTAACCATGTGAGCTTCTCCATGGAAAAGGGGGAAATGCTGGCGATTGTGGGCCAGTCCGGTTCAGGAAAGACCACGCTGCTGAACCTGCTTGGCGGAATCGACAAGCCAACCTCCGGCGCGGTGTTACTGAATGGACAGAACATCCACTCCCTTTCCGACGAAGGATCCGCAAAGCTCCGTCGCAGGAAGATCGGATATATCTATCAGGATTTCAAGCTTCTGCCCATTCTGACTGCCAAAGAAAACATCCTGCTTCCGGCTATTCTGGACGGGAAAAAGATTCCCGATTCCCAGGTGCAGGCTCTGGCTGGCAGCCTTGGTCTTGGTTCGCGTTTAAAACATCTTCCCTCTCAGCTTTCTGGCGGTCAGCGTCAGCGGGTGGCAATTGCCCGAGCCCTTATCAACCATCCGGATATCATCCTCGCGGACGAGCCGACCGGCAACCTGGACAGGACTTCCGCACAGGAAATCATGGATTTGCTGCTTGATTTGAACCGAGCCGGACACACCATCATCCTGGTGACGCACGACGAGGGGTTTGCCAATTTATGCCCGCGCAAAATCACAATCAGTGATGGTCAAATTGTCTCCCATCTGCGAAAAGATGAAGCTTGATGTGTTTTCGCATGGATTTCCCTTTCTCGCGGATAATGATGTGCCAGTTTCTTGTTGGTACGTTTTTTTACAAAATATACCTATAATATAATTTGACAATCAATAAAATATAGGTATAATATAATTATGGAAGTAATAAAATTTGAGTGGGATGAAAATAAAAATTCCATCAACAAAAAGAAACATCATATTTCGTTTGAAGAGGCAAAGACGGTGTTTTTTGATGAAAACGCATTGGTCATTGACGACCCCGACCATTCAGAGGAGGAAGATCGTTTTATCATCCTAGGGCTTTCATCGAAAGCAAATCTACTGGTGGTCTGCCATTGCTATCGCGCTTCGGACACTGTCATTCGGTTGATTTCAGCCAGACAAGCAACAAGAAATGAAGCCAAATTCTACCACGATTGAGGTGATCGTTATGAGAGAAGAATATGATTTTTCCGCTGCCAAAAGGAATCCCTATGCAAAGAAGCTGAAAAAGCAGATCACAATTAACATTGACAGCGATACAATCGATTATTTCCGTCAGGAATCCGACAGCACCGGCATTCCTTATCAGACACTCATCAACCTTTACCTCACCGACTGTGCAAAGAATAAGAAAAAACTCCATATGACCTGGGGTTAACACCAGGAAAAACCGGTCAGTCCATATGGGCTGGCCGGTATTTTCTCTTATTTCTGGTTGGGCTCCTGGCCGGGCAGGGGCCGGTGCTTGGCGGTGTACTCGCTGACATCGATCCGGATGACGCTGACGATGGACCCCAGCCGCTCATTGAATTCAAAATCCTTGCCGGTCTGGGCCTTCATCAGCAGGGTCATGGCGGCTTCCTTTTCCTTAACATCCTCTACCAGCACGGCCTTGCCCCGGCCCATGAGGGAGTAGTAGGTGATGCCATACTGGCAGGGGATTTTCCCCTCAAAGGGCTCCACCCCCCAGTCCATCTCAAAGCAGCAGGTAGGATTCTTGGCAATCACATCCAGCTTATAGCCCTTTACCGCGCTGTGCAGGTACAAGGTCAGCTTCCCATCTTCCATTTTGTAGCCGTAGTTCATGGGTACCACATAGGGCATCCCATCGTCCACCAGGCCCAAGTGGAGAAACTTGCTCCCATCCAGAATGTCCCGGATCACCCCGGGGTCCTTTACTTCAAATTCCCGTCTTGTCATAGCCGCAGCCTCCTGTCATAATCTGCCGCTATCATACCACGGCGGGCGGAGAATTGTATGAACAGAATATGAATGTATCCCCAATCGCCTTGACACTTTTCCGAAGAAATATTATGATAGTGGCAAAAATCGATTCTCAGGAGGAAACCAAATGTCCAAACGAAAGAAGCGGGGCGACGGCCTGCGTAAGGTGCTGATTGCCCTGATTGTCATACTCATTGCGGCCATCTCCCTGCTGGTGTGGCTCTGTGTGCAGCTGGCCACCGCCCCCCAGGAGCCTCTGCCCGCCCCCACCGAAGTGATTACCCTGCCCACCCAGGCAGAGACCACCCAGCCGCCCACCACGGAGCCACCCACCACCGCCCCGCCGGAGCCGGAGCATGTGGTATCCACCGCCACCATTCTCTCCACCGGTGACCTTTTGATGCACGGTCAGCTGATCACCGACGCCCGTCAGAGCGACGGCACCTATGATTTCAGCTACATCTTCCCCTACCTCACCGAATACGTCACCGCCGCGGACTTCGCCGTTGCCAACCTGGAAACCACTCTGGCCGGCACCGCCAAGCCCTACCAGGGCAACCCCATGTTCAATTGTCCGGACGACCTGGTGGACGCGGCAAAGGCAGCGGGCTTTGATATGCTCCTCACCGCCAGCAACCACAGCTACGACAGCCAGCAGGCCGGCTTTGAGCGGACCATCCGCACCGTGCGGGAAAAGGGCCTGCAAAACCTGGGCACCATGCTCTCCGCTGACGAGCCCAAATACGTGGTTCAGAACATCAACGGCATCAACATCGGTATGATCTGTTATACCTACGAGGATTCCACCGGCCCGGGCAATCCCCCCGCCCTGAACTACAACCCCATGCAGGCCGGAGGGTACGACCTCATCAACTGCTTCCGCCATTCCGACCCCAGCTCCCTCTACAATCACCTGGAAACCCAGATGGAATTGATGAAAGCCGACGGCGCCGAGGCCATTGTGGTCTACCTCCACTGGGGCCAGGAGTACAAGCTGGAGGCCAACGCCAGCCAGAAAGAAATCGCCCAGAAGCTGTGCGACATGGGCGTGGATGTGATCATCGGCGGCCACCCCCATGTGGTTGAGCCCATTGAGCTGCTGGAAAGCACCGTTGACCCCAATCACCGCACCGTGTGCCTCTACTCCATGGGCAATGCGGTATCCAATCAGCGGCTGGGCTTGCTGAAAAGCATCTCCACCGCCCACACCGAGGACGGGGTGCTGTTCTCCATCACGTTCAGCAAATACTCCGACGGCACCGTGTACCTAGAGGATGTGGAGCTGATTCCCACCTGGGTCCGGGCCGTGGATGCCAACGGCAACACGGTGGTGCGAAGCAGCGCCACCATCGTCCGCTATGAGATTCTCCCCCTGGACGACAGCCGCCGGGACCAGTGGGCGGAAGTTTTCGGCATCAACGAAAGCACCCTGGCCCAGTGCACCGACTCCTGGCAGCGCACCATGGACATTGTGGGCGAGGGTTTGGCCCAGTCCAAGGATTACCTGAACGCCGAAAAGGTGGCCCGGGAGGCAAACTATCTCTGGCTTGCCCAAAACGCCGCTTGATTTTACAATCCCAATAATCAACCATTAGTCTTCACAGAAACGGCGTGGCTTCGGTCACGCCGTTTCTGTCGGAAGCACATCCTTAATGTATGTTTTTACGGCGCAATAGACCTCTTCAAAAGGCACCTTTTCCGCATTCCCCGTGAATCGAAACTTTTCATAGGAATGCTTTAATTCCTCCGGCCTGTGAAGAAAGCCATTGAACACATCCAATTTCCTGCCGCAATTTTCAAGTGTCCGCAAAACATCCTCTTTGTCAAATGCAAATACTTTAGAGATGTAGTACAGGTCCACTACATCCTTAATTCTCCGAAATACCTTGTCTGTGGAAATAGCGGCCAATTTATCGGCAATCATTTGAATGGGTGCAGCACCGCAAAACCGGACGCCCTCAATTTCATAAATTTTTGTGGGTGGAACCGGCCGATTCACATCAACATCCATGGTGAACAGCACTTCGTCTGTGGAGGCGTCTATTATTTCAAACCCAGCGGAACGACTCTCTCCATACATACGGTATAGATTCACTTTCAGGTCGAGGCTGCTTTTTCGGATTGCGCTTCGTAAGGAGTCAACCATCTGTTCTGCCGTCGGTGGTACAGCCGAATACCAGTTCCCATCAATATCTACAGTATGACGGGTTTCCTCTGAGAATCCGGCTTCCAGCAGACAGGCTTTCAAAACCATGGAACCTTTGAAACTGATTGGAATACCACTTTCGTAAATCGCTTTCATCACCTCATACATCAGTTTTTCTTCCGCCGTGAAATTCATTATTTCTTCCCTCAATTCTCATAATAGGAAATGGCTTCATGAGCAAGTTTTTCAAACTGATTCTGATATTCCGGAGGGATAAAGATTCCCTCAAAGCTCTCAGCGTTGCTGTAATAGTATCGGCTGACGGCCTCCGTAATACCTTGCATATCCAGAATCGCTTCGTTGGCAAGCGCATCCAACAGTGTTCGGTTGAAACTCGTAAAGCAAAGCCCGTTTTTGCTTTTTACGTCATAAGGACTGATATCATTTCCCAATACCGCAACACCGTTGAAGCGCGTAACAGCGTCATTGCCGTAAACCCAAATCAAGTATTCATCACTGCGGCCTCCGAAGCTGCCTTGGCACATCAGTGCTTCATCCAATGCAAACACAACTGGCTCCTCAATGCAATCACGAATTGCTCTGAGCCAGGATAAAGCTCCTACGTAATCCCGGCGCTGTGGAAGATCACGCTTTTGCGGGTCATACTTTGGAAGTGTCCTTGTCTTTCTGTTGATCAAATCCTCCTGGATGCGTTGTTCCAGCAAATTCATGATATAATCCGGTGGCTTGCGTACCCCCGTTTCCCAATTCTGGATTGTGCGGAAAGGAATTTGATACCGTGCAGCAAACTCACTTTGCGTGTCTCCAAGCTTTGTCCGCATTCCTCGAATATCCATAGGAATCACCTCTCCTATATAATACACCCACTGAGTGTATTTATCAACAGAAAAATGTAAAACAAAACAGTCACAGCAGAATGAACCACTGTGACTGTTTTGTATTCAGCAGCAGAAGAAAAAGGGCGCATGGCCGCCGCAGCAGAACAGCTGGGCCAAATAGCATAGGCACAGGCCGCCGCAGGGGCTTCCGCCGAAAGAGAAGCCGCCGAAATTGCCTGCCTGGCGCCGGTAGGCAGAGCCGCCGTTTTCCAGCTGGCTCAGGGCCCACAGGTACTCCTGGTTGTCCGGCTCCATGCTCACGGCCTTTCGCATATGCTCCAGAGCGGTCACCTGGTTGCCCAGGCCGTCGTTGGCCAGGGCGCTGAGATAGTACCACCGGGCGTTCCGGTTCTGGCTGTTCTGCAGCGCGTTCAGCGCCTCGGACCACCGGCGGTAGCGGATGTACTGCTCCGCCGAGGTCTGGTATTGATCGGCCTGACCGGTGGAGGAGCGGTCTTCCCACTGCTGGTAGCCGCCGTAGCCATAGCCACCATAGGGATTCCCGCCATAGGGATTGCCGTAGGAGCCGGACTGCCGGGTGTATTTCTCCGGGTTTTTGATCTGATCGTAGGCCTCGTTGACCTCCTGCATTTTCCGGGCGGCCTCCTGGTCGCCGGGATTCAGGTCCGGATGGTATTTCTTGGCCAGGGCCCGGTAGGCCCGCTTCACCTCTTCGTCGCTGGCGTCGCGGCTGAGGCCCAGCACCTTGTAGGGATCGTCAACCATTGGTCTCCTCCTTTTTTACCTTCGCTCTGTATTGTACCCATACACCGCTGTAGAGAATGTTGTCCAGCAGCGGTTTATCCTGCACCAGGGGGAGCTTTTCGTAGCTTTCGGTGCAGCGGGCCATGGCGAGCACCAGATATTGCTCCCATTTACCGGTGTCCCGTCCCTGCCCCATGGCGAGGAAAGGATTGTATTGCTTCTTTCGCTTGTCCCGGTCGTAGTCCAGCATGGCATCCGCCAGGTAGATGAAGCGTCCCAGGGCGAAGCCCAAATTCCGCAACTCCTCCTGCCACTGGTCCTCCTGATATACCATCAGCTCCGCCATCAACCGTCCAAAGCAGGAGGCGGGCAGATCGGGATTGGCGGTGTTGGCCCCCTCCAGCTCCCGCAGCTCCTCCATGCAGGCCTTCATGGCATCGCACTGCCTGGGCCAGCGCTGGCGGATGGCCTCCATATGGGGCTCCAGCATGGAAAGCAGCAGCTTGGCGGAGGTCTTTCCCTCGTCCTGGAGGTCATCCTGGGCCTTATAGTAGGACAGGGCCACGTTCATATCCGCCGCGTAGTCCACGCAGGGATTGTTCACCCAGGTTCTGGGCCGCAGGACATGGAGAAAGCATCGGTTCTTTCCTGCGTTTTCCTCCGGCTCATACAGGCTCATGTGCAGCAGGGCCAAAAACGCCATGTCGTAGCTCAGTACCGCCCGGGCCGGATTGCTCACCCTGTGGTGGATGCTCCGGCAGATGCCGCAGTAAACCGCCCCGTAACGCTCCTGCTGGGCCTGGGTCAGCTCTTTCCAGTTGGCATTCACGTATCCAAACACGAGAAATCATCCCCAAATTCTTCCAAGATTTCTTTCTTTCTATCATACACCTGTGAACAGGGGATAAACAAGGGAAATTTTTTTCAGTTTTATTTCTCAAATTGGAATTTGACGAGATGTTTCGTAGGGAACGGATTTATCCGTTCCGCCCGGTAACGTTTTTATTGG
>OBLI01002880.1_pt1 | contig 13950 bp, 9 predicted proteins | sample 1519701 | NCBI WGS metagenome assembly OBLI01 (sample SAMEA3663005, study PRJEB22513) | pig gut metagenome | biome: pig gut; feature: pig-associated habitat; material: faeces | place: France | collected 2012 | reverse complement strand
TAAGAGTCGTAGATACTCTATTATTCACGCTGCAAAATTAAAGCGAAAGTTCAGTTATCTTATTTGCCATAAACGTGTTTGGCAGTGGCAACAACAATGATTGGTATCTTGTATTCCCTGTTCTCGGTGTCATCACCTTGCTATCAGCCTCATGGCTGTGGGTGTCGCCTATTGAGCGCGAGGAAAGTGAGCATAGCAATGTCAGCATAGGATCTACCTTCGGATTGTTGCGTGATGTGCGTATATTCATACTCTTCCTTGGTATCTTTTTTGTGGTGGCAACGGATGTAGGCACTAATTTTGTCAGCTCCAAAATTATGGTGAGCCGTTATGGTTGGAACATAGTTGATGCGGGTATAGCTCCCCAGATATACTTTATCTGCCGAACGATAGGTGCTTTCCTTGGCGCATTCCTTATGACAAAAATCTCTGCTATTACATATTTCCGATGGAATATCATAGCATGTATTGTCGTTGTGGTTGTGCTTGCTATGGTGCGACTGCCCGAGACAGGCACTTTGGCTCTTATCGGAGCCGTGGGATTCCTATGTTCGTGCATATTCCCGATTATTTATTCCCAGGCAGTGCAGGTGCGCCCCGAAAAGGCTAATTTCATCTCAGGCCTTATGATTACGGCTGTGGCAGGAGGCGGTGCCGCTACACCGCTCATCGGTTGGGCTACGGATACATACAACAGCATCTCAGCCGGCATCTGCATCCTTCTCATCTGTGTGGGCTATCTCTGCTTCTGCTCATTCTCAAGGGTTTCAAAAGCATAATTGTCATCATCGTTATATATATTCAATCCCGAATTGCTTGGCTATTCGGGATTTTTTTATTGTTTTCCTTGGTATTCTCAATTATTATGCGTATCTTTGCCGCAGAATAATCACATAATGCCGAGAGTATGAGTAGATTTGTATATCCAGTAGATACCGACCAGTTCCAGCGGATTCGCGAAGACGGTAAGGTTTACGTTGACAAGACCTCCATGATATATGACCTTGTCAATGTAAAGAAGTATCAATATGTCTTTCTTGCCCGTCCCCGCCGTTTCGGCAAGTCATTGCTGTGCAATACCTTCAAGGCTTATTTCCAAGGACAGAAGAACCTCTTTGAGGGCTTGAAGATAATGGAGCTTGAGAAGGAATGGAAGACCTATCCCGTGCTTCACTTCACGATGAGCGGATTGAAGAACCTGAAGGTGAGTGAGGCAAAGACTAAGTTAGAGAGCATGATTCGTGGATATGACGATATCTATGGACGTGACCCGCTATCAATCACTCCTGGTGACCGATTCCGTGACCTTATTCATCATGCTTTCGAGCAGACGGGCAATAAGGTAGTGGTTATTCTCGACGAATATGATGCGCCGGTGATGCGCCTTCTCTACGATAAGGAACAACTGGAAGACATGCGCACTATGCTCCGTGAGTTCTATCAAGTGCTTAAGGACGAGGGGGCATATCTGAAATTCGTCTTCATCACAGGTGTCACCAAGTTCTCTCAGATGAGCATCTTTTCTGAGTTGAACAACCTCAAGCAAGTGTCGATGTTTGACGAGTATTCCGGTCTATGTGGTATCACACAGAAGGAACTTGACACCGTTCTTCGTCCATGTGTAGAGGAATATGCTGAGGCTTTGAATGTCACTGCAGATGATGCCTACGCCAAGTTGAAGCATAATTACGACGGCTATCATTTCTCAGAGAACAGTCAGGATGTCTATGCCCCATACAGTCTGTTGAACGCACTGAATGACAAAGCCACGAGGAACTATTGGTTTGAGTCGGGCACAATGACCTCGCTGATTGACCATCTGCGTCATTTCCCCGATTTCAACCCTCTTGACTATGATGGCGTGGAGGTGGAACTTGACTCCTTCAATGCACCTTGTGAATATGCTGCAACGCCTATTCCGATGCTTTATCAGAGCGGCTATCTCACGATTGCGTCTTTTGATAAGGATTTGGAAACCTATACTCTTCACTTCCCCAATTATGAGGTGCGCCAGGGAATGGTGTCCGGTTTGACAAACTATTTGATGAATACGCCCGACCTTGAGAGAAACGCTACAATCCTTAGTATGGCTCGTTCATTGCTCAAAAGCGACTTGTCGGCAGCCCTCACCGAACTCCGTTCCTATATCGCCAGTATTCCCTACGATATCATCACCCGCAAGGAATGGATGGCGAAGAAGACTCGCGAGGATTTCTATAAGCTCCTGATGTATGTGGTATTCTCGCTGCTTAACAGCAAGGTGAATACCGAGGTGAAGAGCATAAAGGGACGTGCCGATGTAGTCGTAAAGACCAAGGACAACATTTTTGTGCTCGAACTGAAGGTGGATGACTCCGTGGATAATGCCTTGGTTCAGATTGACTCCACAGGCTACGCCATCCCATACGAGTCCGACGGGCGCAAGGTCACGAAGTGCGGAGTGAGCATATCCTCCGAAGCCCGCAACATCACTCATTGGCGAGTGGTGGATGAGGAGGGTAATATCATCGACGAGCAGAAGTTTTGATGCTTATTTTTTGTTAATTTAGTACTCAAGTCTGCCACAATCAGTTAAAAATGATTGTTTGTGGCAGAATAAAGGGATATATATTTTGCCACAAACGGTGTTTTTTGTACTTTTGTGGCAAAATATAAGCAATTATGAGTAATATTGTAGGAAGAAAACAGGAGATTGAAGAGCTGGAACGCCACTATGACAGTGACCGTCCCGAGTTTGTTGCCATCTATGGTAGGCGGCGAGTGGGAAAGACATTCCTTGTAAAGCAGACGTTTAAGGGAAGGATTACTTTTCAGCATACAGGAGTGTCGCCAGTGGATATGCAAGCCGAGGCAAATAGGATGAAATCGCAGTTGGACAGTTTTTATTATTCCCTTCTCAACCATGGCCTTGAGGGATTTGCTCGCCCCAAATCGTGGATGGAGGCTTTTTACCAATTGGAAAGATTACTTGATATGCTTGATGACGGCAAACGTCAGGTGGTTTTCTTCGATGAATTGCCATGGATGGACACTCCACGCTCGGGATTTCTTTCGGCCTTCGAGAGCTTCTGGAACGGGTGGTGCAGCGGTCGCGACAATGTCATGCTGATTGTATGTGGCAGTGCCACGTCATGGATTCTTGGCAATATATCCCGCAGTCGAGGAGGACTTTACGGTCGTCTGACATGCGAGATAAAGCTCATGCCGTTTACGTTGCATGAGTGTGAACAGTATTTTGCCAACGAATCCATTGAAATGTCGCGTTACGACATCGTGCAGTCATACATGATATTCGGAGGTATTCCGTATTATCTCAGCTATTTCTCCAAGGGATTGAGTCTCGAAGGTAATGCTGACCGCATACTGTTTGGAAGGAATCCCAAACTAAAGGATGAGTTTAACCGTCTTTTCAATGCCATTTTCAACAATCCCGAGGATTGTCGCCAGATTATCCGTTTGCTTGCCACAAGGCACAGCGGCTTTACCCGCGAGGAGATTGCCAAGGCTACATCTATCCCCTTTGGCGGCGGTTTGTCCGATACACTGACGGCATTGGCCGAGAGCGATTTCGTCATACGATACACCCCATACGGTGACAAAGCCAACCAGTTCAGATACAAACTGATAGACAATTTCTGCCTCTTCTGGTTAAAATATGTGGAAAACAATCAGTCAGACCAAAGTTTCATGACCGACAATGCAACCTCCGACATTATGCGCTCATGGCGTGGCATAGCCTTTGAGGAGACTTGCTGGCAGCATATCGACCAGATAAGGCAGGCTTTGCAGATAGCAGGAGTCAAGTCGTCGGTTTCTTCATGGAATATCCGAGGTGATGACGCGTGCGACGGATGCCAGATAGACCTTCTCATATCACGTGCCGACAATGTGGTAAATCTATGCGAGATGAAGTTTGCAGGTTCCGCATACACAATAGACAAGGACGAGGTGGCAAAGTTGCGTCATCGTATTGAGTGTTTGAAGGAAACACTTCTGGCTAAGCAAACAGTACATCTCACAATGATTACGACCTACGGCATAGCCCGTGGCAAGCATAGCGGAATAGTGCAGAAGGAGGTTACTATGGACGACTTGTTTTGTTAGCTTGTGCTGACTATTCTCCACCGCACACGCCAAGATGTATCTGATAGTGTGAAAATCCAAGCCAGAACAGGCGCAAGTTCTATGTTGAACTTGCGCAATTTCTCAACTCCTAATGAGTGCTTTTACAAAAAATGTTGTAAATTTGCACTTGTTAGTTGAATCTGCGAGTTTATTTTGCCGATCCGTATTGTTTAATAATGTTAATGATTTGGACTTTCTAAGCCGGAGATTTGGTATTTACAACTATTCCTCTTAATTTTGCAGCAATAAAAAAAGAATACGACAATGATAATAACTGTTGCAAACCCAATTTATGACTCGGTGTTCAAGTATCTTATGGAGGACAACCGCGTTGCCAAGACTGTGCTTTCTGCACTTCTGAAGAAGGAAGTGGTGGAGGTTGAGATGCGTAAGCATGAATACACCAACGGCACACGTGACAAGATTTCCATGTTCCGCATCGATTTTGGAGCGAAGGTGCGTCAGGAGGATGGTAGTCTTAAACTTGTGCTTATAGAACTTCAGAAGACTTGGCTTGAGACGGAGACACTTCGTTTCCGCCAATATTTGGGTACCCAGTATGCCAATCCCGACAACATTCTTAAGGAGGACAATCCCAACGGCTATGGCATACCGATGATAACAGTATATCTTCTTGGTCATCGCGTGGGTGACATAGAGGAGCCTGTACTTTATGTGAGGCACAAGTCATACGACTATGACGGCAAGGAGGTGACCAAGGGTATGCCCGATCCATTTGTCGAGAGTCTTGTGCATGACAGTATTATTGTTCAGATACCATTACTGCATGGTCGCGTGAACAATCGCCTTGTTGAGGTGTTGAGTGTGTTCGACCAGACTAACAAGGATAGCAAAAACCGTCAGGTGCTGAATATTGATGATTCCGTATATGATGGTGATACCGAGATGCTGCATATTCTACATCGCCTTCTTGCTGCGGCATCTGATAGTAAGTTGCGTCAGGACATGAATGTAGAGGATGAATATTTTTCCGCAATTGAAACTCGTGACACAGCCATCATGAAGCGCGACCAGCGGATTGCGGAGCAGTCCGCCCAGTTGGAGGAGCAGTCCGCCCAGTTGGAGGAGCAGTCCGCCCAGTTGGAGGAAAAATCAGCCCAGTTGGAGGAGCAGTCCGCCCAGTTGGAGGAGCAGCGGGTAGCCTTATTGGTTTCTGCTAAGGCGATGAAGACTGCGGGAATCCCAGATGAGCAGATAGCTGCTATAACAAAGATTACGATAGAAGAAATAAAACAGCTATAATATATTTTCAACAATGAGAATAGAGAGTCACCCCTTTACACCGTTCCTGCCCGAAGGGGCAAGGATATTGATGCTTGGCACGTTCCCTCCTGCCGAACATAGATGGTGCATGCCGTTTTATTACCCCAACTTCCACAACGACTCTGTGTCGCCGTTTTGGGGTGAAGGAACCCAAGGTGGGTGATTATGCCGCAACCGAATACAAGGGGCGGCAGATACGTATCTATCGCATGCCGAGCAGTTCGCGCGCCTATCCCATGAAACCAGAACGTAAGGCCGAGCAATATGCCAAGGCTTTTCACATGTTTCTTACCCATTCCAAAGGTTTCATACCAGTGAACTTGTGAAAATTGCGGTAGAAGGACTGTTCACTTGAGAAACCCGATCGGGTGGCGATGATGACGATTTTTGTGTTATCGGTATTATGAGACAATAGAATTTTGGCATGTTCTACTCTTAGACTGTTGATATAGTCGGAGAAGGACATGCCTTTTGTTTGATTAATGTAGTTGGAAATGTATGTACGGCATATACCGGTAGCTTTTGCCAAATCGCCTATTTTGAAGTTTGGAGTGAGATACAGTTGCTGGTCAATAAGGACCTGGTCGATACTTTTCCCTGTGTTGCTTTCCTCTATTTCCAGTGTTTCTTCTGTTGGCTGTTCAGAATATTCCTGGCTGTCCTCAACAAACTGTTCGAACGAAAAATCGCGGGTAAATCCTATGTAGCTCAACGCAAAGAGCATGACGGCAAATGGTGTGAGAACGGCAAACAGCATCCAGTCGCTCTGTGCAAAGTAGTGCCTGCCTAAGGCATTTGCCACAGTTGAACATAAGGATGTTATCACGAATGCAATGAGCAGATGTTTCACTGCAGTGGTGTCACGCCCTTCTGTATCGGCATACACATTGGCTATCTCACGGTCGAAGGCGCGGAGTTTGCGGTATCCATAGTATATGACACCAAAGATCTGAATGGCACAGAGCATTTGACGTGCATCATCTACCTCATCCAATGGTAAGAAGAATTTTGCAGTAGCCACTATGATTCCAGGGAGAAGTATGAGAAAGAGTCTGAATGGGGCATTTGGTCGTGAAACCAAATTGCAGATATATGCGTAATATAGAGGATAAACCGACAACGAACAAAGTGTCCAAAGACACTCCATCGGGTGCGACAATCCGACAGTGAAGAAGAGTGCATGGCAGAAGTAGAGAACAACACATGTGAATAGAAACCATGTCAGGATTCTTTTCGCAGTGTCACTCTTCCTATAGTGTGTTATAAAGGTGATGAACCAGAACAGACACACATAAAATGGTATGAAACTGAACAGTATTCGAAGCATTATTGTCCAATATTTTTAAGTTATGAATTCTAATTGGGTGCAAATATAATGCTTTTTTTCATTTTTGCCTAATGAAAAGCCATAAAATAGCATTTCAACAATTTATTGGATATCAACTAATTGTACGATATGAGAGTCGATTCCTGTGTTTATGATAGCGATAATGTATGATATGAGAGTCGAAATGTACATTAATTCATGGTAATATAATATATAATAGATATATTTGCCGTCGCAAATTACATTAAACAAAATATTATGAAGACAAGAAACTTATTCACCTTGTTGCTCCTTTGGCTGACGGCTGCAGGAGCATGGGCACAGAATACCATTGTTGTCTGTCAAAATGACGGGACAATGGCGAGGTTTGCCTTCTCGGAGAAACCCGTGGTTACGTATTCAGCCGGCGAGTTGGTTATGACTACCAACAAGACTTCGGTGCAGTATCCTATAAACCGGCTAATGAAGATATACTTCGATGTGGGCGACAATTCTGACGGTATAAAAGATGTTGAGGCCTCACAGCCGGAAGATGTGCAGTTCGCTTTCCGCGACGGCGCCCTTGTCGTCAGCGGTGGCGAAGCCGGTGCTATCGTAAACCTCTATCGGCTCGACGGTGTTTCTGCCGGACAGTTTCGTCTTGACGGCAACGGCAGTGTCACCATACCCACAGGCAGTCTGAGCAAGGGGTTGTATATCGTGAAAACCAAACAAGTATCATTTAAATTCCGTAAGCCATGAAGAAGATTTTATCGTTATTCATCATCTCCCTGGTGATGATAAGCAGTGCGCTGGCTTATGACATCAGTGCAGATAAGGCACTGCAGATTGCCAGCCAGTTTGCCAAAGGCTCGACAGTTGCCAAGTCAGGCGCTTCGCGTGCGCCGATAGTGCAGTTCACTCCCACGCTGGCACATAGCATGAAGTCACGCGTGTCGGCAGGCAAGGACAATGTCTATGTCATCAATCTGGGCAACGACCAGGGTTTTGTCATCGTTTCCGGTGAAGACGGTGCCGTTTCCGAAGTTCTCGGTTATTGCGACCACGGTTCATTCAATTATGCAGATGCACCGGTGCAGTTTCTTGATTTGCTCAACAACTACTCCGAGGGCATTGACAGCCTCCGCAAGAACCCTGCAATGGCTAAATCACAGTCGGCGCAGCGCGCTTCGGGAGCGACTGCCAGCAGCAGTTATCCTTCCTACCTCGGCGAAGTTGTCGTAGCACCTTTGCTCACAACCAAATGGAACCAGTTGGCTCCATACAACAACTTGGTTCCCGATGGGTGTTACACGGGTTGTGTGCCTACGGCGGTGGCTCAAGTGATGAAGTATTGGAAATGGCCGAAGCAAAACACTGGGCAGATATTAGTCGGTTGGTCGGAAACAGGCGAGACGATATACGGGGATTTTCCGGTACATACCTATGACTGGGATAATATGATTGACGACTACGAGCGGACTGCTTCGTCGTGGGAGCAACAACAAGCGGTGGCGCAGCTGATGGCAGATATAGGCAAGGCGATGGGTACAGAATATGGAACGCCGGACGGCAGTGAGACGGGCTTTGATTATCACTCACTCTCAGTTACCTTCGGCTACCAACCCAATGTAGTGGTGGTAGATGGCAATACTGCGCTTGAAGTGGAGGAAACACTGAAAGGAGAGTTGGATCTGAAACGTCCTGTGCTTTATGGAGGTGATCCTGGTGATGGTAGTGATGGTCACGCCCTGGTATGTGATGGTTATACAAAGAATGGCTATTTCCACTTCAACTACGGCTGGGGTGGACAGACGGACGGTTTCTACCGCCTGACGGCAGTGCCCAGATACTGTTACAATGTAAGAGTGTGGAAAAATTTCCGTCCGTATGATGCCGTAAATAAATCAATAAACGGCTTCAGGTATGGCCTGAAAGCGAACGGAACCGCCGACATCCTGGATTATCTGGACGGTGGAACGAATATGGTGGACGGCACCTTGGTCATCCCGGACTCCGTGACCGACAATGAAACAGGCAATCAATATGCCGTGACCCACATCGGCAACTCGGCATTCTTTATGAAAGGAAGTTTCAGGAAAATCATCTTAGGAAACAATATCCAATCCATTGCCCCCTATTCGTTCATATATAGCCGCATTGACACCTTGGTGCTGAGCGACAAGATGGAGGTTGTGCCTGAACGATCGTTCACTGCAACAGGTATCAAACACCTGACCATCGGCGAGAATGTCAAGCTAATCGGCAAGAACGCTTTCTATACCTGTCCGTTGACGGAAATAGTTTGCAAGAGCAAGCAAGTGGAACTGGATTCATACTCATTTGGTCAGACCCAGCTAAATCCCGGTGATTGGGAAAAATCCATTGTCAAGATTAACAAGAGAGCCTTCTCCGGTGCCAGTTATAATGGAAATATGCCGTATTTCGAGAACCTGGAAGTTCTTGGCGACTCTGCCCTAATTGGATTCGTCAAGTATGCATTCCGTATAGGTCCCAAAGTGCGGGAGATATCGAAATCAGCCTTTGACGGATTAGTCTATCCCATTATTAGTGTGGACTCGCTGAATCCGTATTTTGCCGACGATATTAATGAAATGGCTATCATCTACAATAAGAACAAGACATCTGTCGTCATAGCTTACCATTCTCCTTATATTAACTATCCAGAGACCGTCATTAAGATGGAACCCGGATGTATCAGATATGGTGGTACTATTAAAATTCCGCAAACTATCGTGGATATGGAGGGCGTGTTTAGTGATTCTCCGGCTCCGTCAAATTTCGGAAGCCCACGCATAGTATGTCCGCTGACTGTGCCGCCAGTTGTTACGGAAGCCACCTTCAGCAAAGCCATGTTCGCCGATAATGAAAATGGATACTATTATGATTTGGTGGTACCTCCAGGTTCGGAGGAACTATATAGAAAGGCCCCAGGATGGCGTAATTTCCGTAGTGTGAATGTTATTGATGATTATGAAAATAGCTATCCGGAACTGTCCCAGGCGCAAGACCTCAACTATCAGATGGTGGTGCGTGGCGACACACTGAAAACAACCATTGAGACAGGCAAGGTGAATGCCATCCGCATGAGTGAGAACGAGAATGGCGAGGCGATGGTGACGATGAGTCTGAACGGACTCGACGACATCACCATCAAGGCAGCCGACATCGACAGCATCACATTCAAGCCGGGCTTCATCTACGAAGATGCGGAGGTGTTTGAACTCAACGACTCCTGCCTCACCGTAAATGCGCAGAAATGTTCCATCGAGTTCGCGCCGACCACGATTGACGAAGACGCGCAGGTATGCGTGCGTAACTCCGTCCTTATCCCCCGTCCGTTTGAAGGCGTGGCAGGCGGTGTGGGTATTGACATCAGCATGCTTGACGAGAATGGCAACGAAGTGCACGAATTGAGTGGTGTGGCAAAAATCACCATTCCTCTGCAAGCAGAGCCGAATCAAGCCGTGAGTGCTGTTTATTTCAATGAGCAGTCAGGAGAATGGGAACCCGTCTATATGGAATATGACCGTGACGCAGGCGTGGCAACCATCATTACCGACCACCTCTCGTACTTCGGCCTTGTCTGGACCGGCGAAGAGCATACAAGGCAGGAATGGTTCGAAGCGGATAAATACGATATGTCAATATTATATACCTTTGATGAAGGTACGAAAAAGTTGTTGAAGCTTTTGGAGTCTGACGACCCGGAAGTAGAGGCGGCCTTGGCATTCAAGGATGAGATGGGACTGTGGCAGTCGCTCGGTCTGGATGTTTTCTATCAGGGAGCCGTTGCCGCCACCGAACCGCTGTTCAATTTCAAGCCCGAAGCGATAGACAATGCCGTGAGTATCATGGGTGAGATAGGAACAGCTCTTACTATTCTCGATGTTGTGCGCGCCGACCTGAAAGGCGATAATGTCGCTGTGGCTTCCAATACCCTTAAAGTGCTGATGGCAAAGACCGCAGGTGCTGCGGCTTCGTGGATTGGTACGCCTGTTATGGCAGCGTCCATGTCTCTCGCGGCGTTCGTCGGTGTGGCACTCGAAAAATTCGGCACAATGGTGGCACAATATAAATTAGACCAACTTCGTGAAGCGTACCGCATTTATTATAGAAAAGAAGGTGGGGATATCACAGGAAAAGATATGTACCGTTCCGCTAAAGACTGGTATGAAATTTTCAAACCCGCTTTTGTCGAAGCGAACATGGACGAGACACAACTCAAAGCGTACATTGAACAAACAGTACGCCAGTATTGCAACTTGTATTGGGACGACACTGATGCACAATATTTGCTTAAAGCAGAAGTAATTAAACGTGGCATCACTACTGTTCTGGATGACAATTCGTCGAACAGAAAAATAATTTCTGATGAGTTCTTTGCGGAACTGATGAACGGCAAACTTGTCAGCGTCTTTCATGCGCTGCGCAACTATCAAATCACACAGGCACATAAACGCGCAGCTGCGAAAGTGAACCGCATGGCAAAAATGATGAATCAGAAAGTAAGTTTTGTGATTACCGATTCATCTGTCAAGGAAGGCGAACCCTCCAAGTTCGCAGGACGAAAGATAGGCTTTGCTGCTGTTCCTGACGATGTAACTGACCCGGCGGATTGGGTAGCCAATATCAACGAAGAAGGAAATGCCAAATTAGAATGGTTCACTGCTTATGCACTTGTGCGCAACTCGGTGCCGTTCAGAATCACACTGTTCGACGAAAATGGCGAGCCAGAGAAAAACTTCGACTTCACGCTGGATGGTAGTCCAGCTGAGACTGTCATCAATATTGATCTCGCGAAAGACGGCGTCAAAGACGACACGAAACATCTCGACAACCTCAAACTGGAATACACGCCTGAGAGTGTCGTCCTCGAGCAAGATCTGTTCGTAATTCAACGTATCGATGGAATAAATCTGGGGGAGAGGCACTGGACGCAGTCAGATGAAATAACTATGGACGATACGAATATTTACGCACTTCTCTATGAAAAGCGCTGGTGTACTGAGTTGGAGCGTTTCTTTAATAGACATGACTTCATTATCGTAGATTCTCTCTCGGGCAACTTCACCATCGGCGATGACATAGTCGGCAAACTGGTGGGCGACTCTGCTTCCGGTACATTTAACATCAATACCGACTATAAGTATATCGTTAAAACAGCGCAAAAGTGGGTTGACTACTGGAACAATGTTGATGACGACTATGTTTTTAAGCGTCTTCCACTGCTTGACGGTTCTGTCAAACACCAGATTGCTTGCAGATACACCCTCAGGCGCAAACAGGTCGATGATCATTTTGAGTATGAAATTACCTACACCGGAGAAGGCGTGTGGGATCATACAATGAGATATGTTAGCAGTATCAACAAATCACTGGGGTACAACGAGATTGATGAGGATAATTTACCGTACTTAACAACTGACGATATCGATATCGATCTCGAATCTCAAGGCGGAGACGTCAAACTCGAATACACCACGACGTTGAAGTAAAAGTCAGAGGTAAAGAGAAATTAATGCCTATTCCTACTACTGTACGCTTGTAGGCAGTGTAGGGATAGGCATAATCTTGGCATCTGCACAATCATATATTGAGCTGCAAAGAGAATAAAAAATATTGCATAAGTGCAAAGTTATTCTGTTAAAAAGTTGCAAATATGCAAAAATGAGCGAATAATGTTTGGACATTCTGCAAAAGAATTGTATCTTTGCAATCGGTAGCAGGCATATCTCTCCTGTGATGACTTGTAGAATATGGGCAGATATATAAATAAAGGTAATAATGCGTTTCGTGATATTGTTAACAGTGAATATGTTGACAAGACTTCACTGATACCGTTCATTAATTCGACGCTCAACACCGAGCGTCGCTATAGTTGCGTCACCCGTTGCCGACGTTTCGGTAAGTCGATGGCTGCAAAGATGTTATGCGCATATTACGACAAGTCGTGCGACTCGTGGGAGCTGTTCCGTGGATTGGAAGCTGAAAAGGACAAGTCGTTTGAGAAGTTTCTTAACAAGTACTATGTCATAAGCATTGACATGACCGACTTTACAACAAAATACCGTGGGGAACGGGAGATAGTGAGGCTAATCCAGCATGAAATTATGGATGATGTGGTGGAAGTTTTCCCTGATACCAAAATAAAAGAGAGGGATGACCTTATGGACATCCTCTATAGCATAAATGAGAGCACAGGCGACCGCTTTGTGATGATTATAGACGAGTGGGATGCCATCCTGCGCGAGATGGGAACGGATGAATACATCACGACATCATACGTTGACCTGCTTCGCCGCCTCTTCAAGGGTTCGGGGTCAAATGAGGTCTTTGCAGGAGCGTATCTGACAGGCATACTACCCATAAAGAAATACAATACCGAGTCGGCATTGAACAATTTCCGCGAATACTCGATGATTTATCCTGGCAGGATAGCTACATCTCTTGGTTTTACACATGCAGAGGTTGAGAGTCTGTGCAGGCAATATGGTATGGATATCAGGGAGATGGAACGCTGGTATGACGGCTATAGCATAGGAGATGAATCCCATATCTACAATCCGTATTCTGTAATGAGGGCAATAGAAGATAACAGTTATCGATGCTACTGGACAACAACAGGAGCCTATGACTCAGTCATTACTTATATACAGATGAATTTTGACGGTCTGAAGGACGATGTTATCCGTATGTTGGCAGGAGAGCATGTAGATGTTGACACCACAGAGTTCTTGAATGACATGCATATTGTCAGGAGCAAGAATGACGTTCTCACAGTATTGATACATCTCGGCTATTTGGCATACGACCATGATAACCAGGAGTGTTATATCCCTAATAAGGAGGTAAGAGATCTTCTTTTCATAGTATTCAAAGAGGCCTTTGGGCACTGCCATCGACCAGATAATGCGTAAGGAATATCCCGCGAAGTTGGCCGAATACACTGGCGAGATATTGCTCGTGGGGATAAACTACAACAAGGATACGAAGCAACATACTTGCAAGATAATACATGTTGAACAATGGGAATAGAGAGTCATAGAAAAATCGGATTATTGATTGTCTTGGCGTTGATGGCGGCAGTGGCATTGCAGGCTGCCAATGACAGTATAAAGCAACGGATTCTCGATAGCTACGTGCGCTACGGGGAGAAGTATATAGGTTGCAGGTGGGAGTCGCCAAGTGCAACACTTTTTGCCGAGTTCAAG
>OBLI01002878.1_pt1 | contig 13952 bp, 11 predicted proteins | sample 1519701 | NCBI WGS metagenome assembly OBLI01 (sample SAMEA3663005, study PRJEB22513) | pig gut metagenome | biome: pig gut; feature: pig-associated habitat; material: faeces | place: France | collected 2012 | reverse complement strand
AAATGAAATCTCATATAAAAACCGCTGAAATCATACTCTCAGCCTTGCCTTATATACAAAAGTTTCGTGGGCAAGTTTTTGTGATAAAATATGGTGGTGCAGCACAAACTGATGAGGGGCTAAAAAGCGATTTTGCCCGTGATATCGTGCTTTTGCAGCTTGTGGGTATAAAGGTAGTAATCGTCCATGGCGGCGGCAAAAAGATAAACTCACTGCTAGATAAACTTAACATAGAAAGCCACTTTGAAGATGGGCTAAGGGTGACTAACAAAGACACTATGGAAGTAGTAGAAATGGCGCTAAGCGGACTAATAAATAAAGAAATCACAAGCCTGCTCGTAGCTCATGGCGCAAGGGCTGTGGGCATAAGCGGTAAGGATGATGGACTGCTTAGAGCATCTGCTTTTAACCTTGAAAAATACGGCTTTGTAGGCAAGATTGATGAGGTAAATGAAGCTGTGATAAATGCACTTCTTAAAGAAGACATTATCCCAGTAATCGCTCCAATCGCACTTGGCTCAAACGCTACTAGCTACAATATAAACGCAGATCTTGCAGCTAGCGCAATAGCTGCTAAGCTAAGGGCTAGCAAGGCTATATTTCTAAGCGATATAAAAGGTGTTTTGGATAAAAACGGCGAGCTAATAAGTAAGCTTGATGAGGCTAAAATAGCAGAGCTTAAAAGTGGTGGCACCATAAGCGGTGGTATGATACCAAAACTAGAAGCTAGCTTAGAGTGCATAAAAGCAGGCGCAAAAGCTGTGCATATCATAGATGGGCGCGTGGCTCACTCGCTACTTTTAGAGATTTTTACTGATGAGGGCATAGGTAGCGTGATACGCTAAAATCTATAATAAAAGGATAAAAAATGCTAGTAAATACAAGATTACAAAACGGAGAAAGTCATGAGAGCGTAAGCTTTGAAGAGGCTATTCTCTCGCCGATGAGTGCTCATGGTGGGCTGTGGGCACCTGCGCATTTTGCCAAGCTTGATTTTGGCTCGCTTAGCAAAGACTACAAAGAACTAAGCCTACAAATCATTAGAGCCTTTGGGATAAATGAAAGCCTTTTTAAATCAGCCTTAGCTCGCTATGATAGCTTTGATAATGGGCAGGCTGTGGCGCTAAAAGAAATAAATGGACTTTTTATTAACGAGCTTTGGCATGGGCCAACTCGTGCTTTTAAGGATATGGCGTTGCAGCCTTTTGGTGCTATTATGGATGAACTTGCTAGCAAAAAGGGCGAGAAATATCTCATCATCGTAGCCACTAGCGGCGATACTGGGCCAGCTACTTTGCAAACCTTTAAAGGTAGCAAAAATGTCCGTGTAATCTGCCTATATCCAGATGGTGGCACAAGCCAGGTTCAGCGTCTTCAAATGCTCTCTTATAATAGCGAGCCAAACCTAAAAGTGCTAGGCATTAAAGGCAACTTTGATGATGCGCAGCGCAGTCTAAAAAACCTGCTTAGCAATGATGATTTTAAAGCCTTTTTAGCTAGCAAAGACCTTCATCTAAGTGCTGCAAACTCAGTTAATTTTGGTCGCATTTTATTTCAAATTATTTATCACATTTACGCTTTAATTAAAAGTGGCGCAAGTAAAGAAAATCCAAAAAATATCATCGTGCCAAGCGGAAACTTTGGCGATGCGCTAGGTGCGTATTACGCCCGTAAAATGGGCGCACCGATAGAAAAAATCGGCATCGCATCAAATGCTAATAATGTGCTAACTAGGCTAATAAATGAGGGCGTTTATGACGCAAAAGATAAAGAGCTAATACCCACTATTTCGCCTGCTATGGATATTTTGCTAAGCTCAAATATAGAAAGACTGCTTTTTGATCTTTTTGGCGCATACCGCACAAAAGAGCTAATGGATGAGCTAGCTAGCACTAGATGCTACGAGCTAAGCGCAGGTGAGCTATCAAAAATACAGCAAATTTTTTATGCTGATTGGTGCAGCGATGATGAGTGTAAGGCTATCATCAAAAAATACGCTAGCATGGGCGAGCTAATAGACCCACACACAGCAACAGCTCTAAAAATGGCTAAAAACGGCGATATAATCGCCTCAACAGCGCAGTGGGTGAAATTTGCCCCAAGTATGAAAATCGCAATTGAGGGCGAGCCTTGCGATGATGAAAAAGAAACGCTAACTAGCCTTGCTGCTAAGTTTAATGTCTGCTTACCAAGTGCAATTTTGGCGTTATTTGATGGGACTTTGCCACCTGCGCAAATCTGCGAAAAAACTGAGATAGAGAGCGTTATCAAGGACTGGCTAAAATGATAATCATCCCAGCACGCCTTGCTAGCACAAGGTTTAAAGAAAAAATTCTTTGCGATATCAACGGCTGGCCGATGTTTGTCGCAACTGCTAAAAATGCGCTAAAAGCTAGCGCTGATGTGGTAGTAGCCTGCGATGATGAGAGCGTAGAGAAAATCGCAAAAAAGCACGGCATAAAGGCAGTGATGACAAGCAAAGAACACGAAAGCGGAAGCGATAGAATAAATGAAGCCTGTGCTAGCCTAGGGCTAAGAGATGATGAAATAGTAATAAATATCCAAGCTGATGAGCCCTTTTTTGAGCTTGAAAATTTGACTAAGTTTATAGACTTTGCTAAAAGTTCTATAAAAAATGGAGCTTTTATGGCAAGCTGTTTTAAGGGCATTGATTTTAAAAGCGCAAGTGACCCAAATATCGTAAAAGTCGTGCTTGATAGCAATTTAAATGCGCTGTATTTCTCTCGCTCTATCATCCCTTACGCAAGAGATGAGCGTGAGCTGACTAGCCGTGAGTATTTCGGGCATATTGGCATTTATGCTTATAGCGTGGCTACTTTAAGGGCGTTTTGCGCCTTTAATGATAGGGTGCTTGAAAATATTGAAAAGTTAGAGCAACTTCGCGCCCTAAGCGCAGGGCAAAAAATCGCTATGCTAAAAATAAGCACAAAAAGCATGGGAATTGATACCAAAGAAGACTACGAAAAAGCCGCTAAAATCTATGGCTTTGAAGTAAAAATCTAGGAATTTTAGAATTCCGTCATTGCGAGGCTTTGAAAAAAGAGGGAGCAATCTCTATAAAAATCCCCCGACCTGTCTTGTGTCATCCTCGGGCTTGACCCGAGGATCTCATCACAGAGAATTCTAAAATTCCGTCATTACGGAAATTCCGTCATTGCGAGGCTTTGAAAAAAGAGGGAGCAATCTCATTCAAGGCTTAATAAATGAGATTGCTTCGCTTCGCTCGCAATGACGAAAATTCTAAAATTCCGCCGCCTTGCGTGTTCTGTGTCATCCCCCGACTTGAGATCTCATCACAAATAAATTTAGAATTCCCTAGAATTCCTAGAGATTGCTTCGGTCGCTTTGCTCCCTCGCAATGACACAGGGAATTTTAGAATTCCCTAGCACAGAGATCCTCAGGTCAAGCCCGAGGATGACATAGAGCGGTCAAGCTGGGGGATGACACAAGGTTTGGGAATTTTGGACGGAATTTTGAACGAGATTGCTTCGCTTCGCTCGCAATGACGAATTTTGGGGAATTCTAGAATTCCTAGAATAAAAACTAGAATTCCTGTAATAAAAACTAAAATTCCTAGAATAAAATCTAGAATTCCTAGGTTTTTAAAATACCCCCTAACCCCTAAAAACTAGAATTCCTAGAATACAAACTAGAATTCCTAGCTAAAATCTAGAATTCCCTAAAATTTCAGCACTCTTTTATTTTCTATTTTTTCTATTCTTTCATCATTATCAAGGGCTTCTAAGTATGCTATAGTATATTTTCTGCTGAGATTTAAAAAGTCCTTTGCGTTGCTTACATCAGCGTAGCCATCGCGCGCGATTAGCTCCAAAAGACGCTTTTTTGCAAGATCAAGGTTTTTTGCGCTGATGAAAAGATTATGCTCTAGCCTTACGACTGCGCCTCTTGCGGTTAGCCTTTTTAGCGCATCATCGCCAGCCTTTCTATCACACTCAAAAATATCATAGATATTATAAGGCGCAAGTGGGGCTAGCTCGCCCCTTTCAATCTCCCTTAAAATACCTTCTTCTAAGCTTTCTTTAAGTTTGCTAAAATCAGCACCTTTTTTGAAATACAGACCATTTTCAAAATCCAGCTCGCTTTTCATCTCATCAATTGCCATCTGTGCTAGCATTTTGCTAGCCCAAGGCAGTTTTAGAGCCACTGATGAGGCTGAAAACATTGCTAGTTCGTTTTTTGAGATAATAAAGCGTATGAAGTCCTTTAAACTCTCTTTTGCGCTAGCATCATAGACATTTAGCTCATCTTCATCTATGATAGCGTTTTTTAGCTCTTTTGCGATTTTTAAAGCACTACTTGGCAAAATTCCAAAGCGCTGGGCCGCGCAAAGCAAGCCAAAGCCCTTTTCGTGCGTGTTTTTAAGCAGTTCAAACGCCCCCAAAAAATCACGCTCTAAAAGCATAGTAAGTAGCTCTATTTTTACTCTTTTTTTCAGCGGTTCGCTAATAGGATTTAGCACCCTGCCCCCACCTAGCAAAGCCCCACCACCAAGCAAAACAAAACGCTCATCAAAGCTAGCAAAAACCTCTTTATCAAGCTTTAAGGTAATAAAATAACTCTCGTTTTTCTCGCCCTCTTTTTTGCTTGAAAGCACACTTGCTTTAGCGTTTATGCTCTTTGTGCCTATACACAAACTTACTTCTGCACCGTGCGTTATAGAGCCAAAAAACACACAATCAAGCTCTTTAAAGCCCCTAAAATTGCCCTTTTTGCTGATAAAATCGCCTTTTTTGATTTTATGAGCTAGGGGTGAGCTAATGTTTATCGCTACTCTTTGGGCGTTATTTGCCACGCTTACTGGCTTATCATGGACTTGCATAGAACGGATGCCAAGCTCTACGCCTGCGTCGTAGTCATAGAGCTTCCCTCCAAGTTCTATACTAGAGCCAAGCAAGGTGCCAGTAGCCACCAGCCCTGCGCCTTTTATGTTAAAAAGCCTGTCTATATAGTAGCGTGGCAAGCAAGAGTTTTGCGCATTTTCAATACGCAAAGCAAGCAAAAACTGCCTAAGCTCATCAATGCTACTGCTATCAAAAATGCTAAGCTCAAAGCTTTTTAAAACATCAAAATCATATTTTCTAAGCTCTGCTAGGCTAGCAGATTTTGAGTGTGAGATCTGCTCTTTGCTTGCTATATCGCATTTTGTGATACATAAAATTATTTTTTTTATGCCAAGGAATTCTAGAATTTTTATATGCTCCAAGCTCTGGGCTTTTAGCCCTTCTGTGCTGCTAACTACTAGCAAAGCTCCCTGCGCCCCAAAAGCTCCTGAAATCATCGTTTTAAGCAAATTTTCATGCCCTGGCACATCTATAAAGGCTATATTTGCGCCGTCTTTTTCTAAATGCGAAAAACTTAGATCTATAGTAATCCCACGGCGTTTTTCTTCGTCTGTGCTATCGCCCTCAAAGCCATTTAGCGCCTTTATAAGAGCGGTTTTGCCATGGTCTATATGCCCAGCACTTGCTAACAAAATACTACTCATCTTGCCCACCAAAAATGCTATTTATAGCTGTAATCAAGGCACTTTCATCACTAGGCAAAACAGAGCGTAAATCAAGCAAAAAACACTGATTTTCTATGCGGCCTATCACGCCTTTTTGGCGAAAATCACGCTCTAAGTTTTCTATTTTTTGCCCCTTTTTGGTTTTAAAGGCAAGTGCTACGCTTTTTATTTTTACATTTGGCAGGGTTCCACCACCACCAAAAGTTGCTGTATCAATGATACTAGCTATATTTTTACAAGAATTATTTATGCGCTTTGCCACACTTTTTAGCTCACTAGTGCTGCGTGAGAGCAAAAAGACAGTAGGCACGCTATTATAGTCTTTATCTAGATATGAAAGCACCGTGCTTGCTAGCAAGGCAAGAGTGATTTTATCACTTCTTAGCATACGCAAAAGCTGATTTTTTCTAAGTTTTGCGATGAGTTCTTTTTTGCCTAGTATTATACCAGCTTGGACTGAGCCAAAGAGCTTATCGCCGCTAAAACTTAGCAAATCCACGCCTGTTTTAATCAGCTTTTGGGGCACAGGCTCAGAATTAAAACACGCTAGGTGTGACACCGCACCACCGCCAAGGTCGTAGTAGCTGATGATACCACGCTCTTTTGCTAGTTTTGCTATCTCTTCTAGGCTTGTATCTTGCTTGAAGCCTACTATATCAAAGTTTGAGCGGTGTACTTTTACTAGCATTTTTGTATTTTCGTCCAAAGCATTTTCATAGTCGCTTAGGCGAGTTTTGTTCGTGGTGCCAACCTCAGCTAAAATCGCTCCGCTTTCTTTCATCACCTCAGGCACTCTAAATCCACCGCCGATTTCTACTAGCTCACCACGGCTAATTACGCACCTGCCACCTTTGCCAAAGGTATTTAGCACTAAAAACACAGCCGAGGCATTATTATTTACAACTAGCGCATCCTCACAGCCAAAAAGCGTGCTTAGCAAATATCCTGTGTAGTCATAGCGGTTACCACGGCTGCCACTTTCAAGGTCGTATTCTAAATTTGAGTAAGAACAAGCAATTTGCTTAGCTCTTTGCCAATCTTTTTCATCTATTACGCTACGGCCTAGATTTGTGTGCATTACGATGCCAGTTGCGTTTATTAGCGGTTTTAGGGCTTTTTTCTCAAAGGCTTTGTAGTTTTTGTTTATTTGGGCGTAGATTTTTTCTTCGTTGATTTCTTCATCTTTTAAATTTGAGCGAATAGAGTTTAAAAGCTCTCTTGAAATCCTAGCTAAAATGCCTTTATTATAATCTTTAAAAGGCTTATGATTTAATATTTTATCAATTTGTGGCAAAGTACGCAAGTTTTGCATAATAACTCCAAGTAAAGTGGTTTTACTAATTATAGCTTTTTAAAGGCAATTTTTGTATAATTTCGCTATTTTTTAAAAGCTTAAAAGGATACAAAATGAAAGAATTTGCCTATTTTGGCAAGCCAGCTTTGCCTCTTGGCGATGAGATAGAGTGTGAGGCAAAATATGAAAACTACTACCTTATAGCCAACAAACCTGCGCCAAACACCCAAATACACGCAAGAGAGATTGATTATTACCTTGAAAGTAGCGATGAGGACGCATTAGAGATTAGCAAAAATGTTAGCATTTTATACGAGGCAAGAGCCTTGGCTTTTGATGGTTCTAAGTTTGAAAAATACAGCAAAACAGTGGGTAAAAGGGTGCTTTTTATAGGCACTAACCCTGATATGAGCCTTAAAGCAAACTTAGAAAAGCTGGGTTTTAAGGTTATTTGCTTGGATGAAATTAAATTTATTTACGGCTGTGCGGGCGAGCTTTGCGCTATAATAGAACAAGGCTTAGAACAAGCTGAAGTTGAGTGTGATTTTGCCGTGTTTTTTGGCGGATGCGAAAGTTGGGCTACTAGGCAGAGCGGCTGTTTTGATGCTAGTGCTATAAGTGCGAAGGAAATTCTAGAATTCCTTAGCTCTCATACTCCAAATTACACTTATCAAAACTACATTTTTTGCCAAAATGATGCCTGTTTATACCATCACAAGCGTGGAGATGTTTGTTCAAAATGCGTAGAGCTTTGTCCTACGGTGGCGATTTTAAAAAACGAGGATGAAAAAGAGCTAGTTTTTAGCCCCATTGACTGCATTGCTTGTGGGCGTTGTGTTTCAATCTGTCCTAGTGGAGCGATAGATAATGCGGTGATTACTAGGACTAGCTTTGAAGCTCTTGGCAGGCTCTTTAAATCTAGAATTCCCATAATAGCAAAAGATGGTTTTTTGCCCAAAGTGCGCTTTAAAAACTCGGTTTTGCCGCTAGTGCTACCAAGCGACGGAATTTTAGATTTTAACAATATTTTAAGCTTAGTTTTAGGCTGTGGCGGAGAGATTTTTATATTTTTACCAAATATGCCTAAGGCTAGCAAAGAGGCAGTCGCTTTGGCAAATGAGATTTTTAAAGCTAGATTTGGCTGCGAGCTTGTGCGTGTTTTTGATGATGAAATAAGCTTACAAGAAGCTATTAGCAAGGCTAGATATAAAAATATAGGCGAGTTTGAACTAGGAGTTTATCCTAATAAAGCTAGTGCTATCTCAGCCAAGCTTGCTCTTATCGCTGGTTCTTTGGACTTGGGCGAGTTTAGCACCTATGAGAGCACGGCGCATGGCAAAATCAGCGTGGATGAGAGCAAATGCACGCTTTGTGCCTCTTGTGCTGGGGCTTGTCCAACATCAGCTCTTATCACTGATAGCGCAAATAACGCTCTGTGCTTTAATGAAAGCCTTTGTATAGGTTGTGGATATTGCGTGATTAGCTGCGCTGAGAGCCAGACGATTAGCCTTAAAAAGGGCAAAATGCATATAAACACAGAGTTTTTTAAGCCAAAAGAACTAGCCAAAGACGAGCTATTTGCTTGCGTAGAGTGTGGCAAGGAGTTTGCTACCAAAAAAGCAGTAGAAAAAATCGCTAGCATACTCTCACCCGCATTTAGTGGCGATGAGAAAAAGCTTCGCACGCTATATTGCTGTGCTGAGTGTAAAGCAAAGCTAATGATATTATCTCAAAGTGATGAGGGAGTGCTAGATGTTTGATACTGATGTTTTAAGGGCTAGGGCTAGATTTTATGAGTTTTTTTCTTATGCGTTTTTTTATGATGAAAAGGGCAAGGGCTTTGCAAACTGGCAAGAACAAGCGAAGTTTTTTAGCCAAAATGAGCTAGGCTGCGATTTTGAACCTATTTTAAAGGCTGATTTTACTAGCTTTAAAGCTGAGCAAAATGCTGTGCTTTTTGATTTAAGCTACGCAAATGTGCCCTTAAATGCGTCGTTTTATGACGAGGGCAGAGATAATGGCAAAAAAAGAGTAGAAGCAATAGCCGTGCTAAAAAACTCAAATTTGCGCAGAAATATTGAAAAATGCTCTGAGAGCGAGGATTTTATCGGCTTTTTGTTTTTGATGATGAGAGAGTTTTTAGAAGGGCAAATAAAAGGGCAAGAAAATGCCAGTCAAAACGCAAAAGATACCTTTGAATACCTAATAAATCCTTGTATAGACGAGCTTTGCGAGCTTTTGGGCTCTCATGAAGACAGCTGTATTTTTAAGGCTTTAGCGCAGATTATATCTTGGTTTGTGAATTTAGAGCGTGCTTATTATGCGCTAAATGCACCGCAAAAGACGCAAATCAGCGTGGCAAAAGAGGCTATGAATATGCGTCCGCACTCAAGCAAGATGCCAACAGCAAAATCAAAGCTAAACTGGGATGAATTTACAAGTTTGTAAGGAATTCTAGGGAATTCTAGATATTGGGAATTCTAGGGAATTCTAGAATTCCCTAGAATTTAAATTATGCCATATTTGCACCAGTATTATCGCTGCTTTGCCCTGCGTATATTACCATAGCTATTAGCAAGGCTATTACTGATAGCAGTATTATCATTGCGCTCATTATTTTAATCTCCCTATTTCTTTTGCGGTTTTGTTTATGTGATACTGAGCTATAGCTATGCCTACTGCTATAGCGACTAAAGCTATAATCCCAGTAATACGAAGCATCGCATCTAAACTTTCATAGCTTACAAACAGCCAACCAGTAACCCCTAAAAGTCCAGCCAAAAGAGCGTTTAAATAATTTTGTATATTATTTGCTTTTATATTTAGTTCATCTTTTTTACTCATGGCACAATTATAGCAGATTTTTAAGCAATTTTTAGATTCTAGTGCTTAAAAAATACCCCCTAACCCCCAACCAGCGGATGCGAAGCAAAAAAACTAGAAAAATTCGCTAGGAATTCTAGAATTTGCTAGATTTTATGCTAAAATTGCGCATTTATTAAAGGATAATTTATGAATAGACAAAGTTGGAGTTCACAATTTACTTATATTTTGGCAGTGGCTGGGGCTACTGTGGGCTTTGGTGCTACTTGGCGTTTTCCTTATTTAGTGGGGCAAAATGGCGGTGGAGCGTATGTGCTGGTATTTATCATCGCTATGATTGTAATTGGCGTGCCTATGCTACTTGTTGAAAACGCTATTGGTCGCAGGGCGCATACAAACGCAATTGATGCTTTTGGCGGCGAAGTAAATGGCAAAAAAATCTCAAAGCTTTGGCGCATTGTGGGATATAGCGGTATTGTCGGTGCTTTTGGCATTATGGCTTATTATATGGTTATTGGCGGTTGGGTGATTGATTATATTTATAGCATTATTTCAGGCACTCTTAGCCTTGGGGGAGGCGTGCTAAGTGCTGATGTTACAGCTAGTTTTTACGAAGAGCAAATAAACGGCTCGCCTATTGCTATTAGCATTATGACGCTGATTTTTGTGCTTATAAATTATATTATTTTAACAAGTGGGGCGGTAAAGGGTTTGGAGCTAGCTGCTAAATATCTTATGCCGCTACTTTTTTTGCTTATGCTTGGTATGGTGGCAAGAAATCTTAGCTTAGATGGCGCATTGCAGGGTATAAAATACTATCTTACGCCTGATTTTAGCAAGATTAGCTCAGGGCTATTTATAGATGTGCTAGGACAGGTGTTTTTTGCGCTTAGTCTTGGTTTTGCTACTATTCTTACGCTCTCAAGCTTTGTGAAAAAAGATGAAAGCCTAGTTAGCACTTCGGTTTTTACAGGCGCTTTAAACACGCTAATTGCCGTGGTGGCTGGATTTATGATATTTCCATCGCTTTTTACCTTTGGTATAGAGCCAAATGCTGGGCCAAATCTAGTTTTTAAAAGCCTGCCGATAGTATTTTCTAGTATGACTGGCGGGACGATTTTTGCGCTTATGTTTTTTGCGCTTTTGCTTTTTGCAGCACTTACTACTTCGCTGCCTATTTATGAGGCTATAATAACAGCCTTAGAAGAAAAAACAAAGCTTAAAAGGCAAAGCTGTATTTTGCTAACTCTAGGCGTGATTTTTGTGCTTGGCAACATCCCTTGTGCGCTCTCATCAAATGTGCTAGCTGATGTTAGGGTATTTGGTATGAGTATTTTTGATGCTTTTGATAATATTTCAGCAAATATTTTCTTTGTGCTAACTTCACTATTTTCAGCTCTTTTTGTAGGCTGGGTTTTGGGTGCTGAGGCAAAAAAAGAGGTGCTAAGGGGCAGCGAAAAATACGCTAAGATAGTGGATTTTTGGTTTGTTTATGTTAAGTTTATCGTGCCTTTTGTTATACTTGTGGTTTTTATTAGTAGTTTTTATAAAAGTTTTATGGGATAGAGATGTTAGAGATTTTAGTAGGAATTTATGCCATTTATACGCTCTTAGAGCTAGTTTTACACGGACTTGAGCTTGGTTTTGTAAAAAAGCGTATGAGTGGGGAGGCTGTGATTTTAAGCAAACAGCAGTTTATAGCTAGCGCAAATGCTAGCATAGCAAAGCTAAAATTTAAGCTTTTTTCGCTTTGTTATGCTTTTTTGCTGCTTATTTTTTGGCTATTTTGGGGACTTGGGGCATTAAGGCAGCTTCTTGAAGTCAGTGTTGATTTGAGTGGAATTTTAGCGCAAATGCTTTATTTTTCACTATTTTTAGTTGTCTCAGAGTTGCTTTCATTGCCACTTGAAATATACGAAAAGTTTGTGCTAGATAAAAAACTAGGATTTAGCAACATAAAAGCCCCGCTTTTTATCAGCGATTTTATAAAAAAACTTGTGCTTGTGGCTATTTTTGCTGCGCTTGGAGCTGGGCTTTTTATGCTTTGTTATGATTTTCTTGGGTCATTTTGGTGGCTGTGGGCGTGGGCTTTGGCCTTTGGGGTAATCTTGCTTGTAAATCTCATTTATCCTACGATAATTGCGCCTATTTTTAACAAAACTAAACCATTAGAAAATAGCGAGCTAAAAGCTAGCATTGAGAGTTTGCTAGATTCTTGTGGGTTTAAAAGCAGTGGTGTTTTTATCATGGATGCTAGCAAGCGTGATAACCGCTTAAATGCGTATTTTGGCGGACTTGGGGCCTCGAAGCGAGTTGTGCTTTTTGATACGCTAATTAACAAGCTAAGCCAAGCTGAGATAATCGCTGTTCTAGCTCACGAACTAGGGCATTTTAAGCACAAAGATATTATTAAAAACATAGTTTTTATGGGCGTTATGCTTTTTGTGTTTTTTGGGATTTTGGGGGCATTAGATGCTAGTGTGTATGGCGTCCTTGGCCTTGGTTCTAGCTCTCTTGCATTGCTTGTGTTTTTCATGCTTTTCTCGCCTGTGCTGGGGGCTATTTTTATGCCTGTGATGAGTGCATTTTCGCGCTCACATGAGTTTGGGGCTGATAGCTTTGCTGCAAAAAACTCAGCCAAAGCCGATATAATAAACGCTCTAAAAAAGCTAGGCAGTGAAAATAAAGCCTTTCCGCTCTCTCATCCACTATACAGCGCTATTTATCACAGCCACCCAAGCCTTAAAGAGAGGATAAGCGCACTTGAAAATCTCTGAGGCCCTTAGGCACACAGGGCTTAGCAGTGCTGTTCTTAGGCGCATTCTTTGCGAGCTTTTGGGCTGTTCTTTTGAGAAGCTTTTTTTGCTAGCAAATGATAGCCTAAGCGCAGAACAAGAAAGGCGCTTTTTGCAGATTTGCTCGCTTTTTAGCTCCGGGATGCCGCTAGAGTATATTTTTGGCAAAGCAAGCTTTATGGGGCTAGAGTTTGAGGTTAGCCCTGCTGTGCTTATCCCAAGGGATGAAACTGAAATTTTAGTGCTAAAATGCCTTGAAATATCTAAAAACTTTAATGAACCTGTGATTTTTGATATTTGCACAGGTAGTGGCATAATTGCTATTAGTCTAGCACTTGCTCTAAAAAAAGCTAAAATCTACGCAAGCGACATCAGCTCTGCTGCGCTTAAAATCGCTAAGCAAAATGCTAAAAAACTAGGCGCAAAAAATATAGAGTTTTTGTGCGGCGACTTGCTTGATAAACTGCCGCCAAAAGCTGATATAATCGTCTCAAATCCACCTTATATAGCAAATGATTATAAGCTTGATATTTGGCTTAGAGCTGAGCCTGGCCTAGCGCTTTTTGGTGGGGCTAGGGGCGATGAGATTTTAAAACGCCTAATCGCTCAAAGCGTGGGCAGGACACAATATCTGCTTTGTGAAATGGGCTATGATCAAAAAAACTCTATGCAAGAGGCTTTAAGTAAACACGGCGCAAAATGCGAGTTTTACAAAGACTTAGCTGGATTTGATAGAGGTTTTGTAGCGCAGTTTTTCTAGAAATTCTAGAATTCTAGGTTAGGAATTCTAGAATTCTCACAAGCTAAAATATTAAATCTAGAATTCCTAGAAAATTGCGCTAAGAATTCTAGAATTCTATGTTAGGAATTCTAAACGAGGCAGCTCATCTTGCGTGAGTTTAGCCTCATTGGGCGCAGTAGAATTGCTATTTTGCTAGGGAACTCTAGATATTTTTTGGGTTATGGGGTATTTTTAAGAAAATTTTATCTAGGAATTTTAAATTCAACCCTAGGAATTTTAGAATTCCTAAACTCGCGCTGTCCTTTGGGCTTTGCGGCAGCCAATAAAAGCTGAGCTAGCAAACAAAATAAAACAATAAAAGAGAATTCCGCTAGGAATTCTAGAATTTCTAAGGCTGTGTCATTGTCCGGCTTGACTGGACAATCTCTATAAAAATTCCCCGCCTTGCGTTTTCTGTCATCCCCCGACTTGATCGGTGGATGACATTACAAAGAATTCTAGAATTCCATATAGAGATCCTCGGGTCAAGCCCGAGGATGACATAGTAGGGAATTCTAGATTTAGCATAGGAATTCTAGAATTCCTACAAGCTAAAATATTAAATCTAGAATTCCTAAGAAAATTACGCTAGAAAATCTAGAATTCTAGGTTAGGAATTCTAGATTTCAGCCCTAGGAATTCTAAATTTTAGTGCTAGGAATTCTAAACGAGGCAGCTCATCTTGCGTGAGTTTAGCCTCATTGGGCGCA
>OBLI01002875.1_pt1 | contig 13957 bp, 12 predicted proteins | sample 1519701 | NCBI WGS metagenome assembly OBLI01 (sample SAMEA3663005, study PRJEB22513) | pig gut metagenome | biome: pig gut; feature: pig-associated habitat; material: faeces | place: France | collected 2012 | reverse complement strand
GATCATTAAAATATAAATTAATATTATTAAATTCTAAAGAAATATATGTATCAAATAATGATAAAGAAAATAGAGATATAAAATATCCTTTTGGTAAATCAACAAAAATATATGTAAATAAAATGCAATCAAATTACTATTATATTGATCAAAATGGTAATATAAATAAAAAAATGTAATTATAATATTTACATTTTTTATTTACTTATTAAAAATCTTAACATCTCTTCTTTATCTTTTTTACCTTCTATAATATCATGAATTAAATTTATTATAGGCATTTTAACTTTTTTACGTCTAACTAATTTGTGAATAGATTTTAACGTATACATACCTTCTACAGTAGTATTCTCTAAATATTTATCTATTTCTTTTTTACTAGCACCGCTACCAATTAAATAACCAAAACTAAAGTTTCTTGAGTTTTTACTAGTACATGTCATAAGAATATCACCAAATCCAGCAAAAGATAAAATAGATTTCTTTTTGCCACCTAAAGCATCAATTAACTCTTTTATATCATTCATGCTTTCAGTTAGAAATAATGCCCTTGTTGAATCAGTTACTCCCATACCTTCTAACATACCACTAGCAATAGCCATAACATTTTTAATACTACCACAAATTTCTATACCAGTAATATCTCTAGTCCTTCTAAACTTAGTAGTTGAATTTTCAAAACACTTACGAATAATCATTTCAGTTTTATGGCTTTTAGTTGCCATGCTAAAACCAATAGGAGCATCTTTAATCATATCAACAGCAAAAGTTGGACCTGATATTACAGCAACACTATTTTTTAAATATTTAGCAAATACATCATTTAAAAATAAACATGTATTTTGTTGAATACCTTTGGTAGCAATTAATACTGGTTGATTCTTTTTAATATATTTAGACAGTTGTTTAGTAACATCTTCAAAAGCAAAAGCTGGTATAGCCATTACTATTAAATCTTTACCATTAACAGTTTCCTCTAAATTAGTTGAAAATTTTATTTCTTTTGGAATTTTATATCCATCTAATTTTTTACTTATTCTTTTTTTATCTAAAACTTTAACTTCTTCTTCATTATGTGTCCACATTTCAACAGTAACTTTGTTTTTTACTAGAATATGTGAAAGTGCTAAACCAAAAGCACCAGCACCAAGTATACCTACTTTCATCTATTCACCTCTAAAACAATTATAACAAAATTTAAATATATTTCAAAATTTGCTTATAAAAAACATAAATTTATAATAAATTAGCATGAAATATTTACATTTTATTAACAAAAAAAGTTCAATTTCTTGAACTTTAAAACTATTTTTTCTTAATTTTTTCTTTTGACTTCGACCAATCAAATATTATATTAGTTTTAAGAACAAAATATAAAACTATAAATATAAGTATTACATAACATCCCGCTACTATTTTTTTATCACCTAATACATAGAAGATAGTAGTTAGAGAAAACATTATATTAATTGCATATATTACAAGTAATGAACTCTTTTTAGAAAAATGTTTAAGTAGTTGATGATGTAAATGTTCTTTATCTGCATGATCAATACTTTGCCCTTTAAGTTTTCTTCTTATAATAGCAAATAATGTATCCATAATTGGAATAGCCAATATTAACAATGGAATAATTAATGATGTTAATGTAGTTGTTTTGAATCCAAGCAAGAATATTACTGATATCATAAAACCTAAAAAAGTACTTCCAGCATCCCCTTGATATATTCTAGCTGGCGGAAAATTATGTACTAAATATCCAAGTGTTGAACCTAACATAATTAAAGAAAGAATTATATCCAAACCACCAAATTTATTTAACATAAACCCTATAATAGCAATAGTTAAAAAGTATATTGATGAAATACCAGCACATAACCCATCTAACCCATCTATTAAATTAATAGCATTTATTGTAGCAACTATTATAAGCATGGAAATTAATTCCGGTAATAATGGTACTGAAGTAAATTTAATAGTTATTCCAAATAAAGTTACTTTAGTAAGTTCAAGCCCACCATAAAATACAACTATAGCTGCAACTATTAGTTGAACCAAAACCTTATATTTATTAGGCATTGGTGTTTCACTCTTAGTCATATCATCAAAAAGTCCTAAAAGCATAATTAAAAACGAACCAATAAGAACTGCTATCATCAAGTTATTTTTAGGTGCAAATAACATATATCCAAGTAAAAATGCAAAAAATATACCAAGTCCGCCTAATAATGGCACTGGATGTTCTTGAATCTTTCTAGGATCGTTAGGTATATCTAATATTTTTAAAAATATAGCTACTTTCTTCATCATTTGAACAAATATTAAAGAAGCTAAAAAACATACTGAAACTATTATAAATATATTGTGTCCATTAACATTAAAATTCATAATTTTCAACTCCCTAATAGTTATTATAAACTAATAATAACATTTTTTCCATAATTACGTTAAAAAAACTAATATTTTATATTTATGTATAATGTGTAAATAAAAACCAGTTTTTAATGAAAATTATGTCGAAATTTGCTATAATTATTATGATAATTAAGAATGTAAAGGAGTACACATGAAAAAAAGATATTATATAACTATTATTTTTTTACTAACATTTCTTTGTGTACCATTGAATATAAATGCCTCTTTTGATGCAGAGATAAATGGAAACACAGTAAGAATTAGAACAGGACCTGGTACTAACAATTCAGCAATAGTTACAGTAAATGCAGGTACTTCAATTTCAGTAGTTGATAAAACACTATATAGTGGTACTGGTTGTAATTCTAAATGGTTAAAGGTTATTTATAATGAAAAAACAGGATATGTATGTAGTAAATATGTAACTTTCTTAAATAATACATACACTGGAATAAATGTTATAGATTGGACAGCAAGAGTTACTGGAAATAATGTTTCAGTAAGAAAAACTGCCTCTTCAAGCGGAAAAGTTATAGAAACTCTAACACTTGGAGCAAATGTAACAATATTAGGTTCTAGTGGAAACTTTTATAAAATCAAATACTATGGTGAAAAAGAAGGATACATAAGTAAAGATTATATTGTTAAAAAAAGTGATATAACTGCCACTGACAAAGAATATGCAAAAGTATTAAAAGATAAAGGTTTTCCTGATAGTTATATCCCATATTTAACATATCTACATAAAAAATATCCAAACTGGGTATTCAATGCAGATAAAAATAATAGAAGTTTTGTTACTTCAGTAGATAAAGAAGCCGGAAAATGTTACATGCAAACAAAAAACGATAACTATAGAACATCATCTGTACCTGCTGAGGGAAGCACATGGTTTAGAGTTAACAAAGGTGTAATTGCTTTTTATATGGACCCTAGAAACTGGCTTACAGAAAATAGAATATTTATGTTTGAAAAATTAGATTATGATAGCAATTTAGATAAAGAATACCCTACTCTTATTAAAGCAATATTTGGAAGTGGCAAACTTGGAGATGATAAATATACAATTCCGATGTACAACGCAGCCAAATCATTAGGTATAAGTCCAATACATGTAGCTAGTAGAATTAGATTAGAAGTTGGAGCTAGTGGAAGCGCGTCAACTGATGGTGGAAAATTCACATGGAAAGGTAAAACATATAGTGGATACTACAATTTCTTTAATATAGGAGCTTATGAAACAACAATAGATGGAGTTAAATATTCAGCAGTAACAAGAGGTCTTGCCTACGCCGCTAAACTAATAAGCAGAAATGGAGAGCCATGGAATAACATTGAAACTGCTATTAAAGAAGGAAGTAGCACACTTGCTAAAAACTATGTTACTAGAGGACAACAAACAATATTCTATCAAAAGTTCAACATTGGTCCTAAAGCTGAAAGTCCTTATGCAAATCAATACATGACAAATATTCAAGCACCAGCAACAGAAGGATCTTCATCATATAACTCATATAAAAAAGAAAATTTATTAAATTCAAAATTTACATTCGATATTCCTGTATATAAAGATGGTACTCTTCCAGAATACACTTCTCTACCAAAAAGTGGTGACACAAATAATAATTTAGCATCTCTAAATGTAGATGGATATGCATTAACACCATCATTTGATGAAGATATACTTACATACGATGTTTATGTTCCAAAAGAATTAATGACTGCTACAGTAAATGCAAAAACTCAAAGTGAAAAAGCAACAATATCAGGAACTGGTGAAACAAAACTAGAAGATGATGAAAATGATATAACAATAACAGTAACAAGCGAAGCTGGCGAAGCAAAAAAATATGTAGTAACAATTAACAAAGTTGATGACCCTACTACAGTAAGTATGGTACTTGAAAAAAGTAACTTAAATATAAAAGACAATTATATAGTTGGAATTAGACCAGAAACAAAAGCTAGTGTTATAAAATCATCAATAATTACTTCTGGTGCAAGAAATGTTACAATTAAAAATTCAAAAGGAATAGAAATTAAAGATACAGATATTTTAGGAACAAATTATAAAGTAACAATCTCTACTTTACTTGAGTCCAAAACATTCACACTTGTAGTGAAAGGAGATACTTCAGGAGATGGAAAAGTAACAATACTTGATCTTTTACAAGTTAGAAAACATATTAATGGAGATAACAAATTAAACAATACTAGATTCCTAGCCGGTGATACATCAGGAGATAACAAAATAACAATACTTGATCTTTTACAAGTTAGAAAACATATTAATGGAGATAAAAAATTATAGGAGGAAAAATGAATAAAATATTAAAATCACTATCTATATTGATAGTATCACTACTCTTTACAATAACAGTAGATGCAGCTTCGGCAAATGTAAAAGTAACTACAAATAAAAGTCAAGTTGTAGTTGGAAATACATTCACAGTAACAACAAAAATCTCAGGCTCAGATTTAGGTTCATGGCAATGGACACTTAGCTATGATGCAAAAAAATTTAAATTAGTAAGCGGTGGAAATGTTTTCTTCTTTAGTGAATCAGGAGAAAATCAAAAAACAAAAACATGGACGCTAAAGGCAATAGCAAAAGGAAGCGGAAATATAACAGTTAAAGCAGCTGGAGCATTTTCATATAAAAATGAATCAGCAATTAAAGTAACCACTAACTCTAAAACAGTTAAAGTAATAACTCAAGCAGAATTAGAAGCAAGTTATTCAAAAGATAACAATCTTAAAAACTTAAGCATTGATGGATTAAAACTAGAACCATCATTCAATAAAGGTACAACTGACTATAAAGTAACTGCTGAAAGTAATACAACTGAAATTAAAATAAATGCTGCCCTATCTGATTCAAAAGCAAGTCTTTCAGGAACTGGAATATTCAAGGTAACTGAAGGAGAAAACAAATTCACTATTACAGTTGAAGCAGAAAATGGATCAGTAAAAAAATATAACATATTAGTTAATGTAACAGACCCAAATCCAATAACAGTAAAAATAAATGATATTGATTACACAGTTGTTAAAAGAGAAAGTAATCTTACTAAACCAGAAGATTATGAAAAAAAGGATATAACAATTAATGAACAAAAAGTACCAGCTTTCTATAATGAAGTAAATAATTTCATATTAGTAGGTCTTAAAAATACTGAAGGAGATATCAAACTATTCTTATATGATAGTGAAACTAATACATTCAGTGAATATAAAGAAATTAAACTAGATCAATTAAAACTATATCCATTAACAATAGATAAAGAAATAAATAATTATAAACTATCTAAAATAACTATAAATGATATTGAATTTGACGCTTTAATACAAAATAATAGTGATTATGCAATTATACATGCACAAAATATGAATAATGGTACAAGCGACTATTACACATATGATAAAAAAACAAATACTGTGATAACTTATACAAATGAAGCTTTAAAACCATTAGAAGATAAAATAGATAAATATGAAAAAATGATACTTCTTCTTACAGGAGAAACAATACTAGTATTCTTCATCCTATTATGTATACTTATATCAAAAATAAGACATACTAAAAAAAGAAAAAAACTACATCAAATGATGATTCAACAAAAAGAACTTGAAGAAAGACAAAAAGAAATAAAAGAAAAAGAAGAAATAAAAGAAAAAGAATCAAATAAAAGTAACGAAGTAAAAGAAGAAGCTAAATCAAAGAAAAAGAAAAAGGATAAAAAGAAAAAAAATTAGAAGGAAGTGTTAAACATGAGAAAGAAAAAAATATTAAAAACATTTACAATTTTTATACTTTTACTAATAGAGTTAATTAGTCTTTGTTTCTTCACATACTCTTTAATACTATATGAAGGAGTAGAAACATTTTATAGAATATATGGTGTTATTATACTAGTATATTTATTCTTATTCTTAAGTTATTTATTACTAAGAAGTATAAAGAAAAAAAATATGAAATCTTTTGTAATACCAGCAATTTTAACAATAGTAATAATTGGAGTTGAATTTGCTGGATATTATTACTTAACTAAAATATACAAATCAATTGATGCATATAGTGATACTAAAAATACTTACTATAGTTCACTAGTAACATATGATAAATCATTAAATACACAAAAAGATTTAAGAAAGAAAATAATTGGTATAGTAAGTGATTCTAAAGATATCGAAGGAAATATACTTCCTAAAGAACTAATTAAAAAATATAGTTTAGATTCATCAAATGAAATAAAAGAATATGATTCAACAATTGAATTATTACATGCTCTATCAAATAAAGAAATAGATGCTGCTTTCTTCAGTCGTAACTACGTAGATATGTTCTACAGTCTTGAAGGATATGAAAATATTGAAGAAGATACCAAAGTATTACTTGAGGGTTCTAAAATATATGAAACAAATGAAGAAAATATCAAAAGTGAAACAGCATCATTAAATAAACCATTCACAATGTTATTTATAGGAGTTGATTCATCAAAAGATGGTGTTACCTCTGGTTATAATGGTGATGTACTTTTACTAGCTACATTTAACCCATCAACCCTAAGAGCAACAATAACTTCAGTGCCAAGAGATACTTATATTAAAACAGCTTGTTCTAATGGAAGCTATAGAAGAATAAATACTACCACTTGGGGAAGTTCTTCATCTTGTGCAGTTAAAACAATAGAAAAATTATTCGATGTAGATATTGACTACTATGCAAAAATCAACTTTAAAGGAGTTGTATCACTAGTAGACGCAGTCGGAGGAATAGATGTAGATGTACCATATTCATTCTGTGAACAAAATAGTTCAAGAAAATGGGGAAAAAACACAATATACGTAAATAAAGGAAAACAACACTTAAATGGTGAACAAGCACTAGCACTTGCCAGAAATAGACATGGTTGGTCAAAACATTGTAGCGATGAATGGAATCAAGGAAAAAGAAATGATTTTGTTAGAGGCAAAAACCAGATTAAAATTATTATGGGAGTTGCAAATGCAGCTACTAAATTAACAGATCCAAATCAAGCAATATCAATACTTGAAAAAATTAAACCAAATTTCCAAACAAATATAACTACTAAAGATGTATTATCACTTTATAGCTTAGCTAAATCAATTGTAATAAACGATAGTGCAAACTTAGTAAATCTTCAAAGAATGCAACTTAAAACATATTCAGTTTGGGGAAAAGTATATGAGCCATCATCTAAAAGTTATCCAGCAGTACAGGTTCCATATCAAGGTAGCATAAATGACATAAAAAAAGAAATAAAAGCTAACTTAGGTAAAAGTAAAACTGAACTTATAAAAACTGCTTCATTTGACTTAAATAATCTTTATGAAGATACATTAATTGGTCAAGGCAAATACACTACTCCAACAGTAAATACACTTAAAAACTTATCTAGATACTCTGTATCTAGTATAAAGTCATATGCTAATAAAAATAAATTAAAACTTAAATTTATAGATTATAATACAAATAAAGAAGTATCATTAGATTCTTGGACAGATTATAAATTCTATAGTCAAAAAGAACATGTTGATACAATAATAGATCAACTAAGTAGTTTAACAATATATGTTAAAAAACAAGTAGTCAAACCTACTGAACCAACAACACCAAGCGAAGAAGGAACTACTGAATCACAAGCATAAAAAAAGTTAAGAAATTTCTAAAGTTTCTTAACTTTTTTATTTTCATAAATGTAAATTATTTTTAATAAGTTGATTTAATTCAACAGCATATTCCATAGGAAGTTCACTTCTAAATCTATCTAAAAATCCAAGTACTATTAATTCAGTTGCTTTTTCTTCACTAAGTCCTCTACTCATTAAATAAAATAATACTTCATCACTTATCTTAGAAACTGTAGCTTCATGTTCAATATTTGATGTAATATTGTTGCAAGTATTAACTGGTATAGTATCACTCTTTGAAATTTCATCTAATATCAATGTATCACATTTAACCATTGCTTCACTATTTTCTGCAGTTTTCTTTATATCAACTTTACCTCTATATGTAGAGTTTCCGCCATTACTAGCTATACTCTTAGATACAATATTACTCTTAGTATTACGCCCTATATGTATCATACGAGCTCCAGTATCTTGTATTTGTCCTTCTTTAGCAACACCAATAGTAATACAAGTGCCACTTGAATTATCACCTTTAAGAACACAACATGGATACTTCATGGTAACTCTAGAACCAATATTACCATCAATCCATTCCATTAGTCCACCTTCATCTACTAAAGCTCTTTTAGTAACTAAATTATATACATTAGTAGCCCAATTTTGAATAGTTGAATATCTACATTTACTATTTTTACCAACATATATTTCTACTACTGCAGCATGCAATGAAGATTCACTATAAGTAGGAGCTGTACACCCTTCAACATAATGAAGACTTGAGTTGTCATCTACTATTATTAAAGTTCTTTCAAACTGACCCATATTCTTACTATTAATTCTAAAATAACTTTGAAGAGGTCTATCCAAATGAGTATTCTTTGGTATATAAATAAAACTACCACCACTAAATACAGCACTATTTAAAGCAGCAAATTTATTCTCATTCATATTTACTATTTTACCAAAATATTTTTCCACTAAATCTTTATGATTTTTAATAGCATTCTCTATAGATGTAAATATAACATTCTTACTTTCAAGTTCTTCTAACATGTTATGATAAATTACTTCACTTTCATATTGTACACCCATACCACCCAAATGTTTTTCACTCTCAAGTACACCAAGTTCATCAAGTTCATCAACTACAGGCTTAAGTACATTATTCCAGTCATTTTCTATTTTTTTATCAACTTCATTACTTTTATAATAAATTATATTATCATAATCTAATTTAATATTTGGACCAAAAGAAGGGTTTCCTTGTTTCATAAAACTTTCATAACCTTTAAGTCTAAAATCTTGAATCCACTTATCTTCTTTTTTTATATTAGAAATCTTAAGTATATTTTCTTTTGTTAAACCTACTATTTCCATACATTCTCTTCTTTCTATTTTTCTTCGTATATTTTAATTATATTAATAATTGCTTTACTTGGAAGTAATGCGCAATTCTTTCGATTAGGTTGTAAGTATATTTCATCATATACATTAAGTTCACCAAGTAATTCTTTATCATATTCTTTCTCATTAATCATATTTTGATAATTAGTTATTATTTCTTCTGCTTCATTTATTGTTTTACCAATTATTTTTTTTATCATTATACTAACAGCAGAAGTACATATTGCACAAGCTTCTCCATCAAATCTAGCATCCACTATTTTATTATCTACTATTTTAAGCATTAAATCTATATTATCAATACATGAATCACTATTAGTATTTTTAAGAATATATGTTTTATCATCAATAAGTCCCCTATTAACAGGATTTTGATAATTATCTAGTATAATCTCCCTTTTAATTTCTTTATTCATTTATATCACCACATCATATAATTTATCACTATTTTTAAGTGCTTCTACTAACTTATCTATTTCTTCAAATGTATTATAAATATAAAAACTAATTCTACAAGTATTCTTAATACCTATTTCATCTTTTAATATTTTAGCACAATGATTTCCTGCTCTAATAGCTATACCATATGTATTTAAATATATAGATGTATCTTGAGCAAAAACATCCTTTATATTAAATGTCACTATACCACTTTCAGTATCTTTGTTATATATAATTATGTTATCCATATTTTCTATCCTAGATATTAAATACTTTTTAAGCTCTAATTCATGCTTATGAATATTTTCAACACCAATACTAGTCACATAATTAATTGCTTCTTTAAGACCTATTACTTCAGCTATAGGAGGTGTTCCTGCTTCAAGATTAGTTGGATAATTTTTTAATATATATGATTTATCACTATCAAAACTTTCATTCATTCCTCCACCATATTTAAGAGGCACTAAATTTTTTAAATACTCATTTTTTCCATATAAAACCCCTACTCCAGTAGGACCACACATTTTATGACCACTAAATGCTAAAAATGAAATATTACTTTTTATTACATTTATATTAATATGAGATACACTTTGTGCAGCATCAACAACAAAATATAAATTATTATCTTTAGCTATCTTACCAATACCTTCTATATCACGTATATCCCCTATTACATTAGATACGTGGGCTATACTAATTACTTTAGTATTCTTATTTATAGATTTTTTAACATTTTCTAAAGTAACTTCATAATTTTCATTAAGTGGTATATATTTTATAGTACATTTACCCATTTTTTCCAATACAAACCAAGGAAGAACATTAGATGCATGCTCACTCTTAGTAATTAATACTTCATCATCTTTATTTAATATATTTTTAAAGTATCCAAATACTATAGTATTTAATGAATCGGTTGTTCCACTAGTAAATACTATTTCTTCCATTGATTTAGCATGAATAAAATTCTTTACAACTTCTCTTGCTTCATCATACTCTTTATTAGTACGAATAGCATTATTATAATCACCTCTATGTATATTAGAAGTATATTTACTATAATATTCCATCATTTTATCAATAACACATTTAGGTTTTAATGAAGTAGCACTATTATCAAAATATATTAAATTATTGTCTATTGCTGGAAAATCATCTCTATTCATAACTCACCTCAAATCTTATTTATTTCTTTTTCTAATTTTTCTATTAGCTCAGTATTATCGCAACCATTTACTAAGAAACTCTTAATTAATAAGTCATAACTTACTTTTTCACTAATACCTCTACTCATTAAATAAAAAAGTATTTCATCTTTGAATTTACCAATATATGCCGAATGAGAACTAATAACATCATAATTATCTATTAATAATTTTGGAAGTATAGTACTTTTACCATCACTAATATTAAGTATTTGATTCTTTTGATTACATTCACATTTATCACTTTTATTTAGAACATTACCAGTTATATCAAAATCAAGTTTATTATCAAACACATTTATTCCATGATTATATATATTACTTATAGTTTTGCTATTATTATGATTAACATCTATTTTATATTTATGATCATCATAATTAATAGTACTATAATGATACTCTACGCTTGCGTTTTCTCCATTTAAATTAATTATTATATTATTATCTATATTTATTCCATATTGATACACAACTAATTTAGAATTTTCACTTACATTATAAATTACATCTTGATTAGTTATATCAAAATCATAAAATACTTTTTCCCTTTCTTTAACATCTATAATTCTATTCATATTATCCTCTTTCATGATATCCATGTTTCTCTGTGTCAAATGCTAAATCCATGTTACCAGTTTTAACTATTTTACCATTATTCATAATATGAACATAATCAGGTTTAATATATTCAAGTATTCTAGGATAGTGAGTTATTATTAATATAGATGTATTTTTATTTTCTTCTCTATATTTATTAATATTTTCACATACTATTCTAAGACTATCTACATCTAATCCACTATCTATTTCATCAAGTATTATAAATTTAGGTTTTAACATCTTTATTTGTAGCACTTCATTTTTTTTCTTTTCACCACCACTAAATCCTTTATTCAAGTGACGATATAACATATCTTTATCAAATTCTAAATCTTCTATAGACTTATTTACTTCATCAAGAAATTTAAAATAATCAATATTTTCACCAGTTATTTCACGATTAGCTGTTTTTAAAAACTCACTATTAGTAACGCCATCTACAACTGTAGGATCTTGCATAGCCAAAAAAATTCCTTTTTTAGCTCTTTCATTCACTGGTAAATTATTTAGAAGATCTCCATTAAATAGAATATCACCACCCATAAGTTCATATTTATAGTTACCCATTATTACCTTTGATAAAGTACTTTTACCAGTACCATTAGGTCCCATTATTGCATGTACTTCTCCATCATTAATATTAAGAGAAAGACCATTTAATATTTGTTTATCTGAATCTTTAACTTTAACACTTATATTTTTAATTTCTAGCATATTACACCTCTAATATAATTTTTTAAATAAATCCATGGCTTCATCTATAGCCTTATTTTCACCCTTTAATATTTTTTTAGTAACACAAGTTTCTAAATGACTTTTTAATAATGTATTACCAAAACTTTGTAATGATTTAGTTATTGCTGATACTTGTATTAACACATCTTCACATTTACGTTCACTTTCAAGCATTTGTCTAACACCTTTAATTTGTCCTTCTATAACATTAAGTCTTTTTATTAAATCCTGAGTTTCTTTTTCTGTTCTATGAAAAGAATTCATACACATACCACAATTCTTACATTCTTCTCTCATTTAAATCACCAAAATTATTATACACCCTAGGGGGGTATATGTAAATAACAAAAAAATAAGTTCTAAAACTTATTTCAAACTATAACTATTATTTATAATAGAAGTATTATAAATAAATAGAACATCTTTATTATCAAAAACAATATAATTATCAAGAATTTTTGGACTAATATATCTGGTATCAACTAAAGTAATAGTTTTATATGATGAGACTAATAATGGAGCTAAACTACTACCAAAACTATCTCTAAATATTATCAATTCCCTATCGTTATCAGTATCATTGTTATAAATTTTCACCAAAGGAGTACTTCCACCTAAATACATTTCATATTTATCATTACCTTTAAGTTTACTTTTATCATAAAAATCTATGTAACTATCCTTAACATAATCATATACTAAACTATTATTTATAGCATCATTCTTAATAATATTTAAATCATCACTCTTACTACTTATAGGTATTCTAGATTTATATATTCCATCAAAAGTATCTACGTTTATAACTTCATAATTACTATAAAAATCATTATTCATACCACTAAGTAATCTTAAAGCAACTTTATCAATCTTATTAATCATAAAATGACTATCAGTTTTATAATAATCATCCAATTCTAAATCATCAAACAATCTAATATATTTAAAATTTAATTTATCATGCATATAATTTTCTAAATATTTATAATTAATTTTTAAATGTTTATCATTAATAAAATAATTCTTATCAGGTATTATTGAATAATAAAGATTACTTTTACTTAAATAATTATCTTTTATATAACTAATTTTATTTATTAAATTATCTACTGAATCCATATTTAATGGATATTCCATCTCTATAAAATTATTATCTTTAATATATAAGTTATGATAACTATTTTTAATACTCAAATCCGTTTTAGCTTTCAAAATCCTAAAATTATCTCTATATATAAATTGATCAGTAGTATACTTATCAATTTCATTAAAATATGTTCCATTAAACAAATTTTTTAAACTAAATTTAGGCATTAATGTAAGTTTACGTCTCTCACTTAATGATACTGAGACATCACTTTTAAAAACGTTTAAAATAAAGAATAATGAAAGTATTAATACAAATAATACACTAATAACTATATCTTTATATTTATTACACATATTTCCTCCTTAAAACCTAAAATATAAAAATGGATTATAACTACTATCAA